>JGI20154J14316_10003769_pt1 | contig 12033 bp, 12 predicted proteins | sample COG_04_FD_14316 | JGI IMG/M metagenome (IMG submission 14316) | reverse complement strand
ATGAAGTAATGTTTTTAACAGTTCCTTCAAGAACTTGACCTTTTTCAAGTTGTCCAATGATTTCTTTTTTCTGTTCTTCGATATCAGCTTCGATCAAGGCTTTGTGTGATACAACAACGTTTTTGAATTCTTGGTTGATTTTAACCACTTTGAATTCCATTGTTTTATTTACATATTGATCGTAGTCACGGATTGGCTTAACGTCGATTTGAGATCCTGGTAAGAATGCTTCGATTCCGAAAACATCTACAATCATTCCTCCTTTGGTTCTACATTTAACAAAACCATTAACGATTTCACCTGTGTCATGTGCATTATTGACACGATCCCATGCCTTAATCACACGTGCTTTACGGTGAGAAAGAATCAATTGACCTGTTCTGTCTTCACGAGCATCAACGATAACCTCTACGGTATCTCCTACCTTAAGGTCGGGATTGTAACGGAATTCGTTTAACGAGATAACTCCTTCAGACTTTGCATTGATATCAATGATCGCTTCACGTTCTGTCATAAAGACTACCGTTCCGTCAATCACATCCTCATCAGCTGTGTCTACAAAATTTTCTTTTACTAGGGTTTCAAACTCCAATAATTGAGCATCTTCGATTACGTCGATACCTTCTTCGTAATTATGCCAGTTAAAGTTTGAAAGGAAATCCTCTGCATTATTTGCAGTAGGTTGTGCTTGGACTTCTTGTGGAGCTTCTTGCTCAGTAGCCTCTTGCGGTGTATTATTTTCTTCAGCCATTGCCGATAAATATTTGTATCCCGTTGTTTTATAGAACTTTAAATGAAAAACAACAGAAGTTGTTCTTAATTTTCTTTGTGTACTCTCGTTCTATTTAATCATAAGAGTGCGCAAATGTAAGGATAATCTGTTGACAGACAAAGAGCATGGTGTTCTTTTATAATTATTCTGTATTTTTGCGAAACCAAATTTTACCCTATGCAACTAACCCCAATACTCAAAAGAAATTCATCTGTAGGCTACGAAGCAAAAACAGGCCCTACATTTTACTGCAAATCCATAAAAAAACAAGGCTGTAATTCTAAATGGAATTCAGATGAATAGATTGCTTTACCTCCCCCTCTACCTTATCGCAATCCTTCCTTTTCCATTGGTGTATTTCCTTTCTGATTGCCTTTATTTTCTTTTCTATTATATACTTCATTATCGAAAAAAAATTGTCCGAATAAACTTAAAGAATTCATTTCCGTCACTTTCTCCTTCGGAACTTAAAACAATTGAACAGGAATTCTATCATCATTTTTGTGATGTACTTTTTGAAGCGATCAAGGCACTTACAATTTCTAAAAAAACCATCCTCAAACGTTTTAAAATAACTAACCCCGAAATGTTGGAAGCCTTTTATCTCGAAAACAGGAGCATCGTGCTCTACACCGCACATATGGGCAATTGGGAATGGCTTTCATTCACGCCCCATTACACACGCTTTGCAACCTCAACCTTTTACCAGCCCTTATCGAATTCGTATATAAATAAATTGATGTATCAGATTCGAAGTCGATTTGGCACCCATTGCATTCCATCACAACAGGGGTATAAAGAGTTATTGCGGTTTAAAAATGAAGGGATACTTTCACTCAATTGTATTATTGGTGATCAGAGTCCCAAGCGCAATTCGCAACGATACACCACTACTTTTATGAATCAAGAAACTGATTTTATGGTCGGAGGCGATCGCATTGCTGCTAAACTGAAACAGGCTGTACTTTATCCAGAAATCAGGAAACCCAAACGCGGACATTACGAATTGACGTTTAAAGTCATTGAACAAGGACCAGCACACAAAGAGAAAAATAAATGCATCAATGCATATATTGAATTATTGGAACAGAATATACGGAAGCGACCAGCGCTTTGGCTATGGAGTCATCGGCGCTGGAAAGACAAACACAGCTATAATTGATCTTATATCTTTATGTTGTATTTTAGACACGATTAAATTTTCACCATGCAGCCAGAAAAAAAAGAACATTGGGAACAGGTATATAAGACCAAAACGCCGGACCAAGTAAGTTGGACCCAAGAGAACCCCAAAACATCACTGGATTACATCAAGGCATCGAAGCTGCCCAAGAATGCTGCACTTATTGACATAGGGGGAGGCGATAGTCTTTTAGTTGATTATTTGCTAGAAGCGGGCTACAGTGAAATAACCGTATTGGACATCTCGGAACAAGCCATCAAGAGAGCCCAAGAACGCCTGGGATTTGCAGCGAATAAGGTAACATGGATCGTTTCGGATATCCTTGATTTTAAACCCAAAAGAACCTATGACCTTTGGCATGATCGGGCAACATTTCATTTTCTAACAACAGCAACTGAAATTGAAGCCTACAAAAATACGGTCACGCAGTGGGTAGACTCCTATATGGTATTGGGTGTTTTTTCAAAAGAAGGCCCATTAAAATGCAGTGGACTTCCCATTACACAATACAATCTTGCTGAACTTACGGCTTGTTTTGGTGCTGCATTTGAAGTTGTGCACGCTCAAACCGAAGACCACTCAACTCCGTTCAACACCCTTCAGAACTTTCAATTTGCACATTTAAAGAAAAAATAAACTGATGGAAATGGTACTTCTCATCAGCATACTAAGCTTCGTTTTTATTGGGATTGATGCTCTAATAACCGAAAAAATGAAGCTTACCTCCTCTCCATTTTGGAATTGACGTATTGAGCATTTGTCTCTTGGGAATTCTTAGTTCATTTTTCTTTTAAGACTGAACTACACGCTGTTAAAGAATTTATTTTTAGGGAGGTTTGGCTTGTTTTTAAAATTTTATTTACATTGTGTGCACCCAATTGTAAATCATGAACATCCCAAACATCTTCCAAGCAACCGAAGTTGCCCAACTAATCGATCGAATCAACAGGCTCAGTCCAAACACCAAACCCCTTTGGGGTAAAATGCAGGTGGATCAGATGCTGGCCCATGTCAATGTAGCCTATGAAATGGCCTTCGAAAACCTTCATCCAAAACCCAAAGGATTTAAAAAATTACTCCTAAAACTATTCGTAAAAAAAGCAGTTACAGGACCCAAGCCGTACCCAAAAAACACAAGAACTGCGCCCGTATTCATCATCAAAGGGTCTCGTGATTTTGAAGTTGAGCAAAAACGTTTGATCACCTATCTAAACAAGGTTTTGTCCTTAGGTAAAGATCATTTTGAGCAATTGGAATCCCATGGATTTGGTCCACTCAGTTCGAAAGAATGGAATATTTTATTTGCCAAACACCTGGAACACCACCTCCAACAATTTGGAGTCTGATTTTAAGCTTTTATTGCTGACATCATTTGCTCAAACACTTCGTCTACAGAAAATGAAGTTGTATCAATTTCGATCGCATCTTTTGCTTTTCGGAGTGGCGATATTGTTCGGGTACTGTCTTGATGATCTCGATCGACAACATTTTTTAGTATCTCTTCAAAAAGCACCTCTTCGCCTTTTGCTTGCAATTCGTCCAAACGACGTTGTGCACGAACCTTGGGGTCGGCAATTAAAAAAAATTTGTAGTCAGCATTTGGAAAAACTACCGTACCGATATCCCGACCGTCCATAACCACGCTTCCCAATTGGGATAAAAGACGTTGCTGATTGACCAAATGCTCTCGAACAAAGCCCAATTGCGCAATGCGACTGACCCAAGAAGAAACCTCTAGGGTTCTTAGTTCGTCTCCATAAGCCTTTCCGTTAAACAACATTTGCTTTGAACCAGCAGCGGTACTCCAACTAAAAGAGGTCTCGGAAAGAGCAGCCTCTAGCGCTTGTTCCTGAATAATGTCATCTTGGATCAAATGGGTAGTCAAAGCAAAATAACTCACTGCACGATACATATATCCCGTATCCATATAAGTGAAATCAAGTGCCTTTGCTAAACGTTTCGATAAAGTACTTTTACCCGTAGAGGCAAAACCATCTACTGCGATTACTGTCGTTTTCATACGTCAAAGATAAGAAAGAGATTGTTCTAGCACCTACTCGATTTGCACTGACTTTCCAAACACAACAGAAGCATCCTTGCGTTTGTATTGAAAATCAAAATTATTCGTGCTGCCGCAAATGGATGAAACGCTCAAAGTTTCAACAGGAATATCATCCGGAACTCGATCTCCGTAGATAGCGACTAAAGCAGACCGCTCAAAGGGAAATTCAGAAAGCTGAAAATCCATAACCTCAGCTTGGGTAGGTTCTTTCGACTGCGTCCAGTTTTCTAGCAACCAATAACGTTTCTTTTGCCAAGTAGCTGGATATAGGGTAGCCGATGACCAAAGGTGTAATGCCGAAGTAGAGCAGGTTTTTTCATGTACTATGTTTCCATCCCAACGAAGTTCAAGCAGCACCCCTTGATCGAAGATGATGAAAGTAAAAGGTTCCATGCCTTCAAACGCAAACGCATTGATGAAGTCACGATGACCAGCGTATTCAAAAAACTGAAGTGCCATTTTACCCCTGCTCAGTCGATAGGACCCTTGGGGTAAATGAGGCTCAAAAGCTCCGTTGAGTACACATACAAATTGATTGCTGTTCGAAAACACAAACCAACTCCCTTTGGCTTGGGTGTCTTGCGGAAAAAAGAGGGTCTTCTCCCCGACCGCTATCGAATGCAATGCAGTAGCTGCTCGTTTGGGGCTCTCATCTCGATTCGAAGTGAAGATAAAGCGCTCGTCCGCTAAAGGAATAAAACTAACTGTACACATACAAGCTTATAACTTTTTTGTGTTTTTTACCTTTTGATTGGTCAAGGCCAAAGCAAGTACTTCTCCCATCTCTTTTACAAAGTGAAAGGTGAGTCCTTTGAGGTAGGAATCCTTAATTTCCTCAATGTCTTTTCTGTTACTTTCACACAAAATGATTTCTTTGATCTTAGAACGTTTTGCTGCTAAGATTTTTTCTTTAATTCCTCCAACGGGCAATACCTTCCCACGGAGTGTAATTTCTCCCGTCATCGAAAGATTCTTCTTGACTCGTTTCTGCGTTAAAAGAGATACCAAGGATGTAAGGATGGTTATTCCCGCACTGGGGCCGTCTTTGGGGGTAGCTCCTTCTGGAACATGAATGTGGATGTTGTATTTATCAAACTTAAAATCTGCTAAACCAAGCTGAAGTGCATTTGCCTTGATATACTCCATGGCGATGGTAAAAGATTCTTTCATTATTTTTCCGAGGTTTCCGGTAATGTTGAGCGAACCCTTTCCTGGAGATATAGCCGATTCGATGAAAAGGATATCGCCTCCAACTGAGGTCCAAGCCAAGCCGATGACCACTCCTGCAACTTCGTTTGTTTCGTATAAATCCCGTGAAACTTTTTCGGGGCCCAAAATTTCTGTCAAATCGGATAAGGCTGGTTTTACCGCATAGGTTTCTTCCATTGCAATGGATTTGGCGGCATAACGTGTAACCTTCGCAATTTGTTTATCCAAGCCTCGAACTCCCGATTCGCGGGTATAGCCTTCAACAATGCGTTCCAATACTGGATTAGCCAGTCGAATTGCTTTCTTGTCGAGTCCGTGCTCTTTCAATTGTTTGGGTAACAAGTGCTGCTTCCCAATCACTACTTTTTCTTCGATGGTATACCCACTCACATTTATGATTTCCATACGATCGCGCAAAGCTGGATGAATGCCCCCCAAATTATTGGCGGTAGCAATAAACATCACCTTGGACAGATCATACCCTAATTCTAAGAAGTTATCGTAAAAGGCATTGTTTTGTTCCGGATCCAATACCTCGAGTAAGGCAGAAGAAGGGTCACCTTGAGAACCACTACTCAGCTTATCAATCTCGTCGAGAACAAAGACAGGATTTGAAGTACCAGCTTTTTTCAAGCTTTGGATGATGCGTCCCGGTAAGGCACCAATATAGGTTTTTCGATGTCCGCGGATCTCCGCTTCGTCTCGCATGCCACCTAGTGAAATTCGAACATAAGAACGGCCCAATGCTTCGGCTATGGATTTCCCTAAAGAAGTTTTTCCCACCCCAGGAGGTCCGTACAGACAAAGAATAGGAGACTTCATGTCATTTCTCAACTTCAAAACAGCCAAGTACTCAATGATGCGTTTCTTTACTTCTTCAAGTCCAAAATGATCTCGGTTCAACACCTTTTCAGCTCTTTTCAGGTCGAATTTATCTTTTGAAAAATGATCCCATGGCAGGTCCAAAAAAAGATCAAGGTAGTTTCGTTGTACTGAATATTCTGCAACCTGAGGATTCATACGCTGCATTTTCAGCAGTTCTTTTTCAAAATGGGCTTCTACTTCCTTGGTCCAAACCTTTGCCTTGGCTCGGGCTTTCATTTCATCTATCTCTTCCTCATACGAGATACCACCCAATTCTTCTTGAATGGTTTTCATTTGCTGTTGCAAAAAATACTCTTTTTGCTGTTGATCAAGATCGTGACGTACTCGGGATTGAATGTCGTTTTTTAATTCCAATTTTTGATACTCCACATTCATACACTTCAAACACAATAAGGCGCGTTCTTTAATGTTTTTGAGAGAAAGAATATCTTGNTTCTCCTTTACCGAAAGGTTCATATTCGAAGAAACGAAATTGATTAAAAAGGANTAGCTGTGTATGTTTTTAATCGCAAAAGATGCCTCGGTAGGCAGGTTTGGATTCTCTTGTATGATTTGTAGAGACAATTCTTTTATTGATTCTGCTACGGCCTTAAATTCTGAATCATCCTTAGCTGCCGCTTCATCCACTACGGTTCTTGTAGTAGCCTTTAAATAGGGTTCTTCTGCAGTGATCTGATCGATCTCAAAACGTTTTTTACCCTGGATGATGATGGTCGTATTCCCATCGGGCATTTTTAGAACACGTAAAATCTGAGCTACAGTACCCAGGCTGTAAATATCATTTGCTCCTGGGTTCTCTATCGTTTGATCCTTTTGTGCTACCACACCGATGACCTTAGACCCCTTGTTGGCATCCTTGATTAGTTGAATGGATTTGTCTCTTCCAACAGTAATTGGAATAACAACCCCGGGAAATAATACGGTGTTGCGTAAGGGCAGTAAAGAAACCTCAGCTGGAAGGTCTTCTTTTTCAAGAGCCTCTTCGTCTTCTGAGGTCAGTAGGGGAATTAATTCTGCCTCAGACTCTAGGTCTTGAAGTGACAGATTGTCTAAGTTTGAAAAGATTGGTTTGGCCATAATATGTTTTTACGTCATTGTGTCATTTGAATCAGGAATTCAACCGCTATAAAAGCAGGAATTGGGGGTACTCCTTTTGAACAGCACTACCAGTCCAAGAGTTGTGCCAACTCATTAAAAAATAAAATTTGCACAAAAGTGTAACATTTTCAAAAAAACACATCTTATATAAAGAAATGCTCCTCATTGAAATTGAACGATAAAACAGTTGACGAACTATTAGATTTGTGAAGACACCAGCATGCGCAAGCACAAATGGAAGTGTATGAACGCTATCATCAAGCTATGCNTGTAACNGCCTTGAAGATTGTTCACAATACAATGGATGCTGAGGACATTATGCAAGAGAGTTTTTTAATCGCTTTCAACCGGATTGATCAATACAAAGGGGAGAATAATTTCGGGGGCTGGCTTAAACAAATAATCATAAGAAAAAGCATACAGCATCATCGGGATCAAAAAAAAGAATTAAAGCTGGTTGAGGAATTAAAAACAAAAACCCTGGATGAGCCCCATGGTGAAGTGAAGAATCCCATTCACCAAGAACTTCTTAATGCAATGGATGAATTGAATCCTAGGTACAAAAATGCACTCAGTCTGATGTATTTAGAAGGTTATGATTATGAAGAATTAACTGAAGTACTTCAGTTGAGCTATGGAAGTTGTAGAACTTTGATCTCGCGAGCAAAAGAACAATTGAAATTGAAGATGAAAGGCATTGCTTTTCAAGAATTATGAACAGAAGAAACCCAACGGTCAAAACACCAGTAATATGAAAAATTCGATCGAATATTTACTCAATTCGCTGGCGCGTTTTTTGGAAAAAGAGCAACCAAAAACCGGGCATGAGGAGCGTTTTCTAGCCAAATTGCAAGGGCAGAAAAAAGTAGTAAAACTAGGCCGTTTCAGAACCTATTACTGGAGTGCTGCCGCCTTGATAGCCTTTGTGTCGTTTGCTGCGGGTTCGCATTTTTTTGCCCCCAGCGCTACCCCATCAAATGATTTTGATAAAGCTACCGTTTATTACACCCAGTACATCGATAAACAACTGGCTGCAATTGACCGGGAAGAGAATGCCGAATACACCGTCCTTATTGCCGATGGAAAAGAGCAACTAGCCCGATTAGAGCTAGAATACCAAAAATTAATGGATGCGTTTAAAAACAATGCTGTACATCCCTTATTAATACAAGCCATGATCGAAAATTTACAGCATCGATCCGTGGTTTTACACGAATTAGAAGAAAAAATAAATACCCTAAAAAACACCAATTATGAAAAAGAAGTCCTTTAAGGCATTTTCAAACAGCTTAGTTGCAAGTATCTTTTTTATATCCGCTCTAAGCTGGTCAATGCCACAGAAAATAACAGAAACAAAAGAAATCAAAAAAGAGTTTACCGTCAATTCGGACGCAACCCTAACCCTAGACAATCAATACGGAAACATCAACGTACATTCTTGGGATCAAGATAAGGTCGAAATCATCGTTGACATACAAGTTGAAGGAAGGAAACGCGAACGGGTGTTGGAGCAACTGGACGATATCCACATTGACTTTTCAAACACTGCAGATGCCGTATCCGTTAAAACACATCTTCAAGATCCTAAAAACAATTCCTCTTGGTTTAATTTTAACTGGAGTTTCTTTGATAACGACAATCAAAATTTCCACATCAACTACACCGTGAAAATGCCCAAGACCAATCAGGCTGATTTCCACAACGAATATGGGAATATCTTTTTAGATGAATTGAACGCCAGTGCAAAGATAGACTGTGAATACGGCAAATTAGATATCGGTCGTTTACTGCACCACGACAATAAGATTGAGCTGGCGTATAGCACCAACTCCAACATCGAATACATGAAGCAAGGAACCGTTCAGGTTGATTATTCAAGCTTGGATATTGAAGAAAGCGAAGCAATAGACTTGAATGCCGACTACAGTCGTGTTCAGATTGATGTAGTAGACGAACTGGAATTCAACTGCGACTATGGGAAACTAGGTCTTGGTTCCGTTGGAAACGTAGAAGGCGACGGAGACTATGTTGGCATTACCATTGACGAAGTTCATTTTGATGCAACTATCAGTTTGGATTATGGAGCCCTAAAAATCAGATCAATTGGTCCTGATGCGCGTTCCATTACTATAAACTCCGACTATGCTGCTATAGCTCTTGGTATCGATCCCGATTGGAGCTTTGATTTTGAAGTTGAAACCGAGTATGCGGGCTTTAAGTCAGATTTCAGCTTGGATTATTTCAAGAAGATTAAAGAAAACGAAGACCGATATTTCCAAGGTTCTTATGGAACAGCAGTCAAAAAAGGCAGGCTCAACATCACCTCTGACTATGGAGGAATTAAACTAACCCATAACTAAAACAACAACCCAACCCAATGAAAAATCTTATCCTTACCCTCGCCCTACTCGTATCCGTTTCTACAGTTTCTGCCCAAAACTGGAGCACAAAGAAAACAAAAGGAAATGGCAATATTGTTACCGAAGAACGTATCGTTAATGAATTCAACAAGCTAAAGGTAAGCGGAAGCTTCCGAGTTGTACTTTCAGCAGAACGCTCCAAAGAGCTATCCATCAAAACCGATGAAAACCTAATGGAGTCGATCATTACCGAAGTAAAAGAAGGTACGCTCGTTATTAAAATGAAGAAAAACTATTATCTGAAGCCTTCCAACCATAAAGCCATTGCTGTAGAAGTTCCTTTATACGCTCTAAAGGAAATAGCACTGAGTGGTTCGGGCAGTATCCGTTCAAAAGAACAAATAAAAACAGGTCAATTGGAAGTGAAAATGTCTGGCTCTGGAAAAATCATAGTCGGTGTAGCAGCTAAGGCTGTAGAAGCCGTATTGTCGGGCTCAGGTCGTATTGAGTTGAACGGAAGCAGCGCTAAGCTCGAAGCAAACCTATCGGGTTCTGGTTCGATCAGAGCAAAAGAATTGAAGGCCGAAGATGGTGAATTTTCTGTCAGTGGATCCGGTCGCATAGAAGCGAATATCTCCGATGAATTGGAAGCTCGCATTTCTGGTTCTGGAAGCGTACGCTACCTCGGTACATCTTCTACACGGGTTTATTCCAAAGTAAACGGTTCGGGCTCTGTAAAAGAAATAAAAAGCTACTAAGCCTTATTTTCTCGGGGAACACGTAACAGCATCAGCGCACCGATAACAAAGAATACAAAGAAAAATAAAATTGAGGTGCGCATGCTTCCTGTTATCTGATCCAATACACCAAACAAAAGCATTCCGATAACAATAGCGATCTTCTCGGTTACACCGTAAAAGCTGAAATAGGAAGCTGTATCGTCGGTTTCAGGAAGGAATTTGGAATAGGTTGAGCGGGATAGGGATTGTAAGCCCCCCATAACCAAGCCCACAAAGCCTGCGATAAGATAAAATTCTTCTGGCGTGTTGATGAAATAGGCATATACACAAATTAATCCCCAGATGATGTTGATTACAAATAAGGTTTTTAGATTTCCAAAACGCTCCGAACAGCGAGCTGTGAGTATTGCTCCTAGAATGGCTACAAGTTGAATGAGGAGGATGCTCGTGATGAGTCCTACTGTTTTATCAGAGTCGGAACCCCAGGCAATTTCTTCTTCTCCAAAATAAGCCGCAACCAGCATTACCGTTTGTAGGGAGGTACTGTAAATAAAAAAGGCCACTAAATACCGCTTCAGGCGAAGGTTTTCTCCTAGATCATTCCAAACCTTGCGAAGCTCCCTAAAGCCATTCCAAATGATATCCTGGGTTACCTTTTGATCTGAAGTACCCACGGGTAAATAATAGAACGAATACATACTGAATAAAGCCCACCAAATACCGACAGAAACAAAGGAATACTTCATAGCGAGCAAGGCGCTTCTCTTTCGGAGCCTCCTATACCGTACATATCGGGCATCATCACCATAGAAAGATTAAATAACAGCAGCAAAACACTGCCAATATAGCCCATAGAATAGCCTCGTGCTGAGGCTCGATCTTGTTGTTCTTCAAAAGCGATATCCGGTAAATAAGAATTGTAAAAAACCAAACTGGACCATAAACCAATCATGGCAAGGAAGTAAAAAAACAAGCCCAGATAAATTGTTTCTAGATCAAACCAATACAATCCCACACAAGAAAGGGAACCCATGAGAACGAAAAATTTCATGAATTTTTTCTTGTTCCCGATGTAATCAGCGATTCCAGAAAGTATGGGTGAAGTGATCGCAACAACGATAAAAGCCAAGGCCGTGACAAAACTAATCATGGCTGTATTTTTAACCGCATAACCAAAAAAATCAATCTGGTTATTCTCGGAAAAAATCATCCCGTAATAGATCGGGAAAACAGCAGAAGAAATGACTAGTGGATAGACCGAATTTGCCCAGTCGTAAAATGCCCAAGCATTGATTAATTTTTTACTCCCTTTCGCTAATGCAACTTTTGGTTGGATCATAAAATAGTTTTGATGTTCAATATAAGGTATTCAGCGCAGTTGCGCTATGAATTGATTTTTTCTTTTGTTTTTAAAACTATTTTTTTGAGTTCGAAAAGGAGGAATCATGCAATTTTACCCAAAAATCGACTGCATAAGCAAAACTTATAGTANTAATTAAAATCATGTAAATCATATGTTTATTAAGTATTAATTAAATCAATAGTTTGATTTTTATAACCACTTGTTTGATTTATATTTAAAGTTATACTTTAACTAATACTATGGCATTCTATTTGCATACATTAGGGAGACTAACCAAAGAAGTATCGATCCAAAAACATAGCGTTTGAAAGATTTGTATCTTCACTCAAAAATCATCTATCATGAAAAAGATAATGTTTAC
>JGI20154J14316_10003763_pt1 | contig 12047 bp, 10 predicted proteins | sample COG_04_FD_14316 | JGI IMG/M metagenome (IMG submission 14316) | reverse complement strand
GAGTCGGAATCAGTATTCAGGTGACGCAGATCGGAGCGGAAAATATGTCTGCGCAGATCATCGGCATTGGTCAGATTACCGTTGTGAGCAATGCAGATGCCATAGGGAGAGTTAACATAAAATGGCTGAGCCAATGCCGGGCCGGAACTGCCGGCTGTGGGATAGCGCACATGGCCTATGCCAATGTTGCCCACCAATCGCGCCATATGCTCAGTGCGGAACACATCTCGCGCCAGACCAACACCTTTGCAGACGTGAATCTCACCATCATGGTCGGTGACAATGCCAGCGGCATCCTGACCGCGATGTTGCAACACAGTCAAGGCATCATAGAGCCTTACATTAACATTTGAATTTCCGGAAATTCCAACAACACCGCACATTTGTTATACCCAACCTAGTAGAAGATCTTTAATCGCCGCCGCCGTCTCTCTACCCCAGACTTCAAAACTCTGGAACACAGGTATCAGCGCCGACGCCTGCCACCAGGGGTCCTCATCAACCGGCAATGCACTGGGCAGTATAACCACCAGAGCAAGAACGATTAACAACCCCCGAAACACACCAAAAACCAGTCCGAGCATCCTGTCGGTTCCGCTCAATCCCGTCGAGCTGACTAATTTACCCAATAAAAAATTGACCATACTGCCGAGCAGTAAGGTCCCTACAAACAGACCGCCAAAGGCAACCAATTGCCGAATCGATGGCTGATCAATCATATTCACCAACAGCGTCGCCGCCGGCTGTTTGAAATTTACCGCTACAGCAAAGGCGACCACCCAGATAACCAGCGACATGGCCTCTTTGACAAATCCACGCACCAGACTGATTAGAGCTGATAGAGCTACCAGACCGATAATTATCCAATCTACAGTGGCCACTTCCACGGGCTAACCTCGCATCAGGGAACGTACTGCAACACAATCGCATCAGTGGCGAAGTTGCTATCAATTTTTGCCTTCTCGGCGATGGCTCTGCGCTTGTCCGCTTTGGGGCCCACATAGACGCGATAGAAGGTGGTGCTGTCTACAATCGCGGTCTTTACAAAGGCTTTGAAACCACTCTTGCGCAGACTCTGCATCAGCCCTTCGGCTTTATCTCGGGCTTCAAAACTGCCCGCTTGTAAGACCCAGGCACGCGGCAAGTCATTGGCATTAAGACCATAAAAGCCCTCACTGACATCGACACTGGGCTTTGACTCGGCAATATTAAACAGACTATCTATGGCGCCCAATTTCACATCGCCCTCTGGGCTCTGGGCTCTGACAACTTCAATAGGCTCAATTTCTGGTGCTGCAGGCAAACGACTCTGACGGTCGATTTTTAGTGGATCGGCAAAATCAAAGACGATTGGCAAGATCACTAAACCCAGAGCGCCAAGAACTAGGGCACCGATTATTCGCTGCTGTAACCCATTACTCATTGAATACACCTATCAGACTCACGCTGCATACTAAGTACGGCTGAGACAGTATGAAAAGATCCGAACACCACAATCACATCGTCTTTGCTGGCCTCTTTAGCGACCTCTGCCAGGGCGCTATTAAAAGCGTCTTCAACCGACTCAAACAAACTACTTGAAAGGCCTGCATTGTATAACACTTCATGCATAGTTTGAGCTTTAGTCGCCCTCTCGCTATCGCTTATTTCGCCCACATACCATTGGGCAAAAACGCCACTCAGGGGCCCAACTATACCCGGCCAATCCTTATCGTTGAGCACCGAGGCAACGGCCAGATAGCGCCCGCTAATCGGCGCTAGCGCTGCAGCTAGAGCCATGGCCGCGGCGGGATTGTGGGCGACATCAAGAATCACAGTGCAATCATTAATCATCAGTTGCTGTTGACGGCCAGTGAGCGACAGACCCTCTAGGGCCGCGATCACTTTATCTGCCTCCAGACTAAAGCCTGCACAGCTTAGCGCCTGCAGTGCAGCCGCTTTATTACTGGGCATTAATCCTGCCACCGGCAGACCTTTAAAAAACCCGGGTTCGGCACCAGCTAGCTTAAGACTAAAGCGCTCAGGCTCTAGTTTAAGATCCAGCTTAAAATCCCTGTCGATCACAAAGGGCTGCGCACCAGTGGCAGCGATCATACTGTCAAAACCCGCAGGACCATCGGCTTCGGCTATAACTAGGGGCCTCGAAGGACGCGCTATCCCAAGTTTTTCCACAGCGATCAACTCTCTGGTGTCACCCAGCCAGGCCTGATGGTCTAGGGCGATGCTGGTGACTACGGCGACATCCGCATCAATAATATTAATTGCATCCAGTCGCCCACCCAATCCGACTTCCAGTAGCATCAGATCAAGATCCGCATCGACGAAAACCACCAGGGCGGCAAGAGTGCCAAATTCAAAGTAGGTTAAAGAGATATCGCCCCGAGCTGCCTCGATCTCATCAAAGGCACGGACAATAGTCTGGTCGTCGACCGGCTGTCCCTGAACCGCAATACGTTCGTTGTAAAACAGAAAGTGTGGCGAGGTAAATAGCCCGACCCGGTAGCCGTGAGCCAGGGCAACCGCCTGCATGCTAGCGAGGCAGGAGCCTTTGCCATTGGTGCCGGCGACGGTAATCGCGGTGGGAAGAGAGATTGCGTTGCCCTGCTGGCGACGCTGCCCCTGGATAGTCGACCAGACCGCGGCAACGCGCTCTAGTCCTAAATCAATTTCGGCCGGATGCCGCGCTTCTAGCAGAGTCAACCACTCCGCTAGATTGCGATCAGGCATCAGCCGGTTCTGGCAGATGCATAAATTTGGAGAGGATGCTCGAGAGACGATCGCGCATCTGATGGCGGGCAACAATCATATCGATCTGACCCTTTTCCAGAAGGAATTCGCTGCGCTGAAAACCCTTGGGTAATTTTTGGCGAATGGTCTGTTCAATAATATTGGGGCCAGCAAAACCGGCTCTGGCACCTGGCTCAGCAACATTGATATCACCCAACATGGCCAGACTGGCTGAAACACCACCGTAGACCGGGTCAGTCATAACTGAGATATAGGGGACGCCGGCGATTCGCATACGCTCGAGAATAGCGCTGGTTTTGGCCATCTGCATCAGCGAGATGAGGGCCTCCTGCATACGGGCACCACCGGTGGCTGAGAAACAGATCAGCGGTTTGTTTTCCGCCAGAGCCAGTTTCGCCGCCCGGGTAAATTTCTCTCCTACAGCGTAACCCATAGAGCCACCGTGGAAGGCAAACTCAAAGGCCACTGCCACTACAGGTACGCCTTTAACACTGCCACTCATGGCAACCAGAGCATCTTTTTCACCAGTCTTTTTCTGCGCATCAGTGAGGCGATCTTTGTATTTTTTAACGTCGCGAAACTTGAGGCGATCTATGGGTTCAACCTCTGGGGCGACCTCAGTGCGGCCATCAGTGTCGAGAAAAATATCCAAGCGTCGGCGAGCGCCGATACGCATATGGTGTTCACATTTAGGGCAGATGTCGAGATTGCGTTCTAACTCTGGTCGGTAGAGCGGCGAGGCACATTTGGGACATTTTTTCCACAGCCCCTCGGGAACTGAATTTGAGCGCTCACTTGTTGTGCCCGCGGGCCCCTTGGGTCGAATTCGCTTCAGCCAGTTCATCTGTGTCCCTTTCGCTAAAATCAATAAGTACTGTTATTACTAGGCTGGAATGCCACTGGCAGCAAGTTAATCGCTCACCTTATGCTGCAGCCCTGAAATAGGCCGGAAGTTTAACACGACAGATTGGCCGAGCTAAACAGTGCATTGGGTTATTTTTGCTCAACTGGCAGTTTTTGCACGCTGAATAAAGTCACGCACCTTAAGCGGATCTTTTATCCCCGGCGCTGACTCAACTCCACCGCTGACATCGACCATATCTGGCGTCACAGCGACCACAGCCTGAGCAACATTATCCGGGGTCAAGCCACCGGCCAGGATCAGATTAAAGTTGCGCTCACGAGGCAGTCTAGCCCAGTCAAAACTCTCGCCGGTGCCGCCGTACTGACCTGGATGCCAGGCATCAAACAGCAGACTGTGAGCTGACCTGTGAGCTTTTGCCTCGGCGGGAATATTAAGATCATCACGCATTCTCAGCGCCCGAATATAGGGAAAGCCAAATTGCTGACAGAACTCAGCACTCTCGTCACCGTGAAACTGCAGCAAATCGGGTTTTACCTCGGCGATCACCTGTTTGACAAATTCTTTATCCGCATTCACCAACAGCACCACACAGAGAACATCCGAGGCAATCACTGCACGAATAGCCATCGCCTGACGCAAATCCACATAGCGGGAGCTCTTGCGGTAGATCACCAGACCCAGGGCATCGGCGCCGGCCTGTTGCACCATAAGTGCCTGCTCTGGTGTAGTGATACCACAAATTTTTACCTGGACCGACATGCTTTCACCTGTGAAAATATTGAATAATTTACTTTAATTAGGCTTATTAACAATATGTTTTATATAGAGTTAATTTAAATATTTAAAAACAATGGTCCCTTCGGCATCAAGGGAATAGCCGAGTCAGTGGGATAGGCCACATTAACTAAATAGAGCCCCTTCGGCGACGCTGTCGCAGCGCTTTTGGTGCGATCACGACCCTTAATCAACTGCCCTATCCAACTCGGATCGCGGCGACCAAAACCCACCTCCATCAGCGAACCGATAATATTACGCACCATATGCAGCACAAAGGCATTGGCCGTGACTTCAAAAACGATCAGCTCCCCTGCCTGAATAATCTTGGCGCTGGTGATATTGCGATTGGGTGACAGGGACTGGCACCCTGCTCCACGGAACGCGGAAAAGTCCTGCTCACCGAGCAAATACTGACAAGCCTGCTGCATAGCCGCGGTGTTCAGAGGATTGCGCACCCAGGTAACACCCTGCGAGAGTATTGCCGGTCGCGCTGGAGCAGCATGGATTACATAGCGATAAGTGCGCGATGTAGCGCTAAAGCGCGCATGAAAGCTCTCAGCCACTTCATCTGCCCAAAGCAATGCAACGCTATCTGGTAACTGGCTGTTAGAGCCTTTGACCCAGTTACGCCCAGTACGCAGCGCCGGCGTATCGAAGTGAACTACCTGATAGCTGGCATGCACAGCGGTATCTGTGCGCCCTGCACAGCTGACAACAATTTCAGAATTGGCTACCGAGCTCAGGGCCCGTTCCAATTCTTGCTGTACCGAGGGGCTGTGCTTTTGTTTTTGGAAGCCACAAAAAGCACTGCCGTCGTATGAAACGACGGCAGCATAGCGTTTAACGCCTTCGGGAAGACTTTTTCCCCGGGGAATTTTACTGTTGAGGCTGTATACCCAATCTAATTCTGTCATGGGCGAAATTATACACACCGAGGGGTTTGTTAGCCCAGTTAAGCTTTAACTTGAGCCCCTTTTATTTCAGGCTGTCGAGCAGCGCCTGAGCCTTGATTTTACCGTCGCCGCCGGCTTCGCCAAGCAGCTCCTCGAGAATCTCTTTAGCACCCTCTGGATCACCCATTTCTACATAGGTTTTCGCCAGGTCCAGCTTAATCTCTGCTGAGTCGAGGCTACTGATATCATCTAATCCGCTAAACCCATCAGTTCCACTGTCGCCGTCGACTGCTGACTCTGCGGCAAAATCGGCCACTATGTCATCTAAGTCTTCCCCACCAGGCAACTGCAGCTCTGCTGAATCCTCTGTGCCGCCTGTGGATTTTTTCGACTCCTGAGGTAAATCATCTAGCTCAATATCAAAGTCCTGGATATCCAGTGAGTCTATATCCAGATCGTCTAGCTCAAGAGCCTCCAAATGCATGTCGGAGAAGCCGAGGTCTTCGAGTTCGGGATGTTTGGCATCTGTGCTTTCTAGTTCAGTACCGTTTATTTCAGTACTTTCTGAAACAAGCTCAGCCGAATCAGCTTCGACTGGCTCAGGGCTGTCTATCGGCTCAGGGCTGTCTATACGCTCAGGGCTGATAACATCACCAAGCCCAAGGCCTTCTATATCGGTGTGCTCGAGACCGCCAAGCTCAGAACTACTNTCTAGGTCACTGTCTTCCAACTCAGTTACAGCTCCCCCCAGTGGACCGGCAATAATCGCTGCCATTTCGATGGCGGCGCTATCTTCTGTCAGCAGAATTTCCTCATAGAGTGCGCTCAGTTCGTCTTTGCGGCCCTCACGGAAAAGGATCTCCATTAACTTTAGGCGCGATGCGGCATCTGCCGGATCCTGGGCTCGTGCATCTTCTAGCACTTGAATAGCCTGCGGCGTATTTCCCAAAGAGAGATAGACTTCTGCCTCCGCCACAGCCTCAACCATCATGTCAAAAACATCTTCGCCAATCGTCTCTTCGAGACTGTCAAAGATCTCGTTATCGCTCTCGTCAAACAGATCATCGTCAGGATCCAACTCCAGATCATCGAGCTCATGGAGCGTTGCAGCAGCAGTGGCTTTGTTCGGCGCATCGCTATCGTAGTTTTCGTAACTGGCCATGGGCAGATCACTCAGAGCTGCGTTATCTCGGGACGATGACGAGGATCTGCGCATGATTAAAACCAGCAGCAGTAAAATAAGCGCAATAAGAGCAGCCCAAAAATAGGCTGGGACGGCCAGTAATGCGGCACTGAGGTCGCTGTCAGCCTTAGCCGGCACGCTAGCGGCACGGTCGAGATCAGCCTGCTTTTGCGCCTGCTCGACCAATTCAGCCATGGTGGCAACCTGCGCTTCCAGCAATGCGAGGCGCTGACGTAGCTCAGTGTTCTCCAGCTGAAATTTATTCACCTCATCATTGGCAACCGCAAGCTCAGAAGACAGTTGCTGAACAGAGTCAACAGGTTCGGAGCCGGATGATATAGCCGCAGTGTCTAGGCTAGAGCCTAAGTTAATCGAATCGTCCGAGGCGGAGACCAATTCCAGTCGTGCCTCAGTTGCTTCGCCAAGGGCCAGCTCTTCATCAGAGCCTACGCCATATTCATCTGCATAAATAATCTCTATATCAGCATCCATCGAGACTGCAGTATCTTGCTCAGCAGGTGCCACAAGGCCAATTTGCGAGGCCACCATATCTCCGGCTTCTTCGCGAATTTCATCCAGAGAAGGCAATCGCAGGACCGCACCCTTCATTAGCCGATTAGCATCGCCGTCAGAAAACGCATTGGCATTCTGCAGATAGAGGGAATCCATAGTCTGCAGCACGGTGGCGCCCTGCGGACGCAGACGCTCAGCAACATTCCATAATGTGTCACCCAAAATCACCTGATGTTGGTCACCGGTCAGTGCTACCCGATCCGGGGCTCCAGCCTCAGGTAACGACGATTGAGCTACAGGATTGGAGGCCTCTAGGGATTTAAGCGTTACCGGCGGCGACACTTCGATTGTGGCTGACTGATCTTCACGGTAAATAGGCAGGTCCAGCAGCATTGTGTAGGAGCGCATCACTCGACCTTCAGGCCACTGCAGCTGCACGAGAAAATCTAAATAGGGTTCGACAACAGGTTGATCGGTAATGATTTTGACTATGCGTTGATTGGCCCTGTCTCGATCTATGGAAAACTGCAAACGGCTGAGAAAGAAGTCGCGACTCACCCCCGCCCGCTCAAAAGCCTCGGCCGATGCCAGCGACACCAGAAACTGGTTATCTTGAAGGTCACTGGAATTGATAATTTGGATAGTGGCCGCGAGGGGCTCATTTAGCGCAGATTTGACAGTGATTTCGCCCAAACCCACCGCGAAGGCAGAGGGCGTTGCCACCGATACCGAGAGAGCAAATGCACTGACGGCAAAGACTAATTTAAACTGAGCAGTAAGATTACCCATAACCTGCGTTATAGATTTTTGCATAGATTTGTGCATAAAAAGCGCCGACCACTTCCTGGTTGTCATAAAAAAATTCCTATCAAAAGCCTTTTAAACAGAGCTTTGGATCAAGAGCCTTGGATTAAGATCTTTACAGTAATTGTTTCGCAGCTAACCTGCAATATTTCAAGCTGTTAACCATCATCAAGTCTTAGCACATTATTGCCAATTGATCTCGCAGATTAGTCTTTACTCAATCCTCAATCAGAATTCTCAGCATCCGGCGCAACGGTTCAGCCGCTCCCCAAAGCAGCTGATCACCCACAGTAAAGGCTGACAGATACTCCGGACCCATATTCATTTTGCGCAGGCGCCCTACTGGAACATCCAAGCCACCGGTAACTGCAGCAGGTGTTAAATGCTTAACCGAAGACTCTTTATCGTTGGCAATAACCTTAGCCCACTGATTACTCTCAGCTAACATGGATTCGATTTCATCCATAGGTACATCTTGTGTCAACTTAATGGTCAAGGCCTGGCTGTGGCAGCGCATAGAACCAATGCGCACGCAGAGACCATCCAATGGAATAGGATTGCCTTCGCGATTCAAAATCTTGTTGGTTTCTGCCTGGTTCTTCCACTCTTCACGGCTCTGACCATTTTCAAGCTGGGAATCAATATAAGGCAAAAGGCTGCCTGCTAATGGGTAGCCCCAGTTATCCACAGGAAAACCATCAGATCGCAATGTCTCAGTTACCTGACGATCAATCTCTAAAATAGCCGAACCTGGGTTGGCCAATGCATCAGATACAGAGTTCTTAATCACCCCCATCTGATTGATCAGCTCACGCATATTCTGCGCACCGGCACCAGAAGCCGCCTGATAGGTCATAGACGACGCCCATTCCACCAGATTGGCATTAAACAGACCGCCCAAGGACATCAGCATCAAACTGACCGTACAGTTGCCGCCAATATAGTCCTTAACACCATTGGCTAGACCGTCTTTCACCACGGACATATTCACCGGGTCCAAGACAATAATGGAACTGTCATCCATACGCAGGGCAGACGCCGCATCAATCCAATAGCCATCCCAGCCCGCTTTGCGCAGCTGTGGGTAAACTTCTTTGGTGTAATCTCCCCCCTGGCAAGTAACAATAATATCCATCCGCTGTAGGGCTTCGATATCAAAGGCGCTTTGCAGTAGCGGTATTTCAACACCCACATCGGGGCCTACTTGGCCTGCCTGAGAGGTAGTGAAGAATATTGGCTCAACATGGGCGAAGTCATTCTCTTCACGCATTCTCTCCATTAGCACAGATCCAACCATGCCGCGCCAACCGATAAATCCTGTTTTTTTCATTGTTCTAACTCTCTTAAATTTAATTAATTCTTAATCATGTCTCTGCCAACTGCAGGAGATCCTTCGTCGCTTCGCTCTGTCAGGATGACAGTTTGAGCTATCACTCGGTATCTCAGCGCAGTCATGGGAACCCTTTACGATCAATCAGGGCCCGCTTATGAGTTGAGTATTTTCAGGTCAAGTGAGCACTTGTTTGAGCGCAGCGAGTTGTGCGAACGCTGAAAATACTCAACTCATGGGACCGATCGTAAAGGGTTCCCATGACTGCGCCCACTCCAAACCCTAAAGCGCCGCCACCACCGCATCACCCATCTCAACCGTGCCAACCCGCGTCATACCATCCGTATAAATATCCCCAGTCCGCAAGCCCTGATCCAGCACATCACTCACCGCCTTCTCAATCGCATCCGCCGCCGCAACCGCGTCCAGGGAATAACGCAACATCATCGCCACCGACAAAATAGTCGCCAAGGGATTAGCCACCCCCTGCCCCGCAATATCCGGTGCCGAACCATGACAGGGCTCATACATGCCGCCGCCATCCTTATTCAACGAAGCCGAAGGCAACATACCAATAGACCCAGTCAACATCGCCGCCGTATCCGACAAAATATCGCCAAACATATTACCGGTCACCACCACATCAAACTGCTTAGGCTCCTTCACCAACTGCATAGCCGCGTTATCCACATACATATGGCTCAGCTCTACCTCAGGATAGTCCGCCGCCATCGCAGTAATCACCTCACGCCACAGAATAGTCGCTTCCAATACATTGGACTTGTCCACCGAACAGAGACGCTTACCGCGCACCATCGCCGCTTCAAAGGCCATGCGACCAATACGACGAATCTCAGACTCATTGTATTTGTAGGTGTTATATCCTTCGCGCTCACCATTCTCGAGAGTACGAATACCCCGCGGCTCACCAAAGTAAATACCACCCACCAACTCGCGAACAATCAAAATATCCAAACCCGAGACAAACTCCGGCTTCAGTGAAGAGGCATGAGCCAGCTGGGAATACATAATCGCCGGGCGCAAATTACCAAATAACTCCAGCTCAGAACGAATGGTTAACAACCCCTTCTCAGGACGCAGATGACGTTCAACATCATCCCACTGGGGACCACCCACAGCGCCAAGCAGAATCGCATCAGCAGCACGGGCCTTATCCAACGTCTCCTGGGGGCAAGGCTCACCCACAGCATCCAGCGCCGCACCACCCAAATGAGCGTAATCCAGCTCAATACCCAAACCAAATTTCTCATTAACCGCCACCAGCACACGTACTGCTTCGGCAATAATCTCTGGGCCAATATTGTCCCCAGGTAACACCAATACTTTCTTCATACTGTTCGCCATTATTTAATCGCCCCAAATACCCAAGGATGCTGAGCCGCTCGCTCAGACTCATATTGCTTAATTGCATCTGCCTCTTTTAAGGTCAGACCAATCTCATCCAAACCATTTAACAGGCACTCCTTGCGAAACTCATCCAACTCAAAGCTAAACACATGGCCAGAATCCGTGGTGACTGTCTGTGATGGCAGATCGATCGACAGCTGATAACCCTCTTCAGCCTCCATCTCCTTAAACAGAATATCTACCTGCTCCTCAGTCAAGATCACCGGCAACAACCCATTCTTAAAACAGTTGTTATAAAAGATATCCGCATAACTGGGCGCAATCACCGCAGTAAAGCCGTAGTCTTCAATCGCCCAGGGCGCGTGCTCACGGCTTGAGCCACAACCAAAGTTTTTCCGAGCCAGTAAAATCGACGCACCTTTATAGCGCGGAAAATTCAGCGGAAAATCTTCCTTCAGTGGACGATTACTGCAATCTGCTCCAGGCTGACCCTCATCCTCATAACGCAACTCATCAAACAGGTTCGGCCCAAAGCCACTGCGCTTGATCGACTTTAAAAACTGCTTGGGAATAATCATGTCCGTGTCCACATTGGCACGATCCATAGGACCCACCAAACCACGGTGTGCAGTAAATGCTTTCATTAAACTGCTCCTCCTACATCTTGTGATAAAAAGCTTCGTACATCGACAATATGACCCGCCACCGCAGCCGCAGCCGCCATCGCAGGACTCATCAAATGGGTACGGCCACCATTGCCCTGACGCCCTTCAAAGTTACGGTTCGACGTAGAAGCACAGTGCTCGCCCGCTCCCAACTTATCCGCGTTCATGGCCAAACACATAGAACAACCCGGCTCACGCCAATCCATACCCGCCGCAATAAATATCTTATCCAGCCCTTCAGCTTCCGCCTGAGCCTTGACCATCTGCGAACCGGGCACAATCAACACCTGTTTAACTGAACTGGCAACCTGACGGCCCTTAGCCACAGCCGCCGCCGCACGCATATCTTCAATACGAGAGTTAGTGCAAGAACCAATAAACACCCGATCAACCTTAATAGAGTCAATCGCCTGACCGCCTTCAAGCCCCATATATTCCAGAGCGCGCTCTAAACCTTTACGCTTCTCTTCGGTAGGCTGTGCATCTAGGGTGGGAACAGACGCCGTAACCGCAGATACCATCTCTGGCGACGTACCCCAGGTTACCTGTGGCGCAATATCTTCAGCCGCCAACTCAACCTCAGTATCAAATACCGCATCCGCATCAGTGGTTAAGGTCTTCCAATAAGCCACTGCTTGATCAAACATCTCGCCCTTAGGCACAAACTGACGACCTTCACAGTAATCAATGGTCTTCTGGTCAACCGCAACCATGCCCACACGGGCACCAGCTTCAATGGCCATATTACAAACCGTCATGCGCCCTTCAATCGACATATCCCGGAACACCGAACCAGCAAACTCAATGGCATGCTCATTACCCCCAGCCGTNCCAATCACACCAATAATCGCCANCACCACATCTTTAGGGGTCACACCAACGCCAACCGTGCCATTCACAG
>JGI20154J14316_10003759_pt1 | contig 12057 bp, 12 predicted proteins | sample COG_04_FD_14316 | JGI IMG/M metagenome (IMG submission 14316) | reverse complement strand
GAATTCAAAATCTTTGGGAACAGCTGTTTAGATGACCCAACCTTTAGAATTTACGACAGCTGGGGAAATGAGGTTTTCCGGAGTGAAGACCCTTTCAATGAATTTTGGGACGGCACCTTCAACGGCAAGCGCGTGCCGCAAGACGTTTACACCTACAGGTTTACTGGAGGCGATGAAGTCCGCATGGGTACAGTAACTATTCTGTATTAGACGTTAACAGGAGTTTCAACGTAGAGCTCTTTCAGAGCATTCAGGAATCCTTCTGCACAATCTTTCGTATTGAATTTGCTGAACGACACACGCACAGGCTGGTAATCCGAAGTCCATTCGCCTAAGGCACGAATCACATGACTGCCTTGATTCGACCCCGAGGTACATGCCGAACCGCCACTGACATTGATGCCTTTCATATCCATGGTGAACGTGAGCATATCATTGCCTGTATTAGGAACAGCGATACTCAGCACCGTATATAGACTGCGATCCAATTCCGCACTGCGTCCAAAAAACTTCACTCCGGGAACGATAGCTTTAACGCCATCAATCACATACTGCTTCAATGCCTCGACATGCTTCTGATCTTCTGCCATTTCCTCAATCGCGATAGCAAAGGCTTTACCCAATGCACAAATCCCAATGGTATTCTCTGTTCCCGCACGTAGATTGCGTTCTTGCGCACCGCCCTGAATCAACGGCTTAATCTTCAATCCACTTCGCACATAAGCGAAGCCGATGCCTTTGGGACCGTGAATTTTGTGCGCCGAACACGTAAGAAAATCATATGCCACATCCTTAACATTGATCGGCAAATGCCCCATTGCTTGCACGGTGTCTGAATGAAACAATGCGCCGTATTTCTTACAAAGTGCACTGATTTCAGCAACGGGATTTAAGTTGCCTATTTCGTTGTTGGCGAACATTAAGCTCACTAACGTTTTTGGTCCATTTTGAAGTAAGGCTTCTAATTCTTCAAGATTGATATCGCCGTGAGCATCAACAGACAAATACGCCGCTTCAACCTCACCGCGTTCTACCATAAATTCCACAGGATGACCTACAGCATGATGTTCTATTTCTGTAGTAATAATGCGAGCTACGTCTAAATCACGCACGCTACAGAATAACGCCATATTATCTGCCTCTGTTCCGCCAGAAGTGAAGAAAATCTCTCCCGGCTCCGCACCAATAGCTTGGGCAATACGCTTGCGCACTACTTCGACTTCGACCTTCGCACCACGACCGCTAAGATGAGTGCTCGATGGATTACCGAAATTATCCATCATACGAATCATTTCCTCCTTCACGCGAGGCTCTAAGGGTGTCGTAGCAGCATTGTCCAAAAAAATAACTCCCATCTCTATGCAATTAGGTTTGCTCAAAGATAGGAGTTAGACAGTATAGATGGAAGTCCTAGGCTAAGGACGCTATGAGATCCATGAAATTTTGGCCCAATTCTGTCGCTTCAGTGGTTGAAGGCGCCTCTGTATAGATGCGAACAATAGGCTCAGTATTGGATTTACGCAAATGCACCCAACGGTCTGACCACGTGATTTTTACGCCATCAATCGTACTGACTTCTTCATTAGAATAACGCGCAGCTATTTCGGCTAGAATACCATCAACATCGAGCCCCGGAACGAGTTCAATTTTTTGTTTTGCCATGTAATATTCCGGATACCCTGCGCGCAATTCGCTCATGGTTTTTCCAGATTTTGCCAAATGCGTTAACGCTAATGCTATTCCCACTAGCGCATCTCTTCCGTAGTGGAGTTCCGGTAATATGATACCGCCATTTCCTTCTCCACCAAGCACCGCTTTCGTGCGCTTCATTTCATTGACTACATTCACTTCTCCTACAGCGGAGGCGGTATAGCTTCCGCCTTTCGCCTCGGCAAGATCGCGCAGTGCTTTAGATGAGCTCATATTACTTACCACTGCACCCGTTTGTAGGCTCAATAGATAATCTGCAACAAGAACGAGTGTATACTCTTCACCAAACATGGCACCTTTTTCGTCTATGAAGGCTAATCGATCCACATCCGGATCAACAACGATGCCCATCGTAAATGAACCTGATTTCACCGTTTCTATGATCGCACCTAAATGCTTTTCGAGGGGTTCCGGATTATGAGGAAATTGGCCTGTAGGCTCAGGGTATAAGTTTTCGTAGGTGACACCCATGGCGTCTAGCAATAAAGGAATAGCCACAGAACCAGAACTATGTACCGCATCGATGGCAACATGAAAGCCTTTTGAGCGCACTGCTCTTGCATCTATAGAAGGGAGTGAAAGTACCTGTTCGATATGCCACTCCATACCATCATCACACGGTGTAACTTGACCCAAGTCATCCACTTCTGCAAAGGCTAAATCTGCATCTTCTGCCAAACGCAAAATAGCGGCACCATCCTCACCGGAGACAAATTCGCCTTTCTCATTGAGAAGTTTCAGTGCATTCCACTCCTTCGGATTATGAGAAGCGGTAAGTATTATACCACCGGACGCATTGAAGCGAGGCACTAACATCTCTACCGTTGGAGTGGTGCTTAAACCTGCATTTATAACATCTATGCCTAACCCTTGTAAAGTACTAATGACCAAGTTTTCAATCATCTGTCCAGACGGACGGGCATCCCTTCCAATGACCACTTTACAGTGCTTGTGCTGCTCTTTGAGCCACGCACCGTAACCTGCCGCAAACTTTACAGCATCGAGAGGTGTTAGGTTGACCGGCAGTTCCTCCTATGGTACCACGAATTCCGGAAATGGATTTAATTAAGGTCATCTTGCTTGGTTCGATTTTATAGCGAAGATAAGACAGGCGCGCGTGGTGCCCAATGAAGATTAGGTTCAAATTGGGCATTGTTAATAACAGTGTTGATAGGTTCTGGTGAATACATTAACCTAACTTCGCGAACCCATTGAATTGTGCTTAAATTTCTACTATGCGATTTGAAGACCAGGATACCTACACCTTAGTACGACAGTTTGAGCAAGCCTTGAGCGAAGGACGTCAGCCGTACTACGATGTGGAAGATTTAGAACTCATTCTTGAGTACTACCTGGAGACGGGCAGCTTTGCTCAAATGCGAAGCGCCTTAGCACTCGCCCAAGAAATTCATCCTTTAGCCTTTGTATTCAAAGTGAAGGAAGTGCAACTTGATATAGCGACTAAGGACTATACAAAAGCGCAGGCGAAACTGAACCACCTGGAAGGTTTGAATATGCGTTCCGCAGAATTACTCATAGCTCGGGCTACTATCTTGATTCACCAAGGCAATAACGAAGCGGGTCTGAAGATTTTAGACAAAGCTTTTAATGATGCAGAGGACCCCGTGGATGTATTGCAATTGATTATCGATGCGCACCTTAGTCAAGGCGATTATCCGCGTTCCATCGAAGCGTTACTCAAATGGTGTGAAATGGAAGAAGATGCATTGGAAGAAAGTGCATTGTATCAATTGGCCATGTGTCTTGATTTTACAAACGAATACGATAGGGCCTTAGATATTTTCACATCCTTGACCACTCGCGAGCCGTATAACCCTTTGCTGTGGTACCAGATTGGCGCTTTTTATTTGCGTAAAAACAAGGAGGACAAAGCATTACAAGCATTTGAATGGGCTACACTAGCGGATGAAAATTACCATCCCGCCTTTTTCGAGCAAGGTAGAATTCATGAGCGCAACGAACGGCTGTACGACGCCCTGAATGCGTACCGTCAAAGCATCAGTGAAGAAGTACCTTCGGGCTACATTCATTTTAGGATAGGACTACTAGAACTGGAATTAGATGCGCCGAAAGAGGCCTTGCGTCAGTTCAATACAGCTATTGCGCTTGAAGATGACATTGACGACATCTATTTGGAGCGTGCGGGAGTCTACATGGAATTAGAGCAATACGCAGAGGCCTTATCGGATTTTCGTCGCGTATGGCTAGATGAAGCTTACGGTGAGGAAGATGTGCTGGATTATGTAGAATGTTTAATTGAGCTTGACGATCTTGACGAAGCCATACGTATTCTTTACGACGGTATAGATAAATTTCCTGCGGCATTGCAATTGCGTTTGGTACTCTCTGGCTACCTCATTGCCATCGACGAATTAGCGGCAGCGGAAACTGTACTCTCAGAAACCTTACGACGTGAACCCAAAACGCTTGCACTTTTTGCCGAATACTTCCCGGAATTACCAAAAATCCCTGCCGTAGGTGCTATTTTAGCATCCATTCAAAGGGAGGATCATGACTAAGAAATACGGCTTTTTGTTTTTAAAAGGCATGGCAATGGGCGCAGCAGATGTTGTTCCAGGAGTAAGTGGGGGAACCATAGCCTTCATTACAAATATTTACGAAACGCTCATTCATGCATTGAGCCAATTCGATTCTCGCGCTATTCAACTGCTGCTTAAGGGCCAGTTCAAGGACTTCTGGACCCACATTAACGGTACCTTTTTAGCCGTACTTTTTGCAGGTATTTTCACTAGTGTATTGAGCTTGGCAGCGCTTCTCTCACATGCCCTTGAAACCCACCCTATCCAACTTTGGAGCTTCTTCTTTGGTCTAGTTTTCGCCAGTATTTTCATTGTTGGCAAACAGGTTAGCCGTTGGCAATGGTTTACATACCTAAGTTTTGCTGTCGGGACTGTCATTGCTTTTTGGATCACCACGTTGCCCGCTTCTGCTGGTTCAGACACTTATCCCTATTTAATACTTTGTGGAGCCTTAGCCATTTGCGCAATGATACTCCCTGGGATTAGCGGCAGTTTTATACTTCTATTGCTAGGCGCTTATGCAACAGTATTAGAGGCAATAGCAGACAGAACGCTCGGCATTATCGCTGCCGTAGGTATTGGTGCTGTCGTTGGACTACTCTCTTTTACGAAGCTGTTAAAATGGGTGTTCTCAAAGTACCACGATTTAACGGTTGCGCTACTTAGTGGTTTTTTGCTCGGCTCATTGAACAAGATTTGGCCCTGGAAAAAAAATCTAGTGACTTTTACGAAGCATCCCGGAACTCCTGAAGAAGAAGTGGTACCCATTGTTACACAAAATTTGACGCCAGACGAATGGTGGCCTATTGCTTTAGTCATGGGGCTTTGTGGCGTGGCTCTTGTGTTTGGTTTAGAATGGGCGGGCAATAAAAAATCTAAACCCATTCAATAAATGTTGAAGCTCGGACTCATTGGTTTTCCGATCAAGCACAGCCTAAGCCCTGGTCTTCATCAAGGCTTTATGGAAGCATTTGAGGTTGAAGGATCGTATGAATTATTTCCGACCCAGACCATTACCCGGGACATCCTTGACACTCTTTTCACCTCAAATAACCTCACAGGATGTAATGTCACCATCCCTCTAAAAGAGCAGGTTCTGCCATTGCTAGACCGTGTAGATTCCACTGCTGCGGCGGTTGGCGCAGTGAATACTATTGTTCTTGAATCCGGTGCATTGGTAGGATACAATACAGATTGTGCCGGTATTGAAAAAGCACTTGACCAATTGAATTCAACCGCAAAGAGCGCCCTTATCTTCGGTACTGGTGGTGCCGCCAAGGCCGTTCACTATATTCTAAGTCAACGTGGTATATCTTCAAAGATGCTCACGCGAAAGCCCGGAGCATTTAATTACAGCGCGTTGACCGCAGAAAATTTCAAAACGCACAAACTGTGGATCAACTGCACACCTCTTGGTGGACCACAATTCGAGGACGCGCATTTACCCCTGCCAAATGGGGTTTTAACCTCAGAATTCGCGATATTTGACCTAATTTACGAACCGCTTCCTACTCCTCTACTGAAGGCTGCAACCGATGCAGGTGCTCGTAGTACAGATGGGAGAATAATGTTAACAGAGCAAGCGAAAGAAGCATGGAAACTATTCCTTGCCGCTTACTACAAAAATTTGTAGACGATGATGCACGAAGATCAAGAACAGCAGACAACACCAGAATCGAATGAAACGCCCTCTCCAGAGATCGTAGCGGAAACGACGACTGAAACCGAAATCGCAGAAACTTCAAATGAAGAAACGGCAGGCGAAAACGAAGAGGTTAAAGCTGTTGAAGCGGAAGAAGATCATGAAGCGCCTAAAGATAAAAAACTGGCCATTCCAGATTTCGATGTTCTGAGTATCGAAGCATCTTTAGAGAGCATCGAAAAACACATAAAGGAATACGAGCCGCAGCGCATAAAAGGCATTGTTGAAAGCGGTCGATCAAGAATTCTACAAGAATTAAACGCTGATAGAGATGCGGCAAAAGCCACCTATTTAGAAGAAGGCGGCAACATCATCGACTTTGAGTTTGACCAACCGCAGCGCAAAACATTAGGCATTCTTTATGGAGGATACCGGGATAAATTGCGTTCGCACTATGCACAATTAGAAGTTGAGTTAAGTAATAATCTAGCTGTGAAAATGGCTATTATCGAAGAGGTTAAAGCCCTCCCGATGGCTGAGGGTTCTGCAAAGGATAAATACGATACCTTCAAAGGCCTTCGCGAACGCTGGAACCAAACCGGGCTGGTTCCCAAAGCTGATGCAAGAACGGTTTGGGCCAACTATAACCACCACGTAGACAACTTCTTCAATTTTTTACGTTTAGCGTACGACTTGATTGAAAAAGATTACCAAAACAACTACGATGAAAAAGTTGCTTTGTGTCAGGCATTAGAAGATAACATTCAAAACGGTGCAAGTCCTGCCCTCTTTAGAACATTGCAGCAGACGCATAGTAAGTGGAAGCGAATTGGACCCGTGCCAAGGGAAAATAAGGATGCACTTTGGGAGCGATTAAAAGCTGCAACAGCAAAAGTTCACGAGCTACGCGATCAATACAATGAGAACCTCCAAGAAATCAATGCATCTAAGATTGCTGCAAAAAAAGTAGTAGTAGAAAAAATTAAAGCGTTGACGGCGGAGCTCCCCTCAAAACACAGCGGTTGGCAAAAAGCCAGTAAAGCACTTGAAGCCTTACGCGCAGAGTTTAAGGCCATAGGATTTGTAAAAAGTGAAGAAAACGATAGCGTCTGGGAGGCCTATAAGGCCGCACAACGTGGGTTTAATCAAACGAAAAACGACTTCTATAAAGAAGAAAAAACACGTCAGCGAGAAAGTCTTTCTAAGAAGAAAGCATTGGTAGCATTAGCCGAGCTTAAAAGATTCTGACGATATCGCTGGCGCTGCGCAACAATTAAAACAAGCCCAGGCAGATTGGAAAACTTCCGGGTATGTACCAAAGAAAGAAGGGGATAAATTATGGGAAGCATTTAGAGCAGCCTGTAACCATTTTTTCGATCGACTTAAAGGTGAGCGTAAGGCTAAAACAGCGCAAGACAATGCGGTTGTAGAGTCAAAGCAAAAGGCATTAGCTGAGCTTAAGAATACGAAAATAGGTTCTGTAGAAGAGGCTATTTCGGCGAGCGAAGCGTATTCTGCCATTGGTGTTCTAACCGGTCGCAACAAAAAACTTGAGGATGATTTTGATAAAATTCTTTCTGAAAAAGTCCGTGACTTAGGACTGGAGCCTTCAGTACTGGAGCGAACCATGTTCGAGGCGAAGGTAAAAGCCCTTGTTGAGTCCGATGATCAAGATGGGCTGCACCGTCAACGCGCTTGGATTCGAGAGGAAATGGATAAAGCAAAGAAGGAATTGCACCAGCTCGAAAACAATATTGCTTTCTTCTCTGGAGCGAAGGGTAATCCCCTATTGGATGCTGCTTTGGCTAAAATAGAAGCGCATAAAACGCGTGTAGATGAATTAACCGTGCTACGTAAATTATTCAACAGCCTTCTGAAATAGCCAAAGATGAATTTTAAGCTGAAAGCCCCTTTTAAGCCCATGGGGGATCAACCGCAAGCCATAAATGAGCTTGTGGAAGGCTTGAACGAAAGCGTCTCTGATCCAAGTATTGTTAGGTGTTACCGGTTCAGGTAAAACATTTACTGTGGCGAATGTAATTGAACGAACACAGCGTCCTTCGTTAATCTTATGCCATAATAAAACACTCGCAGCGCAGCTTTATGGAGAGATGAAAGAATTCTTTCCAGAAAACGCAGTAGAATACTTTGTAAGCTATTACGATTATTATCAGCCCGAGGCATATGTACCATCTTCTGGACTTTACATAGAAAAAGATCTCAGTATCAATGATGAGATTGAAAAACTGCGTTTGAGTACGACCTCCTCACTCCTTTCAGGACGCCGTGACGTTATCGTAGTTGCTTCTGTTTCATGCCTCTACGGCATGGGAAATCCAGAAGCCTTCAACAATTCAGTGGTAAATCTCAAAGTAGGAGAAATCATATCGCGCCAAGCGCTTCTGCATAAGTTTGTTAATGCCCTTTATGCAAGAACTGCCGCAGAATTTAAACGCGGTTCTTTTCGAGTAAAGGGCGATGCAGTCGATATTTTCCCAGCTTATGCCGAAACCTTTTTTAGAATCAGTTTTTGGGGTGATGAGGTCGAAAGCATCGAGCATATGGACCCAATAAGCGGTTCTAAGATTGAGGACATGAGCGAAATGCGCCTGTTTCCAGCGAATCTTTTCGTTACTGAAAAAGACCAACTTCAAAACGCAATCCATCACATTCAAGACGACTTGATGAGTCAAGTGGATCACTTTAATAATGTGGACCGCCGAATAGAGGCAAAGAGGTTGGAAGAACGAACCAACTTTGATCTTGAAATGATTCGAGAATTAGGCTATTGCTCGGGCATTGAGAATTACTCCCGTTACTTAGACGGACGCGCACCTGGAGTACGACCTTTCTGCCTGCTGGATTATTTCCCCGACGACTTTCTGTTAATTGTCGATGAAAGCCACGTAACTCTCCCTCAAGTGCGCGCAATGTATGGCGGTGACCGTTCTAGAAAGGAAAATCTTGTGGAATACGGTTTTCGACTTCCAGCAGCTATGGACAATCGACCTTTGAAATTTGAGGAATTCGAGAAGCTCAGGGGACAAGCCCTCTTCGTGAGTGCTACTCCTGCAGATTACGAACTCACCTTAAGCGGAGGTGTCTATGCTGAACAAGTCATCCGTCCTACTGGACTATTAGATCCTATCGTAGAAGTTCGATCGACTGAAAATCAAGTGGATGATTTAATGGAGGAAATCAGCAAACGTACAGCGCTCGACGAAAGAACTCTAGTCACTACGTTGACTAAGCGAATGGCTGAAGAATTGACAAAATACCTCACACGCTACGACATTCGGTGCCGTTACATCCACAGTGATGTTGACACTATGGAACGTGTGGAAATCATGCGTGACCTGCGCTTGGGCGTTTTCGATGTACTCATTGGGGTAAACCTTTTGCGCGAGGGTTTAGACTTCCCTGAGGTGAGTCTAGTCGCTATACTCGACGCAGACAAAGAAGGATTTTTAAGGAGTGAACGCTCACTAGTGCAAACCATAGGACGTGCAGCGCGTAATGTCAACGGTAGAGCCATTCTATACGCAGATAAAATAACAAACAGTATGCGTGCTACAATGGAGGAAACCAAGCGCCGCCGTGAGAAGCAAGACGCCTTTAATAAAGCCAACGGTCTGAAGCCTCAAGCATTAAAAACAAGTAGAGAGGAAATTCTGGCTAAATCTGGTGCAGTCAGCCGAAATATGGACTATGAAATCAGTAGAGATCAGCAAAAATCGGCTGAGAAAGCGATGAATTACTATACGGCTGAAGACCTCGAAAGTGAAATACGCTCCACACGTAAATTGATGGAAACTGCATCGAAAAGCTTAGATTTTATCGAGGCCGCAAGATTACGCAATCTGCTTATTGAGCTCGAAGGAAAAAGAGAGAAACGTTGATTAGAGGTAGTGCGCAACACCTAATGCAAAAGTCCAAACTCTACGCCCCTCCATACGCTGATCCATGTAAAGCGTTGGGGTCCATTCCCAACGATCGTTCATAGGAACTTCACCTTCAACGCCTACCCTAACGATCGGCTTCCACTCGCCATTTTCAGCCGTAAATCCAGGTCCAGCTCCAACAATAAGGTTATGATTAAGGCGATAAAAAGCATCTATAGTTGAAACTAAAGGGGTTCTAAGAAGAACCTCTTCACCTTGACCATTTAAGATGATATAGTTCTCTAATTCAATATCACTATGCCAACCCAATGACCAACGATCGGATAGGTGGTAATCCAGATCCCAACCCCATGCAGGTACGAAAAGTACGCCGCCATCAATCTCCGGAACCATACCGTGTCCCATTAAAACTGCTATTCGAATGGGATGGCGATGGTGATGAGGATCTTGTTGAGGAACATGCTTTTCCTGCGCCAACAAAGATGCGCTACAGCTAAGCGTGAGTAAGAGGTAGTTCAATGATTTCATGATGGTAAAACTTGGCTCGAATTTCCTACTTTGGTCATCAATCACCATAACTTATATCACGCTGATGATTTTTGTTGTATTAGGACTTGGAGGAGTATTTTTCGGATTGGGTTACTTGATTACGGAGGGAAATGCATCTCTACTTTTAAGCGGCTACAACACTATGAATAGTGAGGATCAAAAGTCTTTTCCACTGAAGGAATACCTTCGTGAGTTTAAAAGATTCCACCAACTTTTTGGATTGGGTTTTACAAGCTTAGGGCTAGTATTCTACTTTCTAGATGAAAACTGGCTTGGCTATCATTTAGGTATCACTCCGCTCTTGGCCTACCTCTATTTCTATTGGAATACACGTAAATACACTTTACAACATTCTAGGAACAGTAAGCGCCAATTCTGGATTGGGCTATCCGTGCTGATAGCTGTCCTTGGTTTTGTTGTTGCTATGTTGTTTTGGTCGGAACGAAAAAACACAATAGTCTGGACTGATCGAGCTTTAACAATCGAGGGGCCATACGGTAGGGTCATTCCCTTAGAAAAAATAGATTCCATTAAACTACTGGACGATTTACCCGAAATCAGCTCAAGGTTACATGGATACTCAACAGGAAGTGTCGCGAAGGGCAAATTCAAAGGGCCTAAGGATGTTCGCTACCACCTGCTGTTGGATAAGCCCTATGAGCGTGTTCTAAAAATTAGTATTTCAGGTGAACCCCCCATACTACTATCGCTTGAGGGTGTCGATGAAGTTGCTTTAGCGGAACTATTAAGCGGGCAACTTAAAAATTGATTTAGTCTTCAAAAGAATAATCAAAAGCGGTTACATCTTCCTTGTATAAAACCTCTACTGCAGCAATTAGCTTTGGGGTATAGTAGTCGCGGTAATCTTTCGATTTAATTTTATCGCCGGATTTGGAAATAAGTCCCGGCCACGTCTCCGGGCGCTTAATAAAGCGGTTACCAAACTTTTTAAGCGAACCTAAGCCGCCTTTCTGCGCGCTTTTATTTTTATGAGGAAGGCTTTGAACCGGAATCTCCAGCGCTTCACAGACCTTCGCGAAGTCGTCCTGTAAATGCTCGAATTTCCCAATAAAATCTACTTTATTTTGACCATTAACATAGAAGAAATCATATTGTGGGCCATAAAACCAACGCTCTTCTTTAATGAGTTGAGGCAGTTTTGTGACCACAAATTTTTCAAAAGACATCAAGTGTTGATGCCCGTGAAACTTATAGAACGAAACCGCTCGTGACCATGGGTTACGAATAAATCCAAACTTAAAATACCGATCGAAATCTTCTTGAGAAATAAAGTATTGTCGCACATAATCTCCTGCATGTAAATGTGCCAAACGAGGTGGACCAATTTTATCCGCTTCATTCGGTGTCAATAATAGCGGCAGTCGTTCCTCCCATTCTAAGCCGTGGAGGTCTAGAAAAAAAGCCTCGACACTTTGGCCTGCAGCTTTGGGAACATGAATAAATAGGGCGTTGTACTTGTGAGAAACCATTGTTCCAAAGGTAACTAACCTGGTACGGAATGCCCAAAAAACTTAAAAAAACCGGAAAATCCGATTGTATTGATTGTCCGCCAAAGCTTTTTTAAGTCTCCCTAAATACTATTCGTACTTATCAAATATCCTCTCGTAAAAAGGAGAAGATAGTGATGAATCAAAAGTGGTTAAGAAAGAAGAATAACTTAAATACGAGAGTA
>JGI20154J14316_10003745_pt1 | contig 12077 bp, 13 predicted proteins | sample COG_04_FD_14316 | JGI IMG/M metagenome (IMG submission 14316) | reverse complement strand
AGCCTAGCCACAGAACGCAGAACGCAGAACGCAGAACGCAGAACAGGCTAGCTAGACTACTCTAACTGGCTCTCGTCCACTGGGCAGGCAATAATTGAAAACTGCTCGGATTCATCTTTCAGCAGCGCTGCAATGGCGGTTAGCTGATCAGCCTCATCACAGAACTGCACATAACGAAAATAACCCGGATTTTGAGACTCGTTGCCGTTACCGGGGAAGTAAAGATTAAACGACAGTGCATCCGCCAGCGTATCCAGGACACTTGCACCCAAAGCCGGGGCCTGATTCTGGTTGTAATTGAGACTGTCCAGTGCAGCGCTGCCGAGATCGCAGTCGGTTAAGGTAATATTCGCCTCAAACACCTGCAGCGCATTCCTTAAGGGCTCAAATTCATAGTCGGCAAAAATCTCATCCGCCTCGAGACTACCAGACAATCCGCAGCGGCTATTCTTGTTTTGAAAGCCCACCTCTGCCGGTGTCATTGCCGTCAAGGTGCCATCAGCAATGACTTTAACCAGAGAAATACCAGCGGTAATATCAGAGTATTCAACATAGATACCGGGCGCTATGGTGCCAAAGTTAAATACCTCGGTTTGGGTTTGAAACACAAACCGACCATTGCCAAAAGCAAAGTCCGTCAATTGAATGCTGCTACCTTCAACCACAGTCCCAGCAGCGGCTAGGGAAGACCGATTTAACGCAGCATCGACACAGCCGAGATCACCGGAAACAGCGTCACCGAGAATAACCAGCTGGCCATTACAGATAGCATTAACCTCACCAACAGCAGAGGATTTGGTCATACTGACGCGACCATTGCGCGAGATAATCATCAGCAGCTGTTCATTGCTTGACGGCAAATCCATAAGCCAGTGCCCGGCAATAAAGGCGTTGCTAGTAAAGGTAAAGGATTTGGCGGTGGACCCACCGGCGCTGTCCTCGGCACTGATTACCAGATCGTAGACACCTGGGGTAGTCGCCACGCCCTGAATCAAACCGGTTGTGGAATCTATCTCCAGACCTGAATTGTCAGCAGCCAGTTGAAATGAGACAGCTGTACTATCTAGACCGTCGGCTCTGGCACTGAGGGTCCAGTTAGTTTGGTCTGACCAGACTTCAGTCTGTCCCTCTAGGGTGACTGTGCCAAAGTCTGTANTTGATGAGTCTGTATTTGATGAGCCACTTGCACCCGAGCCTGCACCAGCCGCTGAAGAGCCACCGCCACCACCGCACGACATTAGTAGCAGCGCTAGAGATATTAAAGAGATTCGAGAGATCATAAATAGCCAACAATTATTCAACAACACTGATATGTAAGGCTGGTTATAGGCTTTTATGTCTACAACAGCCACCGAAAAATTACTGTAACGGCAATCCTTGCTGTCGTGATAATAATGATTTTTTGCTGGGCCAAATCCTGTCTAGCTGCGGTTATTTGAACACACCGTTGTCACGCAAAAATGCGCCGACATCAAAATCGGCAGCAAATTGCTCGCCCAACCTAGTGGGATCAACGGCGCTATTAAATGCCTCTATTAATGGCTGATGATCCATCAGGTCGATAATATTTTCATCCGCGCCCTGCAGCTGTAGCCTCGGATTACCCAGTGTCGCCACGGTTTTAAACTTAGCGTACCAGACTTCCCAAGAGAGTGTCTGCGGGCTTTTCGTGGTGTTGCTCGAGGGCTCAAGCGAAGGCTGGGCCTGGGGCTCACCGGAAAGCCTAGCGGCAAGTTTCGCAGAAAACCTAGGCGGCGGCTCATCGGCAAACTTAGACGAAGGCTTAGGAGTCAATTCAGCCGCGGACTCCTTAATCGACTCCTCAGCAGGTACCTCAATGGAGCCCTCAGCGGGTACCTCAATGGAGAGCTTTGCCAATGGTGCTGATTCTGACGCAGCTGCATCTGCAGCCCGCTTCTGTGCACGTTTTTTAAATAGACTCATACTATAGATCCATTAATCACTGAGCAGCGGCTTCCAATAGAGAATACCGAACAGCATAACCAGTAAAAAATTCATCGCGCCTGAGTGACCACCACTCTGCAAGCGCTTGCGCATAACGAAAAATTCAATCAGGTGGACAATGAACATGGCTAGACCGATCAACATAACCCACTGATCCGCAGCGCCCGCAAATGGCATACCAATATTGACCATAAAGGCTAACCAAAAACACACCAATACAAGCTTATTTAAGGCGATAAATTTATTCATAGTCCGATTTTCTCGTTGTTATTATTGGATGCAAACACTGGCCGAGCAGTCTTAACTGACTATCGAGGATAGATAATCTCAGACCTAGTCTCACTATGCAAACTCTAAGGCCTGTCTCAAGCCGCCTCCAAGGCCCTCCCTAGATACCATCGATAATACTCAGTGGCACTCAAATAGCGGTGCTAGACTAGTGTTTATGACATGGAAAGCATTTATCTATCCCTCGCCAAAGTTGCAGGAGCTCTATCGGCTAGCACTCTGTATATGTGGCGTAACCATACTACTCGGTGCCTGGCGCGACATTGGCTATCACTCGGGACTTTTAGCTGTGCTACCAGCACTGTTTATCTATCAGTTTGGCAGCTATCTAACCACTCACTCAACACTGTCTACATTAAACCGTCAGCGCTTATCTCTGGCCATGGAATTCAGCGATGGACTTATCACTGGCCTATTAATTGCCCTGGCCGCATTTGACCCGATCATCACTTTGGCCTTGGGGGCAGCCTTTTTAGTCACCATAGTCGGCGCCATGAAACCCACTGCCACGCTAGATCTATTCGGTTTATTTCTCGGCGCCCTGCTCGGCTTCTGGCTGCTACCCTTTTCCCTTACCGTATCTACGCCGGTGCAACTATTGGTTATCTGTACCGCCTTTGCCTACTGCCTATTTAACGTCAATATGGCACGGCAGACCCACTTTATGCTTGCCGAGCAGCATGAATCGGTACTTAGGCAAAATGACTGGCTAACTCTGCGCACCTTTCATCTGTCCAAGTATCTCTCTCCGGCGCTGCGCAAAGCCATACTCACAGGTAAAGACGTCAAAGCTGGCACTCAGGAGAAAACCCTAACGGTGTTTTTCTCGGATATGGAGGGCTTTACTAAACTGGCTGAAGAGCTGGATCCAGAGCAGCTTACCGCACTGCTAAATACCTACTTAACCGAGATGTCGGAGATTGCCTTTCGCTTTGGCGGCACCGTAGACAAAGTGATTGGCGACGCCATTATGGTATTTTTTGGCGATCCAGAAAGCCGCGGCGTGCGCGCTGATGCGGTGAGCTGCGTCTCCATGGCCGTGGCCATGCAGCAGGCAATGCAAGAGTTACAATCACGCTGGCGGGCTGAGGGTATTGCCAATCCACCGGCTCTGCGCATGGGTATCAATAGCGGCGTCTGCAAAGTGGGTAATTTTGGCACTGAGAACCGCCTCGACTACACCTTGTTGGGCCGCACAGTAAACCTTGCCAGCCGTCTTGAATCCGCCGCGGCGAGCAATGAAATTCTGATTTCCAAGGACACCTATGTACTGATCTCAGATGCAGTCGATTGCATCGATAAGGGACGGATAAAGGTCAAGGGCTTTGTTGCTCCGGTCAATGTCTTTAGCGTTACCGACCTGCATAAAAACATTGCCATCAAACAGGCCCTTGAAGATCGAGCCCTGGCTAAAAACACTAGATCTAAAGCGTTACCTGAAGAAATTTAACCTACAATCTACTTTACAATACCGCCATAACTAGCTGATATAAAATGAATTGTTACTGCCTAACCTGGCGATGACTTGGCGGGAATGGGTAGCGACTGCTGCGAAATGGATTGATATCCAAACCGCCACGACGCATATAGCGGGCATAGACATCTAGCTGCGCTGGCTGGCAGCGCTGCATAATATCAGCGTATATTTTCTCCACACATTGCTCGTGAAAATCCTGATGCTGACGAAATGACACTAGGTATTTCAGCAGCCCTGCGCGGTCGATCTGCGCTCCCTGATAGCTGATATACACCGACGCCCAATCCGGCTGATCGGTGACTGGGCAGTTGGTTCTCAACAGATGGGAATAGACAGTTTCAGTGACGGTTTCAGTCACCTTTGCGCCCTCCTCCCCGGCCTTGTCTAGGACCAGAAAATCGGGGTTTGGCGTGTAGCAATCAATGGCAATATGCTGCTGATCGAGACATTGACCCTGAGGCTCAGTCACCGGACGAAAGCCGTTGTACTCAGCCAGCTGATAAAAAATGATCTCCACATTGCCCTGAGCCGCCGCCGACAGATCTGCGGCCATGACCTCTTGCACCGCCTGTTGCGACTCAAACTGGGTCTGATTAAAGGAATTCAGGTAAAGCTTAAAGGACTTGGACTCGACGATATTGACGCTGGTACAGGGCACCAGAAACTCAACAATAGCAACCTGAGGCATGCCATAAGTATTTAGCCAGGAAACCTCAAAGCCAGTCCACAGGTCAACGCCAATAAAGTCCGGCAAGGGACCGCCAACCGCCTCAAGCTGTTCACGGGCAGTAGCTCGGGGAATCGGATCCAGCAGTGCAGGGTCATAGCTGGTGCTGTAAACCGTATCCTTGCCCAGTTCAGTGTTGGAATAATCCGCCATTAGCTGCGCAACCTCGAACCTTTGTCCAGCAGATTCAGCGCTACAGTAAACAGCAGCACGCAGAACAGACTGACCATAGTAAAGGCCCAAACAATATTGATATCACTGATGCCCGCAATGCCATAGCGGAAAGCATTGACCATATAGAGTATCGGATTGATCTGCGACACCCCGCCCCAGAACTCTCCGAGCATATCGATGGAGTAAAACACCCCACCCAGATAGATCAGCGGCGTCAGTACAAAGGTCGGGATAATCGAAATATCATCAAAGTTGCGAGCAAATATGGCATTGATAAGTCCCGCCAGAGAAAACATCAGCGAGGTCATCAGCACAATGGCAATGGTCACTGGCAAACTGTGGATGCTAAAGTCGGCGAAATACAGGGACAGCACAGTAACAATTAAGCCCACACCCAGTCCGCGACTCATGCCACCCACCACATAGCCGGACAAAATAATCCAGCTAGGGACAGGCGAAACCAGCAGCTCTTCAATATTGCGCTGGAACTTGGAACCAAAGAATGAAGACACTACGTTGGAGTAAGAATTGGTGATAACCGACATCATAATCAAGCCGGGGGCGACAAACTGAATATAGGGCAGACCCGACATCTCACCAATGCGCGAGCCAATCAGCGTGCCAAAAATCACAAAATAGAGCACGATGGTGATCACTGGAGGCAATAGTGTCTGGGGCCAAATACGCAGAAAACGCTGAATCTCGCGGCGCACTATGGTGATAAAGGCAATCCATTTTTGCTGGCTAGTCATGGCTCTCTCCTGTCAGATTTTTCTCAACCATGGTGAAGAACAATTCTTCCAGTCGATTGGTTTTGTTGCGCATACTCAGCACCTGAATGCCCTGCCCGCTCAGCACCTCAAATAGGTGGTTAATTGACTGTGACTTTTCCACCTCCACTTCCAGCGTATTGGCTTCAACCAAGGTCAGAGGATAACCCTCAATTTCCGGGCACTCAGTTAGCGCCTCACGGATATCGAGCACAAACAGCTCTTTATTTAATTGCGCCAATAACTCGCGAATACTGGTATTTTGCACAATTTTGCCATGGTCGATAATCGCCACATTGCGGCACAGGCTCTCGGCCTCTTCCAGGTAGTGGGTGGTCAAAATAATGGTTGTACCACTGGCATTGATCTCACGGAGAAACTCCCACATGGAACGTCGCAGCTCAATATCCACCCCGGCGGTGGGCTCATCGAGGACTAGCAACTTGGGTTCGTGGATCAGCGCTCGAGCAATCATCAAGCGACGCTTCATGCCGCCGGAAAGGGTGCGCGACGGCACATGGCTTTTATCCCAGAGCCCCAGCTGACGTAGGTATTTCTCGGCGCGCACTATAGCCACATCCCGGGGAATACCGAAATAACCGGCCTGATGAATCAGGATATCTATAGGCTTTTCAAACTGATTGAAATTAAATTCCTGAGGCACCACACCCACCAGCTGTTTGGCTTGGGAGAAGTCTTTATCTATATCGTGACCAAAGATGCTCACCTTGCCACCGGTCTTCAATACCAGTGAGCAGATAATACCAATGGTGGTGGACTTTCCCGCGCCATTGGGCCCGAGCAGAGCGAAGAAATCTCCAGGTTGAACGCTGAGGGAGATATCTTTTAAGGCCTGAAAGCCCCCATCATAGGTCTTGCTCAGCTGTTCAATTGCCAGTGCTGGTTGCATAGTTTTTCCTGATTTTCGATTAATGGTGCCGAACAGAGTTGCTATTGTTAACGGCTAACGTGAATCACTGATGTGGATATACGTATCAGACCCTACATTGTAGCTTCGCCATGGCAATAAGTCCGACTTTGACTATTCTCCAGAGTTATTTTTTCTATCAGGCAAAATTAATTATCTAGTCCAACAACCCTACTGGCCTCATAATAGAGACCTCAGATCTAAACGTTTTAAAGAAACTATGCCGAAAAAATTTATCCGCCGCGTACTCCCCGACTTCGCCGCAGTGCTCAAGCATAAATCCATGCGCTGGACGGTGCCGTTAATACGCGATCCGAATATTTTACACCTCAACCGCGAGTCAGTGTCTCTGGCCGTGTTTATCGGTATTCTGGTAGCCTTTCTGCCACTGCCTGGTCAAACCTTCGTCGCCGCCGGCCTGGCCCTCTGGTGGGGTGCCAATCTACCCCTTTCAATTCTCTGCATCTGGATCAGCAACCCGGTCACCATAGCCCCGATATTCTTCTTAACCTATCGCGTCGGCGCCGCTGTGCTCGGCAGTGCGCCGCTTGATTTCAGTATCTCACTGACCTGGGAGTGGTTCTCCACTATGGGGGCTCAAATTATGCTGCCACTGATGGTCGGCAGTCTGTTATGTGGTTTCGCCGCAGCCGCCGCTGGCTATTTACTGATTAACTTTCTCTGGCGCTGGAAAGTCATACGCAACTGGGAAAAGCGCAAGCTGGCACGCCAGCAACAGCAAAACAATTGAGTCACTGACGACTAGACAAGCCGATTACTCGTAACGCAACTCGTCAGCGGGCACCATGCGACTGGCGCGCAGCGCCGGATAGAGAGTTGCCAAGAGATTCAATAATACCGCCGCCAAAGAGACCTTCAGCACATCCGACCAGCGCAGATCCACCGGAATATAATCAATCGGATAGACCTCAGTATTTAAAAAAGTCACCCCAAATAGCGACTCCATCCACAGTACCAAATCCGCTACCCAGAGACAGCAAAGCACACCCAGCAGCACACCAATTAAAATACCGAACAACCCAATCAAAACGCCCTGAGTCAAAAACAACTGCAAGATGTCCCTGCGGGTGAGACCCAAAGTCTGGAGAATGGCAATATCTTTGCGCTTATCCATCACCGACATCATCAACATGGAAATCACATTAAATGCCGCGATAGCAATAATCATAAAGATCAGCAGCCCGACCATATTCCGCGACAGCTGAATCGCCTGGTAGAGATTGCCATGAGTCTGAAACCAATCCCTAAAGCCATAGCCAAAGGGCAAGCCTTCAAGCATCCGATAACCCAACTGGCGAGCATTAAATTGATCGTCGATCTGCACCCGAAAACCATTTACTAGCCCGCCAATACCCGCCACTTCAGCCACCACAGGCAAAGCGCCAATGGCCAACATCTGATCGATCTCAGTATGAGTGGCGAACACTCCAGCCAAAGTAAAAGCCTCGGCCACTGTGGGCCCTTCCGCCGAGGGCACAATGAGCGTTAAGCGCTGACCCAGCTGAATATTTAAACTCTCTGCAACCACCTCAGACAACAGCAGCTGATTGCCCTGGGGCAGGCTGACACCGGCTTCATCGAGCACCGTCTGCAACCCGTCAGGCACGGCACTGGCCTCGAGTCCAAGCAATTGAATCGGTCTGCTAGTCTGGCGAAAATGCACCAACCCATTGACCTCAGCGTAGGGCGTTACCTCAGTAACCGAAGGTTGACGGGCTATAAGTGCCGCATCGCTGCGCCAGTCGGCAACCCCCTGCTGATGAATAATCTGTACATGGGGCACCACCGAAAGAATGCGCTCGCGCAATTCTCTATCGAAGCCATTCATGACCGACAGCACAATAATTAGCAGACCCACACCCAGCACCAGACCGCTGATTGCCAACAGAGAAATAAACGACACCAGACGATTGCCGCTCCCGCCAGCAGAAAAGTAGCGCAGCCCGATAAATAACGGCAGTGGCTTATACAACCCCGGTCTCCAGTTCCACCAACTGGCCGTCGATCAAATTCACCTGGCGATCCATGCGCGCAGCAATAGCCGGGTCATGGGTGACCACCACAAAAGAGATATTCAAGGTTTGATTGAGGGTTAGCAGCAGATCCAGAATCACCCCAGCAGTGCCAGGATCCAGGTTACCGGTGGGCTCATCCATCAACACAACCGAAGGCGAGGTCACCAACGCCCGGGCAATTGCCACACGCTGACGTTCACCGCCGGAGAGCTCAGCGGGTTTGTGTTTCAAACGATCCCCAAGACCCACCTTGCCGAGCAACTCCTCAGCACGCTGTTGTCCCTCGGCAACCGACGCCCCGCCAATCAGGCAAGGCAGCGCAACATTTTCCAGGGCACTAAACTCACCCAGCAGATGATGAAACTGATAGACAAAGCCCACATGCTGATTGCGCCACTTAGCCCGCTGGGAAACACCCAACCCCTGCCAATCTGCACCGCAAACCGACACAGTGCCCGCGGTAGGATCATCCAAACCGCCAAGCAAATTCAATAAGGTGGTTTTACCCGAGCCAGAGACCCCCACCACCGCAAGCTTCTCACCCGCCTTAACCGCCACATTAGTATCCCGCAGCACCGGCAGTAAGCTATCGCCCTGCTGGTAGTCGCGACCAACGGCTTTGGCTTCTAATACATAGGGACTACTCTTAATGGTCATAGCGTAAGGCCTCCGCAGGCAATACTTTGCCCGCTCGCCAAGCGGGATAGAGTGTAGCGAGAAAACTGATAACCAACGCACCGCCCACAACCGTAGCCAGATCACTAAAACGAATTTCAGATGGCAGCGCACTGATTAAATAAATAGAGGGATCAAAAATATAACTGCCACTGAGCGCTTCCATCCCAGCCACAATATCACCGACAAAATAGGCCAGCAGACAACCCAACAGCGTGCCAGCCAAAATTCCCCAACTGCCCACTGCCAACCCCTGAATCACAAAGATCTTCATCACCGTCCCCGACGTTGCCCCCAGGGTGCGAATCACCGCAATATCCTTGCGCTTATCCGACACCATCAACACCAGACTGGCCACAATATTAAACGCCGCCACCGCAATAATCACCGACAGCAGCAGACTCACAATCACCTTCTCCATGCGCATCGCCTGAAACAGCGTGCCCATATTGTCACTCCACGTGCGCCACTGAAGGTCATCATTTTTTAAAGTACCGCTTAGAAATGTCTTATTAGCTTGGGCGCTGAGCCAGTTGTCCGCCACAAAGGCATCCGACAGCTCCAACTGCACACCCTGAAAACGATCCCCAAAGCGCAACAGCTTCTGCCCATCGCGATAGTGTATAAACACCACCGAAGCATCCACCTGCGCACCCACCTGAAAAATCCCAGTCACCGTCACCCGCTTGATCCGCGGAAACACCCCAGCAGGCGTCACAGTCACCGAAGGCAACGTCAGCTGCAATCGATCGCCGACAAAAAGGTCTAACTTGCGCGCCACCTGACTGCCGATCACCACGCCAAACTCACCGGCCTGCAACTGACCCACATAACCACTGATCATATTTTCCGCCAGCTTGTCCCCAGTGCGGGATTCCGGATCTATGCCCTGCAGCATCAAACCCGCTTGATTACCCTTGCTAGAGCCCATGACAAAGCTCTGCAACATAGGCACCACCGAGAGCACCTGCACCGGAGCATCGTCAGCACCAGCCTTTAACTCAGCCTCAAGCTGATTAATCTGCGCCCTATCCAACCCCTGAGGACTGGTGACAGTCACATGAGGCACCACCCTTAACAAGCGCATCTTGATCTCGCGATCAAAGCCATTCATCACCGACAGCACCACAATCAGCGCCATCACCCCAATCGCCATAGCCGCCAGAGAAAACAGCGAAATAAACGACACAAAGCTATCGCGTCGCTTGCTGCGCATATAGCGCAGGCCAATAAATAGAGGGAGGTTAGATAACATGCAGGGATTAAACCCGAAAGCCGCAGGACACACAAGATTGCCAGGCCGGATGGGCTGAGATAGCTCAGTGACACTGACTATTTAACCGCTAGACACCAGCAACCAGTGAAAAGGCCAGAGAAAGCATAATAATCCCAACAACAAACTCAAAGACCTTCCACGCTTTAGGACTTTCAAACACCGGCGCCAAAACCCGCGCGCCATAGCCAAGACTAAAGAAAAACACAAAAGACGCGATCACCGCTCCCAAAGCAAACTGAAACTGCTGGGGATGATACTGAGTTGAAACCGAGCCCAACAGGATCACCGTATCCAAATAGACATGGGGATTTANCCANGTAAATGCCAAACAGATAGCGACGGTTTTAAACAGCGAACCCTCTGTCTCCNCCTCGGCTTCCAGGGCATGGGACTCGGTAAAGGCCGACTTAAAACTCAGCAGAGCATAAATGCTCAAAAAGACCGCCCCGCCGTATCGGGCGACTATCTCTATGGTAGGAAACTGCTTAACCACAGTGCCAAAGCCAGCCACACCGAGGGAAATAAGGATTGCATCGGACAGAGCGCAGACCAAACAGACAATAAAAACATGGCGCTTTTTAAGCCCCTGTTTGAGCACAAAGGCATTTTGCGAGCCAATGGCCAGAATAAGGGAAAGTCCGAGGGAAAATCCTGCGAGGTAGGTCGACACTTTTTTACTGCCTTATTTTTGGGCTGGGCTGAGCTTATAAGCCGCAGATTTATTATTAGGCAAGGATTAAACCTGAAAGCTGTGGGGGGCACAACATTGTGTTGTAACCCCAATTTACTTCTGGAGTAACAACTAGAAACTGTTAGCCCTAGTTACTTGATAACAAATCATTTTCTGCAAAACTAAAATAGCTCTCCTCTGTAATAATCAAGTGATCCAATACTTCAATTTCTAATATTTTTCCTCCCTCCACTAACCGATTAGTAATTACCTTGTCTTCTAGGGACGGCTCTAAACCACCACTTGGATGGTTGTGTACCAGCACAATTTTTGGAGACTTTTTGCGCGCCGCTAAATTAAAAACTTCCAGAGGCTTAATGATTGCTGCTGAAATACTACCCAGACTCACTAATTCTATATAAGAAATTTCATTGCCAGCATTTAGACCAATTACCCAGAAATGTTCCTTTTCTCTCCCTACACGAGTCTCTCGCATAAGAATTTTCCGCATAATCTCATAGATATCTCCTGGCGAGCCTATCTCAATTTTTTGCGATTTTGATAACCTGACATTCATGTGCACATCTTCAACGCCCTGTTGAAATATACTGTTAGATTTTGGGCGCTAGAAAAGCCTAACAGTCAAATTATGAGGTCTGCCGGTCTCATAATTATTATTGTCCGGATGCCCTTGAAATATTTTATCCGGGGCATTTTGAGATTCTTTAACTAGTTGATTNATATATGAAAAATCATCGAAAATGAAATGTACGGCTCTATTATCGAGGCACTTTTTCGAGGACTGTAGATGATTTATAGAAATGAGCTGAGATACCGTTTTGTAACACAGTATTTTGAAAAGGGAGTTTCGCACTATCGTCACCACCATTCCTTTGGTCTACACGTAAATATATGACTCGCTATTCATTAACGAGGGTAGAACAATAAATTAATACTAATATTGGATCAACGTATTTTTACTAATTTAATAGTGAAAGCCGCCCCGGAAGAGTATAGCCAAATCGGTCATCCCCAAAGAGCCCAGCCAAACCGGTCATCCCGATAGAGCCCAGCCAAACCGGTCATCCCGA
>JGI20154J14316_10003734_pt1 | contig 12094 bp, 10 predicted proteins | sample COG_04_FD_14316 | JGI IMG/M metagenome (IMG submission 14316) | reverse complement strand
AAGCCCGTTGCGATACCGCCGCCAATGGCCAGCCGCTCATTCATCAAAGTGGTTAGCGAGACCTGCCAACCACCGCCGACTTCGCCCAGACGCTGGGTGTCGGGTATTCTGACATCATCAAAATACACCTCATTAAAACCGCTCTCGCCATTGGCCTGTTTGATCGGCTTGATGACAACACCCTTGGACTTCATGTCCAGGAAAAACATGGTTAAGCCCCGGTGCTTAGGCACCTCTGGGTCGGTGCGCGTAATCAGTATGCCAAAGTCACTGTGATGAGCGCCTGACGTCCAAATTTTCTGGCCGTTGATGACCCAATCTTCCCCGTCTCGCTCGGCCCGAGTTCGCAACCCAGCCAGGTCCGAGCCACTTTGCGGCTCGGAAAATAGCTGGCACCAGACCTCTTCAGCGCTAGCCAGCTTGGGCAGATAGCGGGCCTTATTCGCCTCACTGGCATAGGCCATCAGGGTTGGCGCGCACATACCCTGGCCGATGATAAAACTCCCCGAGAGTTTGCCGTAGATCCCTTCCTCTTGATTCCAAATGACGCTTTGCATCGGCGAGGCACCACGGCCGCCAAATTCCACCGGCCATTGAATGCAGGCCCAACCAGCGTCAGCCTTTTTTCGCTGCCACAGCTTGGCTTCCACCATGGGATCGAAATCACCGGTTTTAACGCCACCAAAGCCACTTTTGGTAAGACTGTCGGTTAAGTAGGTGGGCGCCTCGGCGGCAATCCAGGCCCGTGCTTCGGCTCGAAATTGTGCTTCTTCTTGAGTATCACCAAAATCCATAATGCGTATCCTGTTCAAACTGATCAATTATCTTATTGTCAACTGTTTCTGCCTGTCATACTTCCCTCGCCGGCTTGTCGCCGACGCGCAGAATCATGCCGCCGCCTCACCGCTTGCCAAGCTACTGACCAACTTGTCTTCCCACTCAGTCAGACCACCGAGCTGTAATGTCAGGTAGTTCGATCGGCGATAATACAGATGGCAATCAAACTCCCAGGTAAAGCCCATACCGCCATGCACCTGAATGTTATCTCTTGCGCATAACTGAAACGCCTGAGTCGCCGAGACTCTTGCCGTCGCCGCAGCAAGGGGCAAATCGGGCGAGTTAGTCGAGAGCGCCCAGGCCGCATAGTAACAATTGGATTCTGCTAATTTCAGCGCCACATACATATCTGCCATCATATGCTTGAGCCCTTGAAATGAGCCGATTGGGCGACCAAAGGCAAAGCGTTGTTTGGCATAGTCAACCGCCATATTCAAAGCACTCTGGGCGCCGCCCAGCTGCTCAAAGGCGAATAGCACAGCTGCCCGGTCATAGACTGTTGCGAGCTGCGCCCAACCATCAGCTTCCGTACCCAGCAGCTCGGCCGGACAGCCATTGAATTCGAGGCTGGTTGAATTCCTGCTGGGATCGACAGTGTCTACCGCCGTTTTAACCACGCCGCCAGCCTGCAAGTCGCACAGATACAGACCCAGGCCGCCAGCAGGATTGCGCGCTAAGACAATCGCGAAATCGCTGATGCCACCATCGGCAACGATAAGCTTCTTGCCGGTCAATTGACCGGCCGAGAAACGTAACTCAATGGCCTCTGCCGTGGTTTGCGCCACCGCCTCAACCACAGCCAGGGTGCCCACGGCTTCACCAGCTGCCAGCTTCGGCAGCCAATGGTCTTTTTGCGCCTCAGAACCGAACAGCAGCAGCGCCTCTGTCGCCAGATAAACCGACGATGAAAATGGCGTTGGCGCCAGAAACGCGCCCAATTGTTCCGCCACCAGACACAGGCTCAGATAGCCTGCGCCGACGCCGCCGTAGCTCTCCGGAATAGCCGTGCCCGTCAGACCCATGTCCACCAATCCATCCCAAACTTCAGTAGCATAGGCTGCTTTGCCTTCCAGCACGCTTCGAACGGTTTTTGAACTGCACTGATCGCTAAGAAACCGCGCGACCTGGTCTCGCAGCATCTTCTCATCTTGGGAAAAATCAAAATTCACGGTTTGTCCTCTACGGTCTATTTGCCATCAAACTACTGCATCCGCACCAGCGGAGTCAACTCGCCGAAATTCTTTTAAAAAAGTCAGTTTAGCAACCCTCAACCGGATCACGCCAAGCAACTCAAGCCACAAAAAGCAAACCTAGGCATACCTTGCCTGCCACTTCGGATGTAGCCAGATCGCGCTCGTTAGGGCGACGGAATCCAGGGCTGGAAATTTACCGATGTCGGTCCATTGGGCGCCGGCATCATGGAAGTCAGAACCTACGGAGAGATACATCGACTTGGCGATGCCCAAGTCACGCAGATACTTTCTCATCAGCGGGTCGATGCTCGAATAGGTACCCTCCAACGCCTCACCGCCCGCCGCCTTGAAGTCATCTACCAGCATGGCGAGCTTAGTCTTGTTCAGCGCATAGCGACCTGGATGGGCAATAATCGCGATGCCGCCCGCGGCCTTTATCGCGGCGATGCCATCAGCCAAATCGCACCAATTAGCACTAACATAGATCTTTCCGCGTTTATTCAGGTGAGTTTTAAAGGCCTTCTGCCGACTTTTACACACTTGTTGCGCAACCAGGAAATCCGCTACATGACTACGGGTGCCCGCCACGCACGGCAGGCCTTCAAGATAGGCGCTCAGACCCACCGTACCTGCCGCCGCCAGCTTTGCATCGATGGCTTGAATACGCTGTCTGCGAGATAGTTGCTGCGCCGTTAATAGTCGGCGCAGATCACCAGCAGTAGGATCCACCAACAGTCCCACCACATGAATCTCCATGGCATTCCAGTGACAGGATATTTCGACGCCCGGGACAATTGAGACTCCAGCCGTGTCAACAGCGATGGCATCCAGGCCATCAGTACAGTCGTGATCCGTAATCGCGAGGTGAGTCACCCCATTTTCAATCGCTCTGTTGACGAGAAAATCTGGTGATTGCTTGCCGTCAGAGAAAAAACTATGACAGTGGAGGTCTACTTTCATGGTTTACCAACTGTTTTTGTACGGGTGTAGGCATCGGCACGCACAGCACTTAGACCGCCAGACGAGTTCGCAGCGCCAGGCGTTTGCGCTGTCAGCCGTATCTTAGCGCATCCGACTGGCTCGCCTGGCGACCATTCACCCGCTTGATTGGACGCCAACCCGCTAGGTTTTAGGCATCAAGTCAATCGGCAAATCATCTCGAGGCTTAGAGATAGGCGACTGCTGTACCGGCATCTCATAGCCCTCGGCCACGGACCAGGAGAAATTTTTCAGCATTTCAAACAGCACCAGCTTGATCTGCATATCCGCAAAATGTAGACCTATGCACATATGCGCGCCGCCGCTGAAGGGCACCCAACTAAAGGCGTTGCGCTTGTGCTCAGCCCGCTCTGGACTAAAGCGCAGGGGATCAAAGTCACGGGGCTTATCCCAATACTCCGTCATATAATGGGTGTGTATCGGATAGGTCATCACCATGGCACCCGCTGGCACTAGGTGACCCTCGTATTCAAAGGCTTCATTACTGAACTTCGGCAAGGTCGACAGTGGCGGATACATACGCAGCGCTTCCTTGATCACCCAATCAGCTTCCACCATCTTGTCTAGGTCGGCATAGGCCAAGGCTTCCACGCCCAGGGACTGCCGCTCTTGCTCAAGACGCGCTTGCCATTCTGGGTGCCGGGCCAGTGCATAGGTGATGCTCGTCAAGGTGCTGGTAGTGGTGTCATGGGCCGCCATCATCAGGAAAATCATATGGTCAACAATCTCCTGATCCGTATAACCCTGTCCCTCTTCGTCCGTTGCCCGGCATAACAGGGAAAACAGATCCTGGTCGTCACCCAGGCGCTTTTCAGCCACCTGCGGCAGAAAGAAGTCGCACATGGTCTGCCGAGCCCGAATCCCTTTCCACAGCAGGGTGCCAGGAATCGCTACCGGAATTCGCGGCATCGAGGCCGCCACAGTGGCCTCAAAGGCGCGACTGATTTTGCGCGCATCGTCACCCAGATCCATGCCAAGAAAAATCGTCGCAGCGAGGTCCAGGGTCATCTGCTTGAAGGCGGGATAAGCAAGCATTTTGCCATCGGCCTGCACTGACCACTGTTTGACCGCCGAACGCACTTGGGGAATCATCTGCCCCAGATACCCTTGCATGGGCTTGCTCTTGAAGCCTGCCTGCATCAGCCGTCGATGATAGCGATGATCGTCGCCATCGCGGAGCATTAAACCATTAGGAAAAATACGCCCGATGATCATATCCCAGGCCTTTTTATTGGAGAAGATCTGGCCTGGGTTCATTAAGCACAAACGGTGCGCCTCGGCACCAAAAAGATGGACGATCCGCATCTTGCCGACTTTTTGCATGACCGCATTGCCGTGCTCTCGCCGCAGGTTTTGGCCATGTTCCAGCGGACTCTTGTAGCTTTGCTTCATTAGTCGCATAGACTTCAGAAACCCGGACTTGATTGGCTCAAGCGGGATCGGCTCGAGCGGTAATACATGATTCGTCATCGTCGTCTCACTGGTTGGTCTGGCGCAAAAACTGCTTTCATCAAAGGACTGCCGCCATCAAGAGGCGGTTATCAAACGCATCTCGCGCTAGATGACTTCATCCATGCAGATCAGGACAAATGCTGGACGTTTCTCGGGATTGTCTTTGGCATTCCGCCAAAAGGGATATTTGACGGCCAGGGCCTCGAAGGCGGCCTCGAATTCCGCCGCCTCAGTGACTAACCGCGCCCGCCTTGGATAAAGATTATCGCCAATCTGCACGAACACTGCTGGATTATCTGCCACCACCTGATTCCAATATTTGTTGCCCGGAAACACTGCCGGCTCACTGTAGATCGACGGCGAATAGATGTTGCCATTGACAGTGGCCATCACCACCGTGACTGAAAACGGGATGCCATACCAAGGATGCGTCTCAATAAACACTTCCTGATAACCCTCAGTAAAAGACCAATCACTGATCGGGGTCTCGACTAAATCACCGGACAGCCAAGTGCCCGGCCGTCGATCTTTCGGGTTACACGCCGTCAGAGCCAGCACCAGCATGACAACCATCATTAGCCTGGGCATAAGAACTTTCCAAAACTCTGACTTTACGTGACCCCTGCGCCGGCCGCAACTTAACGACCTGCTTGACCAGGGGCGGCAGTACCGACCAGCACTGCCGGAATGAATATTGATCGAATTTCGCTCAATATTTTTCCGAGGCTTTATCGCCGTTCTGTCGCCGGGCTGTCGACGCGTGAGAGCCTATTGAATAGGATAGCATCAGCTGCCTGAGGCCCTGCCCACCCATGTACCACCAACCTGAACCAACCGGCTTGAACACACTACCATTATGGCGCGCGCTGTTGGCCCCGACACTGACGTTCCCAGTATTGAAGTTCGCGACCCTGATCGCGCTCGCACTATCCGGAGCGGTCAAAGCCGAGACCGCGCTCGAGAAAATCGAGCAGGCGCTGATCGCAAACCATCACATACAACAGATCAGCAACCGCGTTGTGCTCGACGACTTGACCGCCGGCGGCTCCACCCTGGTTTTGTTTGACATCCGCGGCGCCGACGAATTTGCGGTCAGCCACTTAACCGGCGCCATCCGACTCGATCCCGAGACTACAGCTGAGGCGTTTTTTGCGGCCTATGCACCCCTATTGATAACCAAACAAGCCGTGTTTTATTGCTCCGTTGGGCGCCGCTCAACGGCCCTGGCATTGACCATCGCTCGCCAGATTCGCCCACTGGATGCCATCAAACCACCCGCCAATATGATCGGCGGGATCTTCCGCTGGCACAATGAGTCAAAACCGCTGGTTAATGCCAACGGTGCAACGGACAAGGTTCATCCTTATAGCTGGTACTGGAAGCGCTTACTCAAGTATCCAGCCAAAGCGGCGAGCAAACCCTAACCTGTCACTAACGCCCTGTGTATTGTGGCGGCCGTTTCTCCAGAAATGCACGCATGCCTTCTTTCGCGTCACTGGTTCGCGAACACATGAGCTGATTGCGGTTTTCGATCGCCATGGTCGCCTCCAGGCCCGCCGCATCAATGGCGATGTTCAAGCCCTCCTTGGTAAGGCGCAAGCCCATCGGCGAAGTACCGAGCATATCGTCAATATAAGACTGAGCGGCCGCATCCAATTGATTATCAGGTACAACCTCGGAGACCAGGTTGGTGCGCAAGGCCCTTTCGGCATTGATAAAACGCCCCGTCAACATGAGCTCGGAAGCAACGGAGGTACCCACCAGGCGCGGCAGAAAATAGCTCGAACCCATATCGCAGGCCGACAAGCCCAACCGAATAAAGGCCGCATTCATACGGGCTGATTCGCCGGCAATTCGAATATCCGAGGCTAAGACAAACGAGAAACCGCCACCACAGGCCGCACCCTGAACCAGCGAGATAATCGGCTGTGGACAGCGTCGCATACGGATATATACCTCGGCAAGATAGCCTTGGAAACCCATGCCAGCACTGAACGGCGCCTCAAAGTTGCCTGACTGGGAGGCCTTGATATCTAAACCGGCACAGAACGCGCGACCCGCACCCTTCATCACCACAATGCGGGTCTCGGGGTCCTCGCTCAGACCACCAAAATAGTCTCGCAGCTCGGTGACCATCGGCGTATTAATGGCATTCAACGATTCTGGGCGATTCAGTGTCAGCCAATCAACCTGGCCCTTCTTTTCGATACTGATAGTTTCATAGTGACTCAATGGATCATTCCTCTTAGGCATAAATTATTTAGTTCGACGGGCCGGTCTACCTTGGCCGCTACCATTGAATCGTGGCCGGAAAGAACTCGGCTATCAGGGTTTGGTAATAGTCTTTCAGCTGCTCGATATCTGGCGGCGCATGCCCCTTGGAGTAAAGATCAAAGGGCTGAAACAGTTTGACCCATTGAAACAGCTCGCGGTCTTGAGCATTCATCAAATAATCATAGGCGCCGGCGGAATGCGCGCTGTAGAAACTGTGGTAGCGGATAATATATTGGGCTTCAAGGGGCAAGTAAGCGCGAGTGACCCGGTAAAGATATTCATCGTGACCGAAGGACATTGTCACCTCGTCTAAACCACATTCAGGGGTATAGATACCGAACTGGCCTTGATAGTCGGGATTCATCTGATCCGGGTTCGCCGCAAAAAAATCGGCATACACGATATCGGCTGAAAATTCACAACCCAGCGGAAAGGTATCGCCCACGACCGCCCATTGAGGCTCGCCCTGCAAACACAGTATTTTGCCCAGATCGTGAATTAAACCGGTGAGTTGAAACCAGCGTGGATGACCCGCCTGACGAATGGCCTCGGCGGTCTGCAACAGATGTTGAATTTGCGACAGGCTTGTATCGGGATCACTATCATCGACGAGGGTATTGAGCAGTTCGCAGGCCTCCCAAACCCCCATGCGAGCCAGACTCAAGGCGCCATATTGGTCGATCTTCGCGCGCGCAAATGCCAGGGTCTGGTATTTGTGGTTCAGCCGATAAAACTCGGCAACAGGATCCGCGTCCTGCATCGATTCACGGCTACTGTAATCTCTGAACTGATCTTCATCTTGGGTGCCAGTCATGTCGCGCTTGCCTGTTTGCGGTTAAGCAGAATTAACCACCTATAAATCCCGGGGTCAATGTTTGGCCATTCAAACACAGATTCCACCGACAACTTTTGCCGATTTTTGCCGAAGTTTACCGTAGACTCTTCAACCACCCACAGTAAACTCGAGTCTTCACTCAACATTTGGGAGCCCCAATGACCGAGACCGAAAGCACACTCACGGCGCTGGAATATAATGCTGCCATGGCAGCGTATCAGCGCCAGGGCGAAGCGCTACGCGACCGAATCGGCAATCGCGGGCCCTTGTTACTGGACGCGCACGGGAAGCTGCATCCCGACATACTGGCGGCCTATTGGCAGCACGGCTTCTATGTTTTCGACAACGTGATTGCCGATGATGAGATTGCTGCCCTGCGCGCCGACATCGACTTTTTACTTGACCATGCACCCACAGGCCGTGGCGCGCAGTTGGACAGTCAAGGCCGGCCCGCGTTTGGCTCCGAGTTCAAACAAAATCCCTACTCCTTCGTTAAACCACTCGCAGATCCTTGGGGCGGTACCGACTTACTGGGCGGCCGCCACCCAACCCGCATGCGTGAACCGAGCGCCGCCGCCGACGCACCCAAAGAAGTGGTGCATATCATGGGGGGTATGTGCCAAACCATGCCGTCGGGGTTGCGCTTATATGGTCATCCCCACTTGCTCACCATTGCCGAGGGCATTAATGGCGCGGATTTCGTCCCTTATAATGATGCCACCTTCGTCAAATTGCCCGGCCTCGGTGGTTCGGTTTCCTGGCATCAAGATGGCGTCACCCATTGGGATTCGCCGAACTGGGATGAAGGCATCCACGGCTTCAACTTCCAGGTGCAGCTGTACCCCAGCACCGTCGCGAACTGTCTGTGGGTGATGCCAGGCACCCACAAATTGGGCCGAGTCGACATCAAGTCATTAGTCGCCGAGCATCACGGATCTGACCAGTTACCCGGCGCTGTGCCGCTCACCTGCAAGGCTGGCGACGTCACCATCGTTAACCGACAAATGCTTCACGCGTCCTTTGCCAACACCTCTGCAGATATTCGAGTCTCTATGACATTTGGCTTTCATCGACGGCGATCGGTGCTCGGCGCCCGCGGTGCGCTGACCCAGAAGTCCAATGAGGTCTACGACGAGCAGCGCATTTTTCAGCGATCCAGCGTGATCGCTGTTGCCATAGACGCTCGTGCCCAACATTATCCGGCAGAGCGACGTTATCAGTATCAGCCTTTTATTGGCCTGGAAGACGAGTACCGGTATAGCGCGGCCACATTCGAGCACGTCATTCGCGACTACAACCTGAAAGATTTATCGATCTGAAAATATTGATCAGCGGGAATTTTAATCTGAGCCGGTCAAAGGCCGGCTTGCACGCGCTGGATCCAGCGAAGGAATTCATCAACATCTCCACTTAACGACAAACTCGAGAGGAACATTCCATGAAAACAGCCATTATTATTGGCGTCGGCCCCTTTGAAGGCGTCGGCGGCTACCTCTGCGACTATGCCGCCAAACTGGGTTTGCATGTTATCGCGGCTGGCCGCACGCAGGCCAAGCTCGATGCTGTGGTCAGCCAGGTTAAAGCGAACGGTGGCCGGGCCACCGCGATAGTCTGCGACGCCACGGTAGAGGCCGAAGTGATTAATCTGATTCGCCAGGCCGAGGCTATCGGTCCCGTTGACCTTGCGGTTTACAACGCCGGCAACAACTTCAACGGTGATTTCCTCACCATGGAAGCTGAGTTTTTCGAGAAATGCTGGCGGGTCTGCACCCTCGGTGGTTTTTTGTTTGCTCGAGAAACCCTCAAACTCATGCAAGATCGCCAGGCGGGCACTTTGCTGTTTACCGGCGCCAGCGCGTCGATGCGCGGCAAACCTCGATTTGCGCCGTTCACCGCTGCGAAAGCCGGGTTGCGCGCCATGGCCCAAAGTCTGGCGAGGGAATTTCAGCCCCAGGGCATTCACGTCGCCCATGTGGTGATTGATGGCGGCATTGCCGGTGAAAAAATCATTAAGGGTGTGCCGCAATTCGCTGAGCGCGCCGGTGAAGACGGCCTGGTGAGCCTGCACGGTATCGCTCAAGCCTATATGTATCTTTACCAACAACCCAAAACGGCCTGGAGTCATGAACTAGATCTGCGGACCTTCAAGGAAAATTTCTAAGAGCCCTTGAGCGCTCGGTGGATTCAACGCCACCGGCGCACATCAACTGCCTCTCAACCCTGCCAGCAATGCTGGCAGCAATACCGGCATTATCCTATTGCGGATTTTCGGCCACTAGAAAACCACGTCCGAGAATATGGTCAGAGATTTTTTCCGCCATCATAATCACCGGCGCATTGGTATTGCCGCCAATCAGCGTCGGCATCAATGATGCATCAACCACACGCAAGCCCTCCAGACCATGCACCTGACCATGCTCGTTAGTTACCGACATGGCATCACTGCCCATCTTACAGGTTCCAACGGGATGATAGAGGGTCTCCGCCGTCGCCTTGATCCACTCGTCTAATTGAGCATCATCATCAATATCAACTTCTGGGCCCGGCTTGAGCTGCCGGCCGCGATAATCATCAAAAGCCTTTTGCATAAAGACTCGTCGCGTCTCTCGAAACCCATTGCGCAGATCAACGATATCTTGTGCCGCCGACAAGTAGTTCGGGTGCAGTGCCGGCGCGTCCGCTGGATCGGCACTCTTTAGGGTCAAATAGCCCCGACTCTCGGGTCGACAACCATAGACGATACTCGAAAACCCATGCTCCGGGGTGATGCCTGACCGTCCATGCGTATCGGCCATCGCCGCCGACACATAGTGTAATTGCATATCCGGCAAGGCCTTATCGGGATGCGACTTAATGAAAGCACCACCGGCGGTAGGCGGGTAGGATGCATCTCCCGTGCCCCACAGCAGATACTTAATTCCAGCGAGCGCGGTGCGCCACCACACCGCCGAACGATGCAATGTGATTGGCTGCGTACAGGCAAACTGACTGACAACACCCAGATGATCCTGCAGGTTTTGTCCCACACCCGGCAAGTCATGCACCATCGCTATGCCATGGGGCGTAATATCACCAGGTGCACCCACACCGCTGCGCATGAGAATCTGTGGCGAGTTCAGCGCACCAGCTGAGAGAATGACTTCTTTGTTCGCCCTGGCCACCCGTTTTTCTCCCGCCACCAGATATTCAACGCCGACGGCTGTTTTACCCTCAAAAATGACGCGATCGACGATAACATTCTCCTGAGTTTCCAGGTTCGGTCGATCAAGCACGGGATGTAAATAGGCACCCGCCGCACTGTTTCGCTTTGAACCCTTGATGGTATGTTCATAGCGCGAGAAGCCTTCCTGCTGCCGGCCATTGAAGTCCTCGGTGAGAGGAAATCCTGCCTGGGCACCACCTTCGACAAATTTATCCAGCAATATGTCATCGGTACGGTCGGACTTTTTGACGTGCAACGGGCCTGCCTGACCGTGATATTGCTGATCACCCTCACCAGAGAAATTCTCAGCACGTTTAAAATACGGCAACACACTCTCATACGACCAGCTGGTATTACCCAGCTGACTCCAGTGATCGTAGTCCCAGGCATTACCCCGAATGTAGACCATCGCATTAATCGCAGACGATCCACCCCAGCCTCGCCCGCGGGGCCAGTATAGATTGCGATTATTCAGGTTTGGCTCGGCTTCCGTTTCAAACCCGTAATTGTGATCATTCGCCTCGGGGACCAGTTGGGCAAAACCCGCGGGCATATGGATAAAGGTATTGTTGTCGCGGCCACCCGCCTCCAGCAACAGGACTGAATGGGCATCATCTTCAGAAAGACGGTTGGCGAGCACGCAGCCCGCACTTCCGGCGCCGATAATAATATAGTCTGTTTGTTTCACTGGGATCAGCCTTTGGGGAATTTCGCCAGAGTATACTGTAATGTTGCGCATCTTGCCGCCGACGGGTTATCTTGCGCATCGCGACGCACCCCGGCCAACCGCGGCAGCATACAGACTGGGATACAAGGCAACCGTAACTCAAATTATTGGGTTTTGCAGGGCAACCGTTCTAGAATGCCGCGCGCATCACAACCTTGATACTACACGGCGTAAGGCTTTCTACCCTTTGCTCAACAACGGAAACAGACCTGTGTCCAAAATAAAAACCATGTTCCTGACAACCCTGAGCCTACTGGTTGCCGCCAGCCTCCAGGCGGCCTCACCCTCGGCCGACGATCTAGCCTTTAGAGCGGTCTATAAAGAGTTGGTTGAAATTATCACCACCCTGTCAGGGGGCAGTTGTACTGTTGCCGCCCATGCCATGGCGGACCAGCTCAGGGCTTCAGGCATCAATGATGCTGACATCCACATTATTGTTGCCCCAGAATGGCCGGAACAGGGCAATCTGGTAGCCACCTTGCATGGCAGCTCGCCGGATAACGAGTCCATTCTGCTGCTCGCCCACATTGACGTGGTGGAAGCCAATCGGGCTGACTGGGAGCGAGACCCCTTCA
>JGI20154J14316_10003733_pt1 | contig 12099 bp, 20 predicted proteins | sample COG_04_FD_14316 | JGI IMG/M metagenome (IMG submission 14316) | reverse complement strand
TTGCTGACCGACAGCGTAATGCATTGCGTCGTTTTTGTAATCAGAACCTATACTTATTTTTCTAACTACAGAGCTCATTAGTCTTCAGATTTAACTACAGACAATTCACTATCATCATCTTCTTCGATCTTAGTGTAAGTTCCGTCTTGCATGTTAATGTTAACAGGTCCATATTGTTCTTCTAGTTCTTTTTTAGTTTCTTCTATTTCTTGAGAAACTACAGCTTGTGCGTGTAAAGCTTCGTGTTTACGAACTTCAATAACTCCAACATCAGTTAAAATACCTTGCAATTTTTTTTGTTGATCTTGGATCTTTTCTAGCTGTTCTTTTGTAATCTTTGCCATTTTACTTAATTTAATTTAATTTGATTTTATTTAGTTATTTTTATTATCACTTGATTTTTTGTTCTTTTCCCAGGTTCTACCAACAAAGTAAGCGCCGTAAGTTGTCATTAACAACGTTTGAAAAACTGGTATATAAGCTACGTTTATTTTAAAACCACCTATGTTACCATCCGCAAAAGCTAAAATAGTAAATACAGCTGTCAAATAAACCATTACTAGTGGTCTAATATTTTTAGAAAGAAAAGAATCAGACTGCATATCCATTTTCCACCTATCAGTAACTTGACTTTGAGCGTCTTGATCTGCTTTCTCTAATAATTCTTGTATCTTGTACTTAGCAGCTAGTCTTTCCTCGTCTGTAGTTGTCAACTTGTCTATAACACCACCCACATCTTTAATGAGGCCACCACTTAAAAAACTTAATATTTTCTTCATAAACTATCTACCTATACTTTTGCGATATGCATTTTCTCTATTTTTACTCTCTTCTTTAGATATGCCGGAAGCAAGAGGGTCTGTCTTAGAAGTAAAAACCACATTTTTAAGTGATTTAGGAATTGACCCCATCTTTTTAGCCAGCTTTGAATATGGGCTATCTTTAGTTACTCTAATAGAATACATTTCATCGTCACTTCCTTGAACGGTTACATCTGTGTATTCTTTTTTTGATTCTTTAGGTGGATCTGGACTTGTTTTTTTAATAGGACTTGGCCCAAACTTTTGTTTATAACTCATGTTTTTTATATTTTTAGCTTCTAGAGTATGCTTCTTTTTCCCAAGGCAGGTTTTTAGCTCCTTCTTCCATTGACTTTCTAGAGTACTTTTTACCTTTCCAGTAAACGTTATCGTTGTCGTAGTCTAAATCCCCTCTTTTCATTTGGTCTATATGCACCATTTCGTGGTCAATGACTTCTTTTGCTTTAGCTGGACTCAAGTACTTGTTAATTAGTATCGTCCCGTTGTTATTAGCTAAACCTAGAACACCATCCTCTGTATCTACTCGGTAAACTGGAGTGTTATCGCACTTGAACGGTGGGTTGAGTTTAAAAGACATATTAGTACTTCTTTTTACAGCCTTTCTTTTGTAGTGGAGAAGTAGGCGTGCAGTGTTTAGAAACGAAAGATCCTTTCATTTTAACTGGTGATTTTCCGTAGCTCATCTTAGCTGGTGATTCTTTTTTTCCGTACATGATTATTTGTTTTTACCATTTAACTTTATCTGCCCACCAAGCGGCAGACATTTTACCTTTCTTTATGTTCTTAGCGTGTCTAGCTTTAAAACTAGCGCGCCTCGCTTTTTGTTTACTAGATTCTCCTGATTTAGGTTTACCAGCAGTGCTAACACCTTGTTGACCAAATCTTATGATCTTCTCCTTGCCGTTAGCACAAGCTTTGACCACGTGCGACTTCGTTGCGTGGCTAGGAGTTCTTTTAGGCTTATTACAAGCCATTTTAGATTTATCTAGTTTTGACATATTATTTCTTGTTTAGGTTGTACCACTTTTGTACGGTGTACCCTATGGAAACTGCTAAGAGCGTAAGTTTGAGTATAACGTCTACACTAGACATAGATACTGCGAACGCGCCAACGTTTAACATATATAGTTTTATATCTCCAATTGATCCCATACTATCCCTTAGCTCTTTGTGTGATAGGCCCTTTTAAGGAATCACATCCACAGTCAGCTAATTTTAGCTTCATACCGTTTATTCCGCTACTAGATCCTTTACCGTGTGGTCTACCTAGTTGACTTAAGGGACCATCCCATATCGTGTTTTCACCAACCACACCTCCGGCGTTTACGCTAGCTTTTGTTACTTGTTTTGCCATAGTTTATATATTTTTATTTTTGATATCCTTCAGTTCTTGCTTTTATAACGTCAGCTCGTGTTATTTCGCCGTCTCCTGTTTGATCTTTAAAAAACACAGGAGCTTGGACTATTCCAGCTTGGTTTTGTAGAGATCTTTGTCTTTGCTCCACGTCTCCAAACATCATACTTCCAGCGTTGGATGTAGAACTATTAAATAGAGGTTTAGCATTGCCCATTTCATTACCAGGCGTAGGCGGCGCGTACGTGGTCTGCTGCACAGGTTGAGCAATCACATCTGGTTGGCCAGTTACTGGGTTTATATCTGTTGGCATTTGTTGAACTCTATTGTCTTGGTCTTGTACTCCATCCACTACTCCGTTGAACCTGGTTGGAGCGTTACCTGACGTAGCTTTCATGTCTTGTTTGTAAGTAGGCATAGTTATCTTTGTTTATCGTTATTAACATTATATATGGCTGTAGTTAAAACTTTATCTGTATAACTATTACCGCTTATTATTTTATTTCTTCTAGAACTAGTAGGTATGTCTTCCTCGCCAAGCATCGTTCTATATATTCTATTTATAAGTTGCTTGCCCTTGAAAGAGATTTGATATATGTTGTACAACTGCGTAGTTCTATTTCTTTTCCTCCAAACTTTTATCCAGTCATTTTTCAATAGCTTATTCCAACGTCTGTTATCCCAGCTGTAAGAATAAGAACCAGTTTTAAAGTCCTGCTTAGAGAAATGCTCCATGCAATCAAGATATATTAAAAGCTCTAAATCAGCGTCGTTAAGATTGTTGTTTTTACAAGCCCATTTACGTATTATACGATAATGTTTTAGCAAGCTCATATCTTTTATATCTCTTGCATCTAGCTTTTTCATAAAACAACAACTATATCTTCTAGTTTAATAACGTGATAAGAATCTTTATCTATTTCTATTTTGTGACCGGCGTGTCTATCAAAAAATATACTGTCATTTTCATTTACGCCAACTACATCACTTCCAATAGAAATTACACTAGCTTCTATATATCTAATATCATCTCTGTGTGACTCAGCAAGAAGCAGACCACCTTTTGTTTTAGTGGTCCCTTCTTTTAGTTTTTTTATTATTAAGTTTCTACCTATTGCTTTCATCTCCAACTCTTAAATTATTGATTACACAATCTGTAGATAATATCGTTGTAGCTACTGATGCCGCGTTTTTAAGTGCACTTTTTGTCACCAGTAACGGATCGATAATACCTGCTCGTACCATATTTACGTCTTTCCCTGTAACCACGTTTAAACCCCTGTTTTTGCTTTGAGGGTAAACAATTTCAAGACCTGCGTTAGAAAGAATAGTTTCGTAAGGAGCTTTTATAGCTTTTAGCAAAACTTTTTCTCCTTCGTTTTTAGCTTTAGTATTGGTTGACGCGTTGAGCAAAGCTATACCTCCTCCTGGAATTATACCCTCTTTTATCGCGGCTTTAGTAGCGCAGATAGCATCTTCTACTCTATCTGTTTTTTCTTTGAGCTCAATGTCTGAGTTCGCTCCAACCTTGACAACTGCAACCTTAGCAGATAGACGTGCAAGTCTAGTTTCAAGTCGTATAACGTTTGCAGGAGATTTTTCAGTTTCAAGCTGTTCTTTAATTTTAACAATAAGCTCATTTACTTCTTCTGGTGTTTCTTTTATTTGTATAATAGTATCTTGTTCACCAGTAACGCTTTTAACACATTCACCTAGCTTATCTACAGATATCAAGTCTAGATCGTCTCCTAGATCTTCATTTATAATAGTAGCTCCAGTCAACATAGCTAGATCTGTCAAAGTATCTTTCTTGTTGATGCCAAATGTAGGCGCGTTAATAACGTTTACTTTTATGTTGCCTTTCACCTTATTCATAGCTAGCGCTGATAAAACCGGTTGGTCTATGTCTGCGATTATCAATAATGACTTGGTGTTTTTAATAACGTACTCTAAAACAGATTGAATCTGTCTAATACTTTCTATCGGTGAATCAACTAGTAGTACTAAAGGGTTCTCAAGCACAGCTTCTTTCGTTGATTTGTTTGTTACAAAGTTAGAGTTGGTTAGACCTTTTTCATACTGAATACCATCGACTACGTCCACGTATGTTTCAGACTCACTTGTAGGTTCCATCATAACTACTCCGGTCTCTCCTACGGACCTAAAAGCATCTCCAATGACTTTACCCAAGGTCGGATCATTATTTGTTGATATAGTGGCCACAGAGTCAATCATGTCACCAGTGACTTGTATAGAGTTTTTTTCTAAGTACTTTACAACTTTATTAACAGCTGAATTTATACCATTCTTTAAATCTCTACTACTGTAGTCACTCTTGAGCTTGTAAGCTTCTTTTAATATAGAGTGAGCTAGCACAGTGGCTGTTGTTGTTCCGTCGCCAGCTTCTTTAACTGTTTTTCTAGCGGCTTCTTTTAAAAGCGTAGCACCCATGTTTTCTACTGGGTCTAGTAGAACTATTGAGTCTGCTACGGTTACACCGTCTTTAGTGATAACAGGATTACCACTACCATCTTCTAAGATAACACATTTACCGCTAGCGCCTAAAGTTGAACTTACAGCTTTTGTTAGCTTTTTAATACCTTTAAAAACCGCGTCTTTAGCGTCTTCGCCAAAGTTTAGGTTTTTGACAATTTTGTCTGACATAATTTGATTTGATTTAATTTGATTTGATATACTTATATCATCACTTGAAATTGTTTTTTTTTACAACTCGCTACCTCCTATAATAGCAGTGTAGCTCTTTGGAGTTATAATATCATCCATTTGCCACTCAATACTCTTTTCTAATTCGGCTACTTGTTCTTCTCCCATAGCTTCTTTAGTCCAACTAGTCAATGTTTCATTAGTCAAATCTTCAAAAGCTATAAACTCAGTATCTGGGTTTAAAGGTATTTCTTGACTACCTGCAATTGAAACAGTGTAAGGGTCTTCTTCTTCATTTAGTTCAGTAGATACACCGTCTAACGACCAATGAATTAAGTATACAACGTTTGATTCACCTTCTTGTTCGTAGTTAACTTCTACTGTTCTACAATCCCATTCGTAGGTTATTTCCATCTTTTTATTAATTTTCTAATTCTTGTATTCTATTTTCTAACTCTTTATTCTTATCTATTAGTTCTTTAATAGCTTTTGTCAAGTACACTACCATCCCGGAAGGATTATAGTTGTAATAATTTTCTTCACTATGATCTAGTGGGTAGGCTTCTGGAAATGACTCTACCATTTGTTGAGCTATGTAGCCCTTCATTTTATTTTCCTCTGGCTTATCACGTAGGAAGTTAAATTTTTTAGGTTCTATCTTGTCAAACTTTTCTAATATGTTTTCTTCCCAAGTTTCAATGTTTTTCTTTAGTCTTTCGTCAGAGGATGTCGTGTTATAAGCGACGTTACCAAAACCTTGAGATATACTACCAGTAAGTGTTCCGTTTATAGAAAAACCAAAATGTCTAGACCCATAAGGACTAGAAACATCGCTAACGTAGTTATACATAGTTCCATTAGCGTTTCTTGTGTTTTCTACACGTACAGGAACTACAGTAAGACTACTATTAGCTGAACTTCTAGATAAAGATATACCATTGTCTACTGTGAAAGTTCCATCAAATCTATCTAAAGGTATCGAACCTAATCTAATCTTCTTAACCTCTCCGTTAGTAACTCCTGGGTTACTTTCAGCTAGTAGAATATAAGGTGCGAAAGTACTACCACCAGTTGTTGTAGCTGTAGTAGCTGCTAGTATTAAGTTGTCAGATACTGCTGAATAGTCAACCAAGCCACTAATAGAACCCCACGCTACGCCTGAATTTCCCACTGACGTTAAAACCTGACCGTTAGTACCTACGCTACCGTCTTTGTCTTTAAAGTAAGAAGAAAGCGCTAAACTACCGTTTATTTCTAGCGTAGCGTCTATACCAGGTGTTACCGTATTTGATTGACCATAACCTAGTCTCATAGAGTTGGCTACAGCGAATTTACCTTCTGTAGTTAAAGACATAGCTCCTTGACTTAGTGAGTGAGAAGTATCTCCCCACCACCAACCTCTAGTAGCGTTGTTACTCATCTGAAACGTCATAGCGTAATCATTGAGTCCTCCGTAGCTAAAACCGTTAGCCATACCTATATTAAAAGAACTACTGTTCCAAACCCTAAGCTTGTCTCTAGATTGACTATTGTTAGCCCCAACAATTCCAGTAGTAAAACAGTTGGTTATATTTAAAGTACTAACCCAGTTTGTACCCGTACCTGTAGAAGACAACACCTGGCCCGAAGTACCATCATCTCCGCCAGAATCTTTCAAAGTACCAGTAGCCTTTAAGCTAGTAGCCTCTAAGCTACCAAATACTTCTACATCGCTTAAAAATTCTATTGCCATTTATTTTATTTTTATACTATTTTATACACTTTTATGTTCACAGCTGAACCCTGGGACGCACCTGAGTTAATCGAGACAACTACAGTATTAGTTGTTTTGTTTACATCGCAATAAACCTGATCACCATTAGCTTTAGTGGTTTCAACAACTACGCTTGTGGTGCCAAAATTATGGGTCACTGTTGCAGATGTTTGACCAGCACTTATAATTCCAGAATCACTAGAAGCTGGGTTAGTATATGTGTTGGTCACTGTTGCTGTACCGTTTGCATAAGCTACTGATATATTAGTACCTCCAGCAACGATAACCGCTCCTTTGTTACTTGCTGTAGAATCTTCTACATTGACGGTGGCTGAACCAGCGTTGTAAGCAATATCTACAGCTTCCCCTGCTAACACGTTGCCAATACCTACCTGAGTAGCGCTAGCAAGATCGATGTTGTTTTGAACAGTTGTCCAGTCGGCTATAGAGCTTGGATCATTAGACTCTGCTATTAACACATCCCCTACTCTTAACTGCTCTCCTAAAAAAGTACCGTCAGCCGTAACCGTGTATGTCCAGCCTTTAAGTATGCTATTTGGAGATGTTGTTAGATCTGGTGTATTAGTGCTAGCGTTATAACCTCCTTGGTAGAATAAACCTCCAACAACAGCAGCGTCAACGTAAGCCTTATTAGCAGTGTCCGTGCTGTCTATGGGAGTGCCTAAATTTCTTATTCTTTGATTACCCATTGACAAAGTGCCTGTTGCTTCTCCTAAGGTACTTACAGGTATATCGCTAACTCGTATTCTTTCTACTACACCGTTTGGTGTAGTTGGGTTAGAAGTGGACTTTAAGATGTAGTCACCATAGGCACCGCCGGCGATGGTGTTGGTCATAGAAGCTGACTGTATCAAGTTGTCAGCACCTGTAGAATAGTCGACCGCCACTGTTGGTGCAGCGCTAGACCCTGTTACGGAAACACCGTTACCTCCTGTTACAGATTGAACGTACCCTGTTAATGCAGAGTCTACGTACGTTTTATTAACAGCGTCTGTGCTGACTGTAGGAGTAGCTAAGTTTATTATTCTCTCGTCACCCATGTCTAAAAACGATGTAGCTGTACCAAGTTTACTTACAGGTATTTCTCCAAGTCTTATTTTCTGCACAGCACCGTTTGAGACAGACGGGTTGAATTTGGATATTAAAACAAAGGGACTAGTTAATCCGTTACCTTCAATAGTTGAAGTAGCACTGGCTGATTGCACTAAATTGTCGGCCCCAGCAGAGTAATCTACATTTACAATTGGTTGTTTAGTTGTACCGGTTATGTCTATACCTAAACCGCCACTTACAGCCTCTACTTCTGCAGTTGTAGGTTTATTGAAGTTTACAATGTCGTATAGTTTATCCGATGTTATGTTTCCGTTACCACCTATATAGCTTAAGCCCATAATATAGAAACCACTATCGTCTGGATCTACAGCGTAAGATGTAACTCCGTAATGCCCAAAAGAACCTGCCTCGTCTTGAGCGTTTATCAGTATCTCTGAGCCTACTAAGTAAGAAACGAAAGGCACCACATTTTGACCTGACTTTTCTAGTATTGAAATCTTTATCGAACTAATAGCCGAGTAAGCAGAACTGCCACCACCGTTTGGTAGTGAGAACGTTCCGGTTCCACCTAGCGGTACAGAAGAAAAACCATACACCATCTGGCCTCCAACAGATAGCTTACCATTTATATTTAGGTATTTAGCTATTGAGCTAGCGGTGTATTGTTTTGTCTGCCTATTAATAGAATCAGTACCTATCCAGGCATCGTTGTCCTGTATAGTTACGTCGTATGGATAAGAACTAATTATCGCCATTTATCGATGTTTTGTTTGTTATAGTGCTGTCGCGCTTAAAACTCCTGCGTTTGATACTGATATTCTGTATCTACTACCGTTTGGTGATTTTAACACGAACCCTTTACCTACGGTATCTGTTTCCACGTCTCCACTTGTTGTAACCTTTGTTACAGAAGAGTTACCTAGCCTAACCGTGTTAGAACCTGACCCTACTGCGCTGTGACCAAACACGTTTTCGTTTGTAGTCCCGTTTGCGGATGCTTTTGTAAAGGCTCCTACAAAAATGGAACTGCTACCTGTTGTTCTGTCTGACCCGCCTGAGTTCTCGTAACCTGCAGAGTACCCCACATTAACAGTAGAGGTAGACGTTGTTAAATGACCGCCGCTTAATGCCCCTACAGCAACATTAGAGCCACCTGTTGTTAAAGCAGTAAGAGCACCGTTACCGATACCTGAATTAAAATTACCCGTCGTAGCCGCGTGCCCAGACACAAATCCTGCATAAACGTTACCTACACCTGTTGTTACTTCTTTACCTGATCCAGCTCCAACAGCTACGTTACTACCTCTTGTCCACCAGTCAGCATTGTACACTTCGTTTTGTAACGCCCAAGCACCTATACCTACCGAACCGTGCACTTGAGCTTGTTGCGCCGGGTACGTAATATACGTAGATGGTCTATAGGTATCGTACGTAGGAGATGCGTTTGGAGGTAGGTTGTTAACCTGAATACCTTTAAAAGTTACGATGCTATCTGTTGGTAGTCCAATTATGCTCCCAACGGTGAAATTTCTTGTCGGGTTGCCAACTACTGGATTAGGATCGCTAGGGTCATAAGTCTCAGAGCCAATCAATAAGTCTGATTGCTTTGGTGTTATTACTGGGTATGTTGATATATTTGGCATATTATGCTAGTTTGATTGTTTTTTCTCTGCTTTTGTACCGTCTTTTTTGTCCTTGGACTGCGTTCCTCCTCTATTATGGGATGACGATGTGAATCTACCGGTGTTATGGTCGTAATCTTTACCTACTAACCAGTTTGCACCGTGCTTTTTTATCGCTTCTCTGCGTTTTTTCTGACTATCAGCCCTCTTAGCCTTCCTGTCGTCAGAATTTGCTGCAGCCAGATCTCTTTTTTTCTTAGCCGCAGCAGCTTTTGGTGATAGTTTCTGAGCCATAGGCTTATTTAGTGTATTTTTTTACTTTAGCTTGAGCTTTTTCTAGCTTTCTCTTTCTTTTTCTTTCTCTTCTCTCGTCAGTATTCTTTATTTTTCTAGAAACGTAAGCTTCTTCCCTGATTAACCTGTTAGCTTCTTGTGAATCTCCAGAATTAAAAGCTTTTTTAGCTAAAGTATTATACCTGTTAGCTTGTTTAGATCTACGTAGTTGCTTACCAGACTTTCCTTCTGTACTGTATTTAGGTTTTTTGAGTGTTTTAGGGTCTTTTGAGGCGCCGCTACCTGCACCAGTACCTGTACCGCTGTTATTGCCAGCATCTAACATGCTTGTATTAGAATTTTGGAAGTCAAAGTTATCTGTAGAACCACCGCTTTCGCTAGCTACTTTTTTTCCAAAACTAGAAACTGCGCTATTTGCAGTATTTCGAGCTGATTCCATAGCGTTTTTGAATTTGTATGTACTACCTGCTTTTTCAGCTAACCTTTGAGCAGCTGTTTTTTGTGACATTATGTTGTTGTTTCCATCAAACTTATACTTACCTGAATCAACTATGTCTTGTAAAGACTGCGGTTTATCAGTTTCACCTCCAATATTTGCACCACCGCCACCAGTGTCAGTGTTTGTATTAGTGTCTGTAGATTTCGTACTAGATCCAGGCATGTTATTTTTAGTTGTGGCATCTCCACCCCAGTTGTTTGCTTCGTATTCTTTTCTTCTTAGGTCAGAACCAAATTTACCTGTTGGTACCTTGGGCTTCTTATATGTACCACCTTGAGCAGAGCCGATAGTGTTATCCATAGCCCATCCTTTTTCCTTGTACTGATTAGCTCTAAGTTCTGAACCCATTGCTCCAGTGATCTTAATGTCTTTTTTCTGAAGAGCTGATTTAACGTCATCTATCGCGTTAGCGTTCTTTAACTTGGGAAGAGGACTACGTTTACCATATGCCATTTTTATTGAGTTTTTAGTTATTATATAATTATTAGCGTATACATTATATACTTACACAAAAAGGTGGTTATTTACTAACATGCTTGTCGTACTGGCTCAGTTTATCAAAAGTGTGACAATAGCCCCTTACTATATAACCTTAACAGGCTTATGTCACTGTTTTTAAAACACGTCAGATATAGAGGGGTANAGCGTTGCCCCCTAACCTCTTGATTACCAACCAGTTACCTTTTCGTTTTCCAAAATGGGGCCCCCCATGTTTTTTTGTGTTTTTCGTATATATATACTTGATTTTCAACCACTTACGTTTTACATTTTGTGTTTTTCCTACGACTTTTCTACAAACTATTTTACTAACTTTTTACGATATCGCATGGATAATATCTATGTAACTTACAAATACTAACTACTAATTTAATACTAACTTTAAATATTCTAATCATGAAAACTCTACAATCTAAAAGATTCTTAGTAAGAAAATCTCTTATCAACACCAACACTGTTATTGAAGTCACCTTCAAAAATGGAAAGTCCGCGAAGTACAATCACGACGACGCCTTCGAGTGTATGAAAGAAAAACTAGAAAAAATGAATTGCTGGGAAAAGTACAAATCGTACACCTCATCAACAAGTATTCCAGTCGCAGTGCGCTCAGTCTTAATTGACTAGTGTACTCAACTGAGTACTATCACCCGCCAGGGTGTATAGCATACTAGTGTATAGCACTATGTATAGCACTCCGTAGAATACTCGCACTTCGCTCCGCAAACTTTTTACGATCGCTCTTTGATAATATATATGTAACAAACAAATACTAATGACTATGATACGCCAAGAGACTTAGAGTAAGACTATCTACTACTTCTCGACTAATAAATAAAACTACACTCGTGTACATATAAAATACGGCACTTGTCAGATAATATCAATGTAAATTAATTAATAACTTAAATACTATATACTATGTCAACTTTAATTTCAAAACGCTTCGTAATTAGAAAATCTCTAATCGGAAAAAACCAACTAATCACTGTCAACTTCAAAAACGGTAAAACCGTCACTTACAACCACGATAAAGTGTATGAAGTCATGAAGGACAAACTAGAGTCAATGGCGTGCTTCATCAAGTACAAGTCATATACCTCAAGTACTAGTGTACCAGTGATCGCTCGTGAAGTCTTAGAACAATAAAAACTAAACTATGAAGTACATACTCAAATGCCCTAATGGCGTACAAGTAGATATGTCGAGTTATATCCTCCAACAAATGGAGGGTACTCTCGAGCGGTCTGAAGTACAAGAACGTATAAACTATTACTTAACTAATAACAAGTAAAACTATGAATTACTATAAAACTATCAAGTACGAGCTACGTGAGTGGACTACTTACAACGGTAAACAAGCAAGCGCATACTACTGTAGCGATCCAATACTACTAAAAGAATATGGAACTATCGAGTTCGGTGCTCAGAGTATTGAGCAAATGCACAGTAAAATCGACTACTATCTTGACAATGCAGAATATCAAGAAGCTATCAGTGAGGGCTTGAGAAAAGCAGTAAAA
>JGI20154J14316_10003725_pt1 | contig 12115 bp, 15 predicted proteins | sample COG_04_FD_14316 | JGI IMG/M metagenome (IMG submission 14316) | reverse complement strand
AGATAATAATACTTTATTACATCATGCGTGTGAGAATGATAAACACGATTCTATTAAATTATTATTAAATAATGGCGCAAACCCTAACATAAAAGAAAATTCTTTTGGTTTGACACCATTACATTGGGCAACCGAATATGAAGATATGGATATGGTCAAATTATTAATAGATAATGGTGCCGATCCAAACATACCAGATGATAATGGTGATAAACCTATTTTAAATGAAGAAGTTAAGGAATTATATTTAGAGTATAAAACAGTTCAAGGCAAACTATTATCTAGTGAACAAAGATTAGCAATCTCTAAAAATAAAGATATCGATAATGATTTATTATCTGAAATAGGTCAATTAATAAAATCGGGTAATACTGAACAGCAACTTGAATTAATTGATAGATTTACAAAACAATCAGGTGAAAAACAACGTGAAAACATTTTAAGCATATATAGAGATAGATTATCTAAAAAAAACATCCCTGAAAAAGAAAGAATAAAAATTAATACCCAACTTATGAAATATCTCGCACGCACCGGATCTAAAAAATATAACAAAAAATCTAATAAAAAGAATAAATCCAAATCCAATAAAAAGAATAAATCCAAATCCAATAAATCTAATAAATCCAAATCCAATAAAAAGAATAAATCCAAATCCAATAAATCTAATAAATCTAATAAATCTAAATCAAAAAAAAAGAAGACGAAATAAATATAAATAAATTTGAATTTAATATATATTTTTTTAAATATAAATAATGAGTGTTTTAATTGTTGAATCTCCTGCCAAATGCAAAAAGATTCAATCATTTCTCGACAAATCTTATATTGTTACATCATCTGTTGGTCATTTCAGATCAATAGATACTAAATGGGCAAACACCGATATTGAAATTAATGATGATTTCCAACCACCTTTTATTACTATTAAAGGTAAAGAGGAAGTCATTAAAAACTTAAAATCTCAATCTAAAAATAGAAATGTGATATTAGCAGCAGATGATGATAGAGAAGGCGAAGCAATAGCGTGGCATTGTGGTGACATTTTAAAAGTTGATTTTAATAATAATAACCGAATTATCTTTAGAGAAATTACAAAAACAGCAATATTAAAAGCATTACAAAATCCTAGTAAACTTAATATGAATGAAGTAAATGCTCAGAAAGCACGTTCTGTTATTGATTTATTAATAGGATATAAATTATCACCATGTTTATGGGCAAATATTTCTACCGAAACTAAAAAAGGTCTGTCCGCGGGTCGTGTACAAAGTGCTCTGCTAAAACTTTTATATGATAAAGAAAAAGATATTAAGGGATTCGAGTCTGAATATACTTTTGATATTCAAGGTAAATTCAAAAATCTAAACGAAAAATCAGAATTCACGTTTAAAAAATCTTGTACAGATGAACCAGATGAAGATTATATAAAAGATTTATTTAAAAAATATTCAGATGATAGATTGTTTAAAGTTATTGCTAATAAAACATCTGAAGAAAAGAAATATCCTGATAAACCATTTATTACATCGTCATTACAACAATCAGCACAAAAATCATTTGGATTTAATGTTAAAAAAACTATGGACATTGCCCAAAAACTCTATGAAAATGGTAAAATTACATATATGAGAACTGATTCAACAATTGTATCTGAAGATTTCCAAACTTTATTAAATGATAAAATTACTAATGAATTTGGAGAAGAATATTATAATGCTCCACAAGTTAAAAAAGTAAAAGGATCACAAGAGGCGCACGAATGTGTAAGACCTACTAGTCTTTCTGAACTAGAATTAGATAAGTTTGACCGCGATGATATTAAATTATATAATCTTATTTATGATAGAACTATAAAATCTCATATGAAACCAGCAATTTTCACAGTCAATTCTATTAAATTAACTAATTCTAATACAAATGATATTGGATATTTTAGCACAAAACAAAAAGAAACTAAATTTCAAGGATTTCTAGCATACAAACGCATTAAAGAAGGAGAAGAAGACAAAGAAGAAATTAATGATAAAATAGTTGAGTTTAAGAATGAATATAAATTATTAGAATGTTCATGCACTGATAAAATATCTCAACCCCCCGAACCATATAATGAATCATCTATTGTAAAATTATTAGAAAATACAGGTATAGGACGTCCTTCTACATATGCTTCGATTATTTCAACATTATATAATAGGAATTATACTTTAACAAAAACTATTAAAACTGAAGATTATATAGAAGATATTATTCATTTGGATAGAAAAGATAATATATCAGAGAAAGTGAATAAAGTTAAAGGTAAAACTATGAAAAATAAGATTGTAGTTACAGATTTAGGTAATAAAGTATTAAATTATTTAGATGATAAATTTCACGATATTATTCATAAAGATTTTACTGCCGGTGTAGAATCAGATTTAGACAAAATCTCAAACGGAGAATTAGTTTGGACAAATATTATCAATAAAGTTTATAATTCGTTCTTACCAATCGTTATTAGAGAAATAGGTAACAAAGTTAAACAATCTAATAATATATTAGGTGAATATAAAGGCAAAGAAGTTAAAATAGGTGAAGGACAATATGGACCATATATCTTATATAATAAGAAATTTTCAAATGTAACTAATTATTTAAAATCTAATAAAAAAAAGTTAGATGAAATAACAATTGAAGATTGTAAAATCATTTTGAAATATCCTATGAAAATTAATAAAGATATACAAATTATGTTAGGACCATATGGAACATATATGAAACATAATGGCAAGAATATAAAAATTAAACAAGATATTAAATATACAGAAGAATATTGTTTATCTATTATTAAATAATTAAAATCTAATATATTATATAAAAATGGATGAACATAAAACAAAAATAGTTGAAAATTTAGTAGAGACATTGTGTTTAGTTATTGGAACGGAGGATACGAAAGTACTAAATTTACCCAAAGATATTGTATCAAAACAAGCAAAAGACGAATTTAAAAAATTTTCTTCACCCGATTTTAGTGCATTAAACAAATTAAAAAGTCCTGGCACATTTAAACCGGACCCAAACCTTTTTTTAGATGATCCATTGTCTGATAGTGAATTACCTCTCCCTAAACAACTAAAAATGCTAGAAGATAAAAAACCCCCTATAGGCGCTGTTCCAATAAAACCTAAAATGCTAGCAGATAACCCAAGTCCAACAACTCCTTTACTGCCCGACAGTAAACTTGAGCACACAGATCTAGATGTTTCCACACCATCTCTAGAATTACCAGTGGTCACACGTCACCTCCCACAAACTGGTGGTCGCCGCAAAAAAACCAAACGCCGCCCTAAAAAAAGTAAATCATCTAAACGGAAATCATCTAGAAAGAGATTATCTAAAAAAAAATACATTTGAACATAATTATTTTTTTTTTATATATTATATATTATATATTATATATTATTATGAATAATAGATATAAAATATCAGGGGATATAGAAAATATATTAACTAGAAGAACGACATCTAAAAAATCGGTGAAAAAATCAAGTAAATTAAGGAGAAAACCCTCGACAAAAAGTAATCCAAATAAGAAATCTGTAAATAGAAGGAAAGGTGGTGTAAAATTAGGTTCTGCGGCAAGTATGAGAAGTAAAAAATCAGATAAATCAGATATACCTGATATACCTGATAATGAGGCAGACCGAGAAATACAGAGGATAAACTCACAATATATGAATGAACAAGATTTACCAGAGGATGAGGAACAAGAAATGCATAGGGAAAACTTACAATATATGAATGAACAAGAATTACCAGTCGGTACTAATAAATATGACCATTTTGCAATTATTAAAAATGATGTTCAAAATTATTTAAATAAGAAAAAGTCACCTGAATTATATTCAAAACAATTTCAAGAAATGAATGAATTTATTAAATATATGTATAGTATTAAAGATAATGAATTAAATAAAGATTTTAATTGTGATCAGTGTTGGATAGATTTTTTAAGAGGAGCATCATTTACTAGATATTTACGAGGTGCTGGAACTAAAAGAGAGGTATTTTATATAACACCTAATCAAGATGAACAGTCTATGACGTCGAAAAATGATTTACCTGATGGGGATTATTTGTCATATAATATGCAAAAAGAATTTATGGCATTAATATTTAAAGATGTAGTGATGTTTGATTTTGATTTTAAAGATGGTGCTGATGAAGAAAAAGTCATGGATCAATTCAAAAAAATTGTAGAAATAGGGACCAGTGCATTTAATATGAATTTTACATTTATAGTTTTTAAATCAGATGCAGGTGTGCATGTATTTTTATTATCACATAATATGAGACATGATGATTTACAAACTATTGATTTTATGTTAGCATTATGTAATGATATATGGTACTGTGCTTTTAGTCATATAAATGGATTTGGTATACGTTTAAATCCTAAAAAAGATAGACCAGAAGATTTTATTGCTGACCCAGGTGCTCGCGTTAAAAAAGAAAAAGGAACTAGATTACTTGATGAATTAGTATCTCCTGAAGATGATTTTATGGTGAAAAAAATGGGTGTATTAGATGAAACACCTTTAATAGAAGTTATTGGTGACGATTTGAGAGAAAGAAGATTTGAAGATATGCGTTTCATAGAAATTCAATCAGATTATTATAAAAAGAATATAAAATTAAATTATATTGATTCAGAATTTACTGATGAAAATGATTCAATTGTATTTATAGGTGATATTGCTAATGTTAATAATGATGTATATAAACGTGTAATGAAACATTTTATTTATATACAATATTTTAAACCTATTAAAGGTACTAGATCTAAAAATTTTATGTGTCATGTGGGTGATATTATACTAAATTTAGATGATAGTGATAATGAAATTACTAGAATTAGATCTGATATTAAAAAAATAGATGATGAATTAGATAGATTATATGCTATTTAAACATAAATATCTATCAAGTATGAACCAAACATTATTAATAATAGTCCTATAATTGTTTTTAATGTTAGATTTTGTTGATATATACAAACTGCAACTATTACTAATATTATTAAATAAACACTTTTTTGTAATGTTTTATACTTGAATACATTTTCATTTATTAAAATTAATCCTCCCAAATATAATGCAATAGATGTAAGTGTTCCATTTATTATTAAATATCCTATTGTATTTTTTTTTAACTCTGGTATTAATTTTTTATTATTATATAATTGAATTAATCCATATAAAATTAATATATAAATTGATATAAATATTACTTCATGTTGAATTGATATTTTTTTTAATATTTCATTTCTATTATATGCTGCAATAGGTGATATCATTGCTAAAACCATAAGGAAAATATAAAAATTATAATACATATATATATATATATATTATAATACATATAAATAAGTTAATATAATATTTCAAAACCTTTATATAATTTATTTAAACTATCCCATATTTCATGATATATTTCATTATCTCTTGTTTTATCTTCAAATTCTTGGATATAATCTTCCTTATTAAATTGTTTTAACCATACATCATATTTAATATTTATATTATTATTAGTTTTTACATATTTAACCATATTATTTTTTATGTTTTCAGTATATGCTTCCTTTGAAATTTTCTTAATTTTATTTAAATTAATTTCATCTAGTTTATCTTGAATATTATCATCATTAATTTCTATGATACTTATTTTTGATTTATTCTTAAAAAAAAGAGATAATTTTTTCTTTTTTAACATATATTATATATTTATATTTAATTTGTTGTTGAGTTATATTGTACAAGGCATATTCATATTATAAGCATATCCTCTTTCTAATATTTTCTTATTCTTCTTTGACGCGATATATGCGTTTACATCTTTTATAAATGGTATCTCTATTTCAATCATATAAAAATCCATATCTAATTGTTCATTAAATATACTAACATTATTTAGTAATGGACTTAATCTTTTCATAGGATTTTTCATATTAAATCTAGGTATATTAATATTCTTTCTAAGTTGTATAATCTTAAAATATTTATATTCTTCTAAGAATGTTTTAACTAATTCTCCATAATAATTATCTTTCTGTTTGTCATTTGGATATAAAGTATTTTGAATATATAATCCATTTAATAGATATTCCTCCACATCTCTTCTTTTTATAATCCGCGATCTTAGGACTGATAATATTTCATATAATTCTTTAATAGTTAAACTTGAATATTTATAAAATTCTAACATAATTTCATCGGAACGAATTAACTTATTAAATGGCACACTATATTTATTATTATATTGTATTTTAATATCCATTAACCGTTTATATTCTTCTAATTTTATTAGATAATCTGCTTCTTCTTGTTTTAATTCATCAATTTTATTTTTTAACTTGGTAATTTGAGTATTCTTGTTCCTAGGATTTTTTACCTTATGAATATTAATTCTTGTATGTTTTTTTAAAATATGAACAAGTTTTTCAAAATCATAATATATTGTTTCACCTATTTTTATTTCTATATCCCCTTTGATATTGTGTAATCCTATAATATTGTCATAATAATTTATAACCTTGTTAACTAATTCTCCTTTTAATGGTTCTATTTGATATTCTTTCAGAGGGATACCTGTTACATCTCCATAATCAGAAACGCCTATTAATATTTTTGAGTGTGTAAATTCTGTTAAATTATTTAAATAAATTTTACTAATATTGGATAATGATAAAAGGTACCGGTCAAAATATTTTTCTATATAATATTTAGTGCTTTCATATATTCTTTCTTGAACATATTCAGTTAAATTCCCATCAAATAATTTTTCTATTTCATAGTATGGTAATGTTTTATTAAGATAAAATTCTTTATGTTCTTTCAATAGAGTTTCTCCACCTATATGGTCTCCTAATGTATATTCACCTTCTATAATAGAAAGGACAACCATTTTCATTGAAAAAAATATATATATGTATTCAAATTTAATAATAATAATGTGAGAATATCATTCCTAAATAAGTCCCAATTAATGCAGCAGAGAAACCCGCTAAAAACCCATTGGTCCATGTAGATACATCTGGATTCGTTTCATTACGCTTATGAAATATTGTTTTCTCAGGTTTATATAGTTTGTTTCTAAGAGACTTGTTTTCTTTTTCAAGTGATTTAGATTCTTCTAGCAAGTTATTGTATCCATCAATAACATTTGCGATTGAGATACCACGCGGCATATTGATTGATTTATAAAAAAAATATTATCTAAATTTCAAATTTATAATTTTACGTTATACGTAATTTTTCTCTTTCATATAATTCTCTTATAAAATATGGTCTTTCTATTAATCGCGTCCAGGGACCTACATACCCTAATCTTTTCTCCTTGGATTCACCCACCTCAATCTTATAATATATATTAGAGAAAACCATGGATAACATATTTATATTATGATAATTAATATATTCATTTTTTTGCTCCAAGTTTTTAGTGTGATATTTACGCACTTCTTCTTCTTGTGATATCTTAACTTGATCAGCGAGCATTAGTGAAACATCGTAATCTAGGAATCTTAGTGGAGAATTCTCCATATTGATTGATTTATAAAAAAATATTATCTAAATTTCAAATTTATTAATACTGAAGTTTTGATGTGTTTGGATTATTGTTTCGGATAAAAGATGGTCTAAATAGGGATCCATATCTAATCTCTCTTTCGTGACGTTCTTGTTCAAAAATACATACTCTTTCATGAATAGGAAATTCAAACCATGTCGCCCCTCTCATACCATATGCCGCATCACGAGAAAGGTCATGTCGTTCATTCTGTATATTATAATATACTTCATTAAACACGCGCGATAGTATATTGTGATTACCATGATTTAAATTATTATATTCTTCATAGTATTCAATTTCATAAAATCGACGTGCTTCCTTTTCTTGAGAATTACGTACTTCCCCCGCAAGCATTAGTGAAACATCCACGTCTAGGAACCTCAGTGGAGAATTCTCCATATTGATTGATTTATAAAAAAAATATTATATACATTTCAAATTTTATAATATATTTACTATCGCACAAAACCACACTAACGGTGTCAATACTAGAGCAGATATTTTAAAATTGTATACATTACTATCCTTATAATAAAATTCAAGTGTAAACTTGGTTCCATTATTGATATCATTAACATTATTTCGTGAACGGTATGGTTGTGACCTTATATTTTTCAATTCTTGTTCGTAAAGAATGATACGTGACTTTACTGGTCTGGCTGGTCCGCCCGAGATCGATAATCGCTCGAGTCCAAATTCAGGTCTTCTCAATCGGTTCAAAACACGACAAATTATACCGAGGTGGTAGTGGAGATTGAGTAAATTGCTCGGTAATCCTGATGGTCGGGACTGGTAAAGATTATGGTGATATTTACGTGCTTCCTTTCCTTGAGAATTACGTACTTCGCCTGCAAGCATTAGTGAAACATCATAATCAAGGAATCTCAGTGGAGAATTCTCCATATTGATTGATTTATAAAAAAATATTATACATAATTCAAATTTACTTAATAATTCAATGGTGTTATAGTTTAATTAGCACAAATAATGATCGTTTATACCACAGGAATGTTTCCGGGAAATATTCCGGGAATAGGAATCATAATCTATCTTGATAGTTTTCACAGCACTACCTGCATACTCAGTGAGTTCTTGGAACCCTGTATAAAAGGAGTGATCCAACAAATGACCTATTTCATCAAATACCTTTGAAATTAAATAATGATGATTTCGATTTAAATGAACTATATCAGAATTCTCGAAATTATTTGAATGAAACCTCCTTGCTTCTTCTTCTTGTGATACCGTGACTTGATCAGCGAGCATTAGTGAAACATCGTAATCAAGGAATCTTAGTGGAGAATTCTCCATATTGATTGATTTGTAAAAAAATATTATTAATATTTCAAATTTATTAGTTAGAAATTGAGTGTCAGCGGGTGCCGCGCCATAATATATTCCCTCTCTTGTTCATAAAGAATAATGCGTTTCTCAAGTGTGTGCTTATACTTTATGAAATACAAATTCGACTGACCAGATAATTCTTCATCCCAGAAATCACCCCAATATTTAGAAAGACGTGTCAAAACAAGGTGGATCATCGATTTTTGAGATCGCGATATGGATGGCACTTTATAAAGAAATATATACACGTGAAACCTCCTTGATTCTTCTTCTTGTGAGATCCGGACTTGATCAGCGAGCATTAGTGAAACATCGTAATCAAGGAATCTTAGTGGAGAATTCTCCATATTGATTGATAAAAAAATATTACTAATATTTCAAATTTATTAATTTATGATTGGATTTTAAGTAATATGCGTATAAAATATGATGGTGGTCATTAATTTAGATAAAAATATCTAATAGGGATTGAACCCATTAGATATTAAAGACTTCATTACATCCATTCACCCGAATTTTTCAGTCACAAGAGGTAGCGAACCTCCTATGCCTATTCCATTCAGGTAAAATTGAATATAATACACCTTACTGATATTGTCTTGTTGCTTTCCAGGAGCTACCTTTCCAACACTTCCACAAATCTTTAAGATGACATATCAGACACACTTGAGCGGGTGTTGACCGGGCGGCGTCTAATATGGAAACCAGTGTTCCGACTGGGATTTGAACCCAGAACCAGGCAGATAAAGGACCACCCGCTCTACCAATTGAGCTATCGGAACGTACTATAGGCGGGATTCGAACCCGCGGAAGTTTATATCAAATGAGATATTATTGGTGAACCAAGAATTTTAATATTGTTTTCCGATATAATTCAGGTTAATAGACTGAGATGATCATACTCTGAATATTGACAATCATATTTATCTTCCCACATTATTCACATTCCATAGTGTTCTAAGACACTCAATAACATCTCAACCTATCGGATTTGACACCGATCCCTTTGTCCACTCGGGCACTATATCTTTACTATACGTTTTGTGATCACCGGGTTTGTATGGGGGGAATTCATGCGTTCCCCATGAGTGAAGGTTTCTTTTTCCGGGCGAGTTCGCTAGTCCTGTGCTGGATGCTCCGAAAACGTTCTTGTTTATAAGTCATTGTTCTTTTAAGTATAAAATTTACTTTGTTATATAAATTAATTTAATAACAAAATTAAATTTATTCAAGGATATCAGGATATGGGTCCATATTAGTGTTTAAAAAAATATTATTAATATTTAAAATTATTAAAATGGAATTTACCGCGATATACTATTCCCACGTGTCTGGGATAACTACAAACGTAGGGATTTTTAATTCTTGTTCGTAAAGGTTTATTCGTTGTTGAACTGGTTTGCTTGAGGTCTTGTCGACATCCCACCACTGCCCACCAGCATATTTATATCTCAATCGGTTCAAAACAAGACGAATTACATTGTGGTAGCGATATGAATATCCTGGTATAGTACTAGTATGTACAGATTCGAATGAGTACAGATTATAATGAAACCTCCTTGCTTCTTCTTCTTGTGAGATCCGGACTTGATCAGCGAGCATTAGTGAAACATCATAATCAAGGAATCTTAGTGGAGAATTCTCCATATTTGATTTATAAAAAAAATATTATAAATATTTCAAATTTATTACTTAAGATTCAAATACCTAATATAAAAAAAATATTATATTACTAGAATTAATAATAAAATATGAATATTACTGATAACTAAATTTAGTAGTCATCATCTTGTGGAGTCGGCCAGTGATGCCGAGTTTCGGCCTCAAAACGTTGCAACCATTCAGGCCACTCCGTTGGTTCAACAACAAGCAGTTCATCGGCAGGAGTTTCTCTACCAAAATAATCATCAATATCTCTGTCGAGATGTGCTTTTTTTTCTTTATCTGTCAAAATGAACCACCAACGTTTCTGCCAGAGGTGACCGTCGCCATCAATAATAAGTTGCGATTCATTATAATGATCGATGAGATAGGGTACTGAATTTCTTTCCAGGTGAATAATATATTCTTCAAATTCTGGACCATGTTTTGGTGGCCACGTACCGGAATAAGGAATGGGCATTTATGTCTTTAGTAAATGTATGTTACACTTGTATATTACAATTACCTCAAACAATTTTCAAATTTATTTAGGGATGATTCAAAAACTATTCCTAATATAAAAAAAATATTATGAAGATATTTTATTTTATATGATTTTCTTAATTTTATATTATTTCTTACATACTAGTAGTCCTATGGAATTTATTAAGGGGTTTTGTGTTTTTGTCATGGCAGAATTTCTCAACTAATTGTCTTTCTTCGTGAAACCGTAGGTATAAAGCATTGTAACGCTTTCTCCATTCTTGTGCAAAGCTCTCGGCTACGTCATGACCCTCTGCAAAACCTTCTTCACGTGCTTCCAACAATGAATCTGCTTGTGCTTCTTCTTCATGTTCTTGACCTTGTGAATATCCTTCATTAAATGCTTCTTCATATATGGCGATATCTTGATCACGGTGGACTGACTCCATAACATGTGGTTTACATATTTCATCACGACACATAGGACAATTAATATTTTTCCTGATTATGGAGGTAGAAATACAGTCCATACAAAACACGTGTCCACAGTTCAGAGATGCGCGTCCCTTGGATGAAATCAATGAGAAACATATAGGACACTCTTCATCCTCTTCTCTATTAGGTCGTGGAAATGCTTTTAAGGTAGGTTCAACACCAATGAATTCGTCCATTGATTCATATTCTTCTATGTCAGAATCGAAGATATTTAGGTTATAATCGGGGAATCGCTCGCCACGGAAGTATGGCGCAGGTAAAGGAGTTACCCAGGACCCCATAACCTCAATTACCTGTACTTCAGTATAGGGGTCACGATTCCGGGAGGGGGGACCAACATGTGAAAAGTTCATAATTATTCTTATTATTCTTATTGTTGTTATAATTGAGATTTTTTTAAAATTTCAAATTTAATTAATGTTGTGGAGAGATTTAAATGTTCTCAAGAATAATAGATGAAATCCTCGAATATAAATTATACACTGTCAATTCTTTAATTACATCAGTCCTGGTCAGGTTTTTTAAAGTTACTTCTACC
>JGI20154J14316_10003719_pt1 | contig 12124 bp, 12 predicted proteins | sample COG_04_FD_14316 | JGI IMG/M metagenome (IMG submission 14316) | reverse complement strand
GCAGATAAGAAAGCAGCAGATAAGAAAGCAGCAGATAAGAAAGCAGCAGATAAAAAGGCTGCAGAGCAAAAAGTGGCACAAGAGTTAGCTGAAGTTGAGCAAGCGTTAAACGACTTATTAGATGATGAAGACGCGCAGATGCAAGCCCTTGAGCAAGAAGCAACCAATAGTCAAGCGGTGGCATCTGCAGTAAACTACATTAGGAACGAAATTATTCAGCGCTGGGTGAGACCTGCCAATGCGCGCACTGGAATGGTGGTTGAGTTGGTTATTCACTTAGTACCTACGGGCGAAGTGGTTGATATTGAAATAAGATATCAAGATGATAGTGCCACAGATGCCTTTGTAGCATCGGCGGTGAAAGCGGTTAGAAAGGTGGGGCGCTTTGATAAGTTAAGCCAACTCAAAGCTGGCTTATTCGATGCTAATTTTCGTGAATTTAACTTTTTGTTTAAACCAGAGGACCTGAGACTGTGATGCGAGTAGAAAAAGTGATTCGAATGACTCAAAGAATAACAAGGGTAAGGTTTTTTTCGGTATTTTCATCTGCAGCTTTTACCTTGTTGTTTTCCCTTTCAGCTTGGTCGTCAAATCTAGTGATAGAAATAACTCAAGGCGTAGATAATCCCGTGCCAATTGCTGTGGTTCCATTTCAATGGTCAGGTGATCGAGCTCTAAATGAGGATGTGGCCCAGGTTATTGATGCAGACTTGGAGCGCAGTGGTCAATTTAAATCCTTGAAGCGCTCATTAATGTTGAGTTTTCCTTTTCAAAAAGAAGATGTTTACTTCCGCGATTGGCAATACTTGGCGACTGAATATCTTGTCATTGGTCAAGTAGTGACTACTGACACTGGGGGCTTTCAAGTCGATTACCAACTCTTCGATGTACAACGCCAAGAGAGTATCGTAAGTGGTCGCTTTGCTGGTGGTAAAAACGACCTTCGGGCTCTAGGTCACTCCATCAGTGATGCGGTATACGAGGCCTTGACTGGTCTCAAAGGCGCTTTTAGAACTCGCATAGCCTATGTTGCTGCAGATAAAAAAGTTAACCCAAGCTACTATAAACTCTTAGTTGCAGACTCTGATGGATATAATGCGAAAGAAATTCTAAAGTCTAATCAGCCGATCATGTCACCCTCATGGTCTCGTGATGCAACGAAGTTGGCTTATGTTTCTTTTGAAACTAACCGTCCTGCGATTTATATTCAGGACATCACTACAGGACAAAGAGAGCGTATTAAATCGTTTAAAGGCATTAATGGGGCGCCAGCTTGGTCCCCTGATGGGAGTAAATTGGCAATGGTGTTGTCTAAAGATGGCAATGCAGAAATCTATACCTTAGATTTGGCGAGTAAACGTCTAACTCGAGTGACTAAGCACTACGGCATCGATACAGAGCCTTCTTGGAGCGTAGACGGGAAGAATATTCTTTTTACTTCAGATCGAGGGGGTAAGCCACAAATTTATCAGGTAACGTTAGAATCAGGTTGGGTAGAACGTTTAACCTTTGAAGGAGACTACAACGCCCGTGGTAGTTTAACCCATGATGGTCGGTTTTTGGTGCTTGTTAGTCGTCATGATGAACAGTTCCACATTGCCGTGCAAGACCTGCAGCGCGGCACTATGGCCTTGTTAACCAAAACAAGTTTGGATGAGTCTCCTAGCGTGGCACCCAATGGCAGTATGGTGATGTATTCTACCCAAGTGGGTGGACGAGATATCTTGGCAGCAGTGTCAATAGATGGAAAAGTTAAGTTCAATATACCGGCCAACGAGGGAGTAGTTAGGGAGCCCGCTTGGTCACCTTACTTGAATTAGGCGTAATGAGGCCATAAGGTCTAGTGGTGGGGATATTATCTATGCTAGAATCCCCGCACAGATGTATTAATAATTAAAAAGTTCTATAAGGAGCAAATCCATGCAAGTGGTTAACTTAAGTAAAATTATCGCCTCCAGTGTTTTGGTAGCTTTTTTAGCCGCCTGTAGTTCTACTGGCGAGACCACGGATGCAAGCGCCAGTGCTCAAGCAGCCCAAGTCGCTGCAGAAGCAGCTTCACTAGCCCAGACTCAAGCAGACGCGCAAGCGCTCAAAGATGCACAGGCTGCNGCTGCGGCAGCGGCAGCAGCGGCATTGATAGAGGCTCAAGCTTTGGCAGATGCTGAGGCGGCCCAGCAGGCTGCGGATAACGCCGCTGCACAATTGGCCGCGCAAAAGCAGCAGGCTCAAAAAGCTGCCCAAGCTTTGGCCCATGTCATCTATTTTGACTTTGACCAGTCGACCATTAAAGCAGAGTTTCGTACAGCATTGAATGGCCATGCTGCGTATTTAAGTCAAAACCCTTCAGCAAAAATTGTGCTAGAAGGACATGCGGATGAACGTGGAACGAGGGAGTACAACATTGCTCTTGGCGAGCGCCGTGGTAATGCTGTAAGCCGTTATCTAGTGGTCCAAGGTGTTTCTATAGGAGCAATCGAAGTAGTTAGCTTTGGTGAAGAACGTCCTGTCAATTCAGGCAGTGATAGCGCTTCTTTGGCCGAAAACCGTCGGGTAGAAGTACGTTACGTTAACTACTAACGACTGCTAGGGTCTACCAAAACGAAGTAGGCCTTTACCCGCCCTAAATACCATCGTTGTGCTCGCCACATCGGTGGTTTTTTGTTTATTAATTCGGTCATTTTTGAGGTTGGACTGCATGTCTCAAACTAATAATCCTTGTGCATTATTAATTTTTATTTTGGCTGTGTCTGTTGAAGTCAGCGCTAATACTGTACCGGTTACTGATTTGGTCAATGACACTGCAGCTCAGTCTAATCCTTCCCTTCAGTCCATGCAGGCTAACCCCATTGCTCCGGTCACAGTGGATTTAGCAACCAACACAGGTAACACCAATGCCAATGCACAAATCTTTGACCTGGTCGAAATGTTACAACAAGAAGTTCAACAACTGCGTGGTCAAGTCGAAGAGCTTAGCTATAATTTAGGAAAACTCAAAGAGGACCAAAAGCAACGTTACTTAGACCTAGATCGTCGTATTGTTAGCTTATCGACTGCCACTCCAGTGACAAAAGAGTCCCGAGTAGTGTCTGCAACTGATCAAACAACGCAGCTGCAAACTGTTGCTAGTCAAGTTAATGACAGTTTAACAGCTGTGCCTGTCACACCTGCGACTGAGACATCTACAACTGAAACACAAACCCTAGCAGTGCAAGCACCAAGTGATCCAGAAGCTGCCAAGGTCGCTTATAAAGCTGCATATGCGCTTATTAGAAAACGTCAGTTTGATGCTTCAGTTGTCGCACTATTAGCTTTTGTGAAAAACTTTCCACAAAGTGATCTTGTTGGCAATGCGTATTATTGGTTAGGAGAAGTCTATATGGTGCAAGGCGATGCATCTTTAGCAGTCGTATCTTTTGAATATGTGATTTCTAAATTTCCACAACATAGAAAAATTCCAGACGCGCTTTATAAAGCGGGAGTAGCTTACCAAAATACAGGTAACGTTGATAAAGCTAACCAACTGCTGCAGCGGGTTTTAGCTGAGTATCCAGAGTCATCAGCAGCGCGTTTAGCCCTAGAAAAAGTAAATTAATATGTCTGACTCTAATGCTTTTACGATGACCCCTAAAGACATTTCGGCAAGGGTGTTGGTGCAAGAACATTTGGCCCATGAACATCTAAAGAATATGCCCTCTATTGTCGATGTAGGTGCACAAAAAAAACGTATCAAACGCTTACTTAAACAACAAAATGCTACCTTGGTTGCCCATTATTATACTGATGCCTCAGTTCAAGAGTTAACTGAAGAGACAGGAGGCTGTATTTCAGATTCTTTGGAAATGGCTCGTTTTGGTAGCCAAACTGCAGCCTCTACGCTCATTGTTGCTGGCGTTCACTTTATGGGTGAAACAGCAAAAATACTCAGTCCCGAAAAACGTGTTTTAGTGCCCACTTTAGAAGCCACATGCTCACTTGATATTGGCTGCCCAGCGGATGAGTTCACAGCCTTTTGTGATGCACATCCAGACCATACAGTTGTAGTTTACGCCAACACCTCGGCAGCTGTTAAAGCACGCGCAGATTGGGTTGTGACTTCAGGTATTGCAGTAAAGTTAATGGAACACTTGGCGACAGAAGACAAACCTATTATCTGGGGTCCAGACCAGCATCTGGGGCGTTACATTGCCAAACAGACGGGCACTGACATGTTGCTTTGGCCTGGATCATGTATTGTACATGATGAATTTAAAGTGCTCGGAGTAGAACAGCTGAAACAGGTATACCCTGATGCCGCTCTGCTAGTTCACCCNGAGTCTTCTTATGCTATGGCTGAAATTGCAGATTTTGTGGGTTCAACCACGCAGTTGATCAAAGCGGCACAAGAGATGCCTAANAAAGAATTCATTGTCGCAACAGATCGTGGCATCTTTTATAAAATGCAACAGGCTGCGCCTGATAAACTGCTAATGGAAGCACCTACGGCTGGCAAAAGTGCGACGTGCCGCAGTTGTGCCCATTGTCCTTGGATGGCCATGAATGACCTCGACAAGATAGAGCAAGTGTTACTGCTTGGGCATAATGAAATTATTATTGATCCAGCTTTGCAACAACAGGCCTTAAAACCGCTGCAACGACTCATGGATTTTGCCGCAGCTAGTTAAACTTGGCTTGGTCATTGATAAGGCGCAAGGCTTTTTCCCGTTGCAATGACAAAGACCCAGCTTGGGTATCTGTTTGTTGCTGACTGGCGTATTGGACTTGTTTCAGAGCTAGTTGAGCTTCCCCCCGTAATAAATGCCACTCAGACTGTGCCATATGATTAAGCTGTAATCGCTGGTCCAAGATGCTCCATTCAGCCACTGTTCGCCAACCGATGGCCCAGGTCGGTTGAGCGTCGAGTAGGGCCAATAAAACTTGCATAGAGGCCTTAGGCTTGGCCGCTTGGCGCAAGGCTAAAGCATTAATCCATAGCGACAGACTATCGTCTCGACGCTGAAGCCTTCTCGACTTCAATTGCTCTAATACGGCTTGGGTTTGGTTTTGGCTGAGTAAGTTGTGCATCCAGCTGTACCAAATTAGTGTTGCATTGGGGTGTTGTATTGATAAGGCTTGCAGTTGTTGAGTCGCTTGCTCTACTTCCCCTGTTGCGATGTTGCTAAGCGCTTGTGTGTAAGCGACTAAAGTCCCGTAATTATTGTCCAAAGGATCAAATTTGAGTTTTAGCTGATCAAGAGAAAGCTTAGGCGCTTTAGACAGTTGAGCCGTTTGATAAATTTTCAATAGCTCAAAGCCAAGGTCAAAGCCATGTCTTTTTGGGCTAGGTTGATTGATTAATATGCGCTGGCTAATGTCAGCCACGCGTTCATTGTTTATTGGATGGCTTCGAGCCCACTCCCACATTGGAGATTCTTTAACAAAGGGCGATTGCAAACGTTCTAATAAGCTTTGCATATGGTTTACATCAAATGGACTTTGCTCCATTAATTCAAAGCCAATGCGATCTGCTTCCCGCTCATGAATGCGGCTATATTTAAGTTGGCTGCGCTGCAGCATCGACTGAGTGGCATAAAATCCAGCCTCACCAATGTCGCCACTTACGTTGCCTGCCATCCAAATGGATGCTAGAAATGCACCCATATAAAATGGCATCTGGGCTTTTTCTTGGGCCTGAGTCTGAACGTAATGCCGCAAGCTAAGATGAGCCACCTCGTGGGCTAGAACAGCCACCAATTCGTCTATTGCCCCAGCCTGCATAATGAGCCCAGTATTGACTCCTATAATGCCTCCAGGGGCGGCAAAGGCATTAATGTTTTTATTGCGAATAATAAAAAGGTGAGTGTTTTTTTTATTAAGTTGACTGCGACTAATCAAGGGTTGGGTTAAATCATTAATGAACTTTAGTGCGGCCAAATCGTCCCATAAGGGTAACTGTTGTCGTATACTACCCGCGATAACATGACCAAAGCGATATTCATCGTCTAGGCTCATGTGAGCAGAACTATGGGTGTTGATGATGGGTAAATTAGTGGCGTGAGCGGTTGGCAAAAGACCTGTCATTGATAAGGTGGCTAAGCATATGACTAACCAGCCACATCTCATGCGTAATAAAGGGTTAATAAAATATATTAAGCATAGATAGGACTGGAGAGCCCCTTGACCTATAATGTAGCGTCTCATTGCAAAATTCCTTTCAATGAAGATGAGATATAGTATGGACGATAAAATGTCGTTGAACACATTACCGTGGCAGCAACTGCTAGATACCCAAGGTTTGCAATGTCCGTTGCCTCTGTTGAAGGCGAAACGAGCTTTAAATCATCTAGAAGTGGGCCAAAAACTTAAAGTGCTGGCAACAGATGCGGCTTCCCAAAAAGACTTTGCCGTTTGGGTTCAACTCGTTGGGCACACGTTGCTTCAAAATGAGTGTATTGATGGAGTTTATCATTACCTCATTGAAAAAAATTAGGATAACACATGTTTAAAGTATTCCGTTCTTGGTTAGATCACTTTTTTGCTGATGAGCAGGCGCTGCTTTTATTGGTTTTGCTAGCTGCTGGTTTAACTACGATTTTGATGTTTGGAGCCTCTCTCGCGCCAGTCATAACCAGTATGATTTTGGCATATTTGACGCTCGGATTGGTAGAGTGGCTGGAGCGTTTTGGGGTTAACCATTTGCCAGCCGTATGGGGTATCTATAGTTTATTTATTGCCTTGCTCTTAACCTTTGTGTTTATTGTATTACCCTTATTGTGGCAGCAAGCAACAGATTTGCTTAGCAATTTACCACTCATGCTAGAAAAATTAATGGACTTGTTCATGCTATTGCCAGAGCAATATCCAGAGCTGGTCAATGCTAACCAAATTAAACAACTTGCTGATGCAGCGATGGCTGAGGTTGGCAACTCAGGCCAATTATTAGTGTCTTTTTCATTGGCATCGATTGGCCAATCACTCACTTGGTTAGTGTTTTTAGTTCTAGTACCCATCTTAGTGTTTTTCTTTCTAAAAGATGGCCACATGATGGTGCTTTGGTTCACTTCATTTTTACCTTTAAAACGCAACATTCTAAGTCATGTGTGGCTTGAAATGGATCAACAAATTGCTAATTATGTGCGTGGAAAAGTGGTTGAAATTGCCATTGTCGGTAGCGTTACCTATGTTGCTTTTTTATGGTTTGGCTTAAATTATGCGGCTTTACTTGCCGTCATTGTGGGAATATCGGTTCTCATCCCATATATAGGCGCAACTCTTGTCACCATTCCCGTTGCATTGATTGGTTATGTGCAATGGGGCGTTTCTACAGAATTTTACACCCTCATTATTGTTTATGGCATTATTCAGGCCTTAGATGGCAATGTGCTTGTCCCTTTGTTGTTTTCAGAGGCAGTTAATTTGCATCCAGTTGCTATTATAGTAGCCGTGTTGTTCTTTGGCAGTATATGGGGCCTTTGGGGTGTGTTTTTTGCTATTCCCTTGGCCACCTTAATTAAAGCCGTAATGAATGCTTGGCCTAAGAAGTTGGTAACTGGCTAAGGTAATCTAATACAAGCTGAGCGTGTTGGTCTACTTTGACCGCACGCCACTCTTGCATAAGCATCCCTTCTGGACTGATAACAAAAGTACTTCGATCAATGCCCAGGTATTCTTTGCCGTATAGTTTTTTCAACCTAATGACATCAAATAACTGGCACAAGGCTTCGCTCTCATCACTGATGAGTTCAAAATTGTACCCTTGTTTGGCTTTAAAGGACTCATGCTTTTTTATCGTGTCTCTAGAAATACCAAATATTTTACAATTGAGTTGTTCAAACTCACTGAGTAAAGCATTGAAATCATGGCCCTCTGTAGTACAACCGGGAGTTGCATCTTTTGGATAGAAATAGAGCACTATAAATTGACCTTTTAACTGATCTAAATTAAATTCAATATTGCTAGTGGCTGGGGCTTTGAAGGGGGGCACTAATTGACCAATAGTCAGGCTCATATGGGTAGTCTCAGTTAAAAGTGTTATCATAGGGGTTTGGTGCCATCTTAAACAATTGGACGACATTTTGAAACAACAAGGTTATACATCAGCGCATATCTTCCCACTAATTTTGGCCTCTGTGTTACTTACGGCATGCTCCGCGACTCCCTTTCTTAGCGATAATCAAGACAGTATTCTCAGGGATAAAAGCTTAGATTACGCACAATCTACAGTTATTGATCGTATCAGTGTGCCAGCAGGTTTAAATGATGCTCAAGTTCAAAATGATTTACTAATCATTCCTGCNGCNNAGCAGTCAGGTGCCCCCGCAGGCATCGAAGAGGCGCCAAGGCCCGACTTTGTGTTTGCTCAAGCAGGCAGTCATTCAGCCCGTCTAATAGGGGGTGCTAGTCAACAACGGATTAGTGTGGCTGGTAGCTTAGCTAAGGTGCAAGGTCATGTGGCGCAATTTTGGTCCAACCAAGGTATTGCCATAGAAAAAGACGCGAGTGATCAAGCAGTTGAAACAGAATGGTTTTCCCTCTCAGAAAAAGCGCCTTCAGATAATTTTATAGCTCGTTGGATTCGGAGCCTCACTAAATCTGATGAAGATATTGCTTATGGTCGAGTGAAAGTTGAACTCACTGAGATAGCACCCAACAGAGTTGAGCTGTCTTTGGATTTTTTACAATTGACTCAGCTTGAAATTGAGGATCAAAAAGAGATTGATTGGGAAGCTACTGGCCGCGCTTTAGATAATGAATCAGAGATTACCTTTGAACTACTGCGCCACCTCAGCCAAACAGCGTTAGTCGTGCAAAAAACGGATGAAACTAAATTGTACCAAGTACCTTTATTGGGTAAAGACCAATTTGGGCGGCCCCTAGTTCAGCTTAATATGAATTATGACCAAGCCCTGACCAACGTACTTAAGGCTATGGCATCCTTTGATGTGGGTAGTTATGACGAGATTGCTAAAAAGATTTACTTTACCCACACAAGTCACCTGCGTTCAAGTCAAGCCACAGAATCTGCATCAGAAGGTGTTTGGGGATGGTTTAAAGATTTACATTCAGGTAGTAAAAGGGAACCTGGAACAAAGGTTAAGGTCAATCTGTTGGGTGGCAAAGACGAAGATACGACGGCAGAGCGTCCCATTTATTCATCTGACCCAGAAATAGCTGCCAAGGGGACAAGCCTGGAAGACAAGAAAGGCTATAAAGTTTGGTTAGGTGGCAAAGTCATTTATGTGTTTGAAGATGATGATCAAGGTGACGTGAGTGAAACAGGGGAATACACTTATGTGGGATCTTTCCAGTTACACTTTGAAGAAACACTCAATAGTGTCTATGTCCAAGTATTAAATGATCAGGGTCAGCCTGCACGTAATGTGTATGCAGAAGAAATTCTATGGCGCTTACAACAAACATTAGCCGATTAATTAATCCCCATTGGAAGTCTAGGCCATGCAAGTAGTACTTTTAGACGCAGAAACATTAGGCCCAGACGATTTAGACTTTAGCCCGCTAAGTGCCGTGAATCATGATTTATGCTGTCATCAGAGCACCCAACCTGATGAGGTCGTTAAGCGCCTTGCGCATGCCCAAATTGTATTAGTTAATAAAGTGGTTTTGGATGCCTCTTGTTTGGATCAACTGCCTCAACTTAAGCACATTATTGTGCTTGCGACTGGGGTCAATAATATTGATCTAGCCGCAGCCGCACGACTGGGTATTAGTGTACAAAATTGCAGGGCCTATGGCGTAGAGTCGGTGGCACAGCATTGTTTAATGCTAATGCTTAACTTGAGTACAAAAATGCTCAACTATCGACGGGCTATAAATAACGGGGATTGGAGTCGAAGTCAGCAATTTTGCCTGTTAGATTATCCAGTCGAAAGCCTAACAGGTAAAACCCTTGGCATCGTCGGTTATGGAGATCTTGGCAAGGGTGTGGCTGACTTAGCTCGTGCCTTTGGTATGAACATACTAATCGCCTCTAGAGTGGGGCAGAAACCCAGTGCGGGACGCATCCCTTTAGAACAAATGTTGCCTCAAGTCGACATTCTCTCATTACATTGCCCGCTAACTAAGGACACTACCAACTTAATTGATTGGCCACAGTTATGTGCTTTACCCAATACGGCATTAGTCATCAACTGTGCCCGGGGCGGAATTGTAAATGAGGTAGCATTGCTTAAAGCTTTAGAAGAAGGTCAAATCGCAGGTGCGGGCATTGATGTGTTAGCCCAAGAACCACCTCCAAAGGATCATCCACTATTGGCGTTAGATCAAGATAATCTCATTATTACACCACATACAGCTTGGGCCAGTCGTCAAGCTCGCCAGACCATCTTAAATCAAGCAGCAGAGAACCTGCTGAGCTTAACCACAAGTCCAGTTTTTATTCGCCAGCTGTAAGTGATTGATTTTAAAAAAGTGTCAATAGTAAGCGTAAAAAATGAGTCTTTTTATGTCATTTTTTTGCATAATTATTCTTGACATCGCTAACTTGTTGAATTTTATAGTGCCTGTTGTGGACATTTATTAAGTGAAGTATAAATTCAAGCTAATGGCCTATAAAATTTCTTAAATTAACCAATTGACATTCATAACCTATTGATATAATTAAATTAAATCAATGTGGTTAAAAAACAACCAGTTTGTTAACAAGGCCGATATAATAGGCTTTTAGGCTTTTTTCCAATATTTGTTCACAGTGTTATCCACAGCTTATGTGTATAAAGCAAGAGAGCCTTAGAGCACCGGCGCTTACTGGTATTTTAGAGAGCTAAAATTTAGTAAATAGGGGCTTTAACCTATCGATGGTTTTTTTTTAAACTGATATTATTAGCGTCTTAAAAATCGTTCAATCATCGAAAAGGATCTTCTAATGAAACTCATAATACGACTGTTGGTCGTCATGGCTCTGTTGCCCATTCACCTTGTTGTTAATGCATCTGCTACAGATCAGATTTTGTTCTCTCATACTTGGGTCAAAATGCCCATGCCTGGCATGCAAATGTCTGCGGGTTACGTAGACATAGAAAACACATCCTCTAACGACATCAAAGTAATCGCAGTGAGAACCCCCTTTAGTAAGATGGCAGAACTACACGACATGGTTATGGTCAATAAAGTGATGCAGATGCGCCATGCAAGTGATGGTTGGGTGATTGCTGCTGGAACATCCTTAAGTTTAGCGCCAGGGGGCAAGCATGTGATGCTTATGGGAGTTAAGCCTCTGGAGTCTAATCAATCCGAAACGATCTTAGAATTTAATATAGAAGGTCTTGGGTGGGTCGCCGTACCCGCCGCTTTAAAGGTTTCTATGCCCTGAGTTATCTGGGCTAAGGGTTGAACGAAATAACCCCTTGTTCGGTCACCACGGCGTCTAGGGGCTGGTCAAAAGGTCCCTTAATGACTTGATTCATCTCTTGGGCAGCATAAGCGACACCAAATACTGACACTGACTTGGTTTGACGCAGGTTCTCAATGGTGCGGTCGTAAAAACCACCGCCGTAGCCAAGTCGATACCCATGACGGTCAAACGCTAAAAGGGGCGCTAAAATAATGTCAGGCTTTAAGGCATGCTTATCCTCACAGGGTTCATAGGTGCCAAACTGGGCAATCTTTAACCTATCATTGGGAGCCCACGTGCGAAATAGCAAAGGTTTTCCAGCGCCCAGCATTACTGGTAACACTGTTTGATGGCCTAACTCATGCAGTCTGTTAAGAAGTGGCATAGGGTCAAGTTCATCGCCTAAAGGCCAATACACAGCGACAATTTGATTGGGTTTTAGCTTTTTTGAGTTGAGTAATTGTTGGCAGACTTGTTCACCTGCTCGGGGGTTGAGCGCAAACGCTTTAGCTCTTTGCTGTTTAGCTTGAATGCGTTGTAAACCCTTTTTTTCATCTATAGATGGCATAGCTCATAGTCTCAGTTGGCACAAGAAAGACTTGTTTTGATTTATTTGCTAGTACACACTAGATCACTCTAAAAACATAGTTTTTTTATATTATTTAGAGTTTAAAGTTAAATTTATTTCGGCAATTAGGACGATTTTATGACGATTCAAAAACTTTTAGACAACAACCAAGCGTGGGCCAAAAAAGTGGCCCAAGAACAACCTGAGTTGTTTGCTACCTTGTCGAAGCA
>JGI20154J14316_10003711_pt1 | contig 12152 bp, 14 predicted proteins | sample COG_04_FD_14316 | JGI IMG/M metagenome (IMG submission 14316) | reverse complement strand
GAACATTATATGATTTGTCAACATCAATGGTACCTCTATATCATTGCCCGTACCATCTTCTTCTGCATTTTTAGCAGTTTCGGTATCAGGTGTCATTGACTCGGCAGCAGATGCAAGCGATTCAGCAAACTCTTCAATGGGTGGATTAGGAGAATTAAACAATGCATTAACATCTACATAATTCACGTAGTAATATGAATCTATCCAAAATTTTTGGAATGATTCTTCACCGATATAACTTTCTTTTACTATTGATTTTATAAAATCTAAATATGGAGTAAAAGCCATAATTCTGGCTTGTTTATCATCCGCTGTATCTATATTGGTAGCTAATCCAAGGCCAAGGTCTCTAGCTATTACTTCCAAATGTTCTAAAGAATCTCCAGATTCAAGACTAACACAATCTTCTGCATATATCCTAGGTACTTTACAGAATCCGCTCATACTGAATGTAGCGGGTTCTATATTACCTTCCTTAGGAGCTGAAGATGAACTTATATCAAAATCCATATGAATGGATTTAAACGTTTCTTGATTTTTTGAATTGATTAATATAGTAAAATAATCACCATCTCTTGGATAACTACCAACGCCGAATTTACCAGCACCATCTCTTAGTGTCAACTTACACGTAGGTAAAACTTGAGTTAAATTAAGCTCAAAGTATTCTATATCTCCGGGGGAAAATTGATATCCATTGACTAACACCATTGGCTTAAGAGTAGCTATAACAGTGGTTTGCTTGAATTCGGCGTCACCTCCCTCTTCTTCAGCTAAAGCATCTATTTTTATTTCCATAGGCCTAATACTAGGCTCTACTACCGCTAATATATTGTTAGATAATTCCATATTTTATTATTTAGAACAAGGTGAATCCGAACTATCAGCCCCTCCTCCAGAAGTATTATTTCCTGTAGATNTAGGTCCCGAACCGTCNGGTATATTTCCGCCTAATATATCGGCTTTATCTGATTTACCAGAACCACTTCCGTTTAATCCAGCACCGCCTATTGATCCAGCACCACTTCCACTTGATTTTATGTAATTACCACTATTTTTAATAAGAGCATCTTCATATAATGATGTGTTCGATCCATCAGAATTGTCGTCACCATTAGTGGTTCCATTACCATTAGAAGTACTATTTAAATCATCTGATGTGTTTATAACTAATACATCTTCGTCGTTTAAATCGATAGTATTTGTAGAAAGTTCTCCTTCTCGTATATCAGATAATATAGAATTAACTACGTCATCTGTTTGTACATGCATGCCTAATCTAACGTTTGTACCATCAAATTGATATGTCTTTTTGCCTAAAGGAATAACATTAGGTGGAAGTAAAGCCTCTTTATTATATTTTTTCTTAAGAGCTTCTAATCTTCTTTGGTCAGTCTTGCTTAATCTCTTAGTGTCTATAAATTGCTTCTTAATAGGATTCTCCTCAAATGCCGTAGGTGATTCTAATTTATAATATGATATAGTGTCTATAGGTATCCAAAGAGTTTCTCCAGGACTAAGAGAGAACGGATCAGATATACCATTGAATTTTAAAATAATATCTAAACCATCTGTAGTACCATAATGTTCTACTGCCACTCTATCCGGTCTAACAACATCATCATCTTTAACAATGTGTTTAGCGATCATGTATGACTCACTAGGACTCAAACTTTTAAACATCATGGTAGGTTGCGCTAAGAATAGTTTATTCTTATCACCGTTGAGTTTTTTAGATTTGAATACTTTAAATTCCATATATTAGTATTATTTTATCCAGCAGACATATCAGAAAGTCTACTCATATAAGCTTTATTTGAGATATTTTTACCATTTTGGCCATACGCATCTACATTAAGCATTGCATCTATATCTATACCTTCTCCATCACCCCATTCAGGTTGTAAATACATTCTACCTCTACCTGCGTTAAACATAGATTCTATTTCTGTTTTATCTCTAGGTCTACCAGGTTTAAGTGTTATATCAACTTTCATTTTAGTAGGAAAACCTTCAAAACCTAGAGGACCTTCAAAACTAAATTCAGAATCTTGTAATGCTAAGTTTCCACAGACCATTATCGGGTTCATTGGATTTCCTATAGTTAAATGCCATTGTCCAGTTGGATCGCCTGTTAAAAAGGCCTTAATAACATCACCACCTGAAGGTCCACCCAGCATTTTCATTAAACCGCCTCCAACAATATTTTCAAGAATAGAAGAATCACCTAAAATTTTATTAATTCCTTCGCCGCCAGCTATATTTTTTGCAGTCTTCTTTAATTGATCCATAAAGTTTCCACCCATCCCTGCGAGCGTGTCAGCAATAGAACCAATATAACCAGCATAATCTCCTTTTTCTAAAAGAGATGTATCTCCAAAAGGTTTTCCGGTTTTTCCACTACCACTAAATCTAGTAGCTCCTCCCCAAAACGGTGCATTATTATATGTAAGCGCCAATACGTTAGCTAATGTATCCATAAATGCAACCTTTGGACTAGTTCCAGGAAATGCTTTTAAATCATAGTGAAATGATAATTTAAATTCTTGATCAAAGGTTAAACCCTTGTCTCTGGTTAAAACCTGATCAATGATATTAAGAGGTCCGAAAACCTTATTAGGATACGTTTCTTTAGTATGATCCACATTACCTGCAAGTCTAAGTTTCTTAGCTTGAGCTGCAGTAAAACCATTTAAACCAGATTCAATAGCTGAACCATATTTACTATTATCTATGGCAGATCCTAAAGCACCCGTATCGCTTTGTCTAGATTGTGCGTCCTGTATTTCTGATTTAGCTTCAGTCCATTTAAAACCAGCCTTAAATTTAAGTATCTCTTTTAAATCATTGCCCAATGCAGGAGATAACCACGTAACAGCTCTAGCCAAATCAGGGGCATCTGCATTAATAGGTTCGGGTTTAGTACCCGCCATTTTTGGACTTAATAAATCATCGCCAACGGGATAAGCAAAACGTCTAAGCGTAATTAAATAATCATTAGATATTTGACCGTAGTGTTCCATTTGAATAAAATCACTATAACTGTATGCAAAGCTTTCTCCACCAGTACTACTAGCGTATTCAACTATATTTCTAGCAGTTGGATTAAGTATCATATTCTCACCCAACGCGCTCATAACAGGTTTATTATAATCTTTACCTCCTATTTCACTCGTGCTGTCTCGTGCGACAACACCTACTCTATTATCATATCTATGTAATGTCCAATTATTAAATAAACTTCGAGGTGCTTTACCTAAGGTAACTGTATCTCCTTTATCTTCATATGTAATATCACCTTTATCTCCACTAATAGCAGTTCTAACCGGATAACTTCTAGAATCTACACCATTGGTTGGATATAGAGAACCTTCACCAAAATTAGCGGTTGTATTATTTAAATCTAGTGTATTTTTACCTGTTCCAGCCGTATCAATTGGTTCTGGAGGGGCATTATTAAGAGAACCTGGTTTAGGTGCACTGGTTTTTACTTCTTTTCCAGTCCTTGTATCCTCATAAAAATATTGCGTAACATCTACACCTGTAGTTTCATCAGCAATATTAAGTACCTTTTTAAAAATAAAATGTGCGTCGTCAGTAATCGGCATATATGGATATTCTTTTTTATATATATCTACCTAATATGGTAGGATATTATATTAAACCCATTCTGCGTTGTCCATTTCGTCAGTATCAGGTCTATATAACAATTCATCTACCCATTTAGAATCTTTGGGATATTTATTTCCTAAGAATTTCTGTAAGGATTTTATATATTCACCCTTCGTGTGCCAATAGAATTCACCGCTTCTATATACTGACCTATTCACTAATTCATAAAGTTCTTTAATCTTCATTTCAATATGAAATGTTTGAATTTTATTAAAAAGGGATTCTTGTTCAGCTCGTGTTCTTGTACAAAAAACAGAATCAACTACAATTAAATACTGTTTCCATTTGTCACCGTTAAATATATTATTTTCAATATCTTCAACAGTAGAATACAGTGCTCTTTTTAGATTTATCTTAGTGTCTTTTCCTTCAAAGTTTTTTATAAATCTCCCGCCAAATAAGTTTTTCTTTAAAAAATAAACAGGATCGTAGAATTTTTTGATCCTAATTTGATATTGTGGATTGACGTCATCGAATTTGACATCATATATAGTAGCCCTAACGGGTATTAATAAGTTAGGTTGTTGCGTTGTTGAAATTAACGCATGGATTTGATCACCCTTTGCAAATAATTTATGTTTAATCATTATCTATAAACCTAACATTATCGAATTTGCTAAGAACACCTGTTTTTGGAAAATCACACCTATTGACAACCAATAAATCTAATTCACATTCTTCATCGACCATAGTATTTATAAATTCTCTAAATCCATTAACAGTATCTGCACTCAGGGATTTAAACATATAAAGAATCTTAGCATCACTATCTTCGCCCAGATCTCTTAGAGTTTTTTGAATTGTTTTCCTAATATAAATAGAAATAATTATGTCAGATGGCTCGGTGTTATTAGGATCACTTTTAATTAATCTATTAAAAATGTCATAATAAGATACAGACAGATCGTAATCACCTGTTTTAGATAATTTATCAAACTCTGTTCTAGTTTTACACCAAACGCCTTCGACTTTTAAATTCATTCTTCCAACATAGATCCTAATCTTTCAATTTCTTTTTGTAAAATTTGGATTTTATTTTTTATTTCCTTTTCGGAACCTTTGTATTTTCTGCCCCATCCGGCAAATATTTGAAGATAATCAGGATCTAACTCTGTTCCAATGTCAATACCTAAATCAAATATTAAATCTTTAATAAATTTAATTTGATTAGGTCTTTTCATAGGTCCTTCGAATTCATAAACCTGTCTAGCCTCAAATTGTTCTCCACCACCATTGACGTTATCGTCTAGTAGTGTTTTAATGACGCCATTATCTGCTGGCTCGATTCCAATACTTAACATAATCTATTGTCTTGTTAACAATGATTCTTTAGCACGTTTCATTAATTGTTGTGCTTCTTTTCTATCTTCGCGACGAGTTTCTTTGACATTAGCAAAACTAATTGCAGCTGCCTCTTCTAACCAACCGATTTCTTCAGAGTTATATCCCATTTCATACCAAGTTTCTTTCATAGACTCTAATCTAGTCATGAATGCTTCTTCCCACTCTTCTTGTAATTGTTTAAGTCTAATTTCTTGAATCTTAAAACCAGTCTTAATGTTTTCTGCTCTAAAATTCGCACGAATAGGATCTAAAAAACTCTTCTTACTAAGATATCTTAATACACCTTGTTGTTTTAGTCTACGTCTACGCTCTCTACGTGTTGGAATTTCCTGATTCTGTTGAGCTTGAGCTTCCACCTGTTCTGTTGGTTGTGTTTGTTCTGCCATTATAATAATTATTAATAAATGTTTCTATTTGTTCTTTTAGTTCGTCTCTTAAATTATCTATCTGATTTTCTACGAGCGCCACAATTTGTGAATTTAGATCTTTCTTTGTAATATCCATCTGATCTTTAAGTAAAGAATAGACCTCTTTAGAAGGTAGATTTACTTTAATAGGTAGATCTGCTTTATTCTTAGTGCTCATCTTCTTGAGCATTTCCATCATTACATTAATTTCTTGTACAGGTTCTACATCTCTTCGAGGCCTAACAGGAGTTGCATCAGTAGGTTCCACATCTCTTCGTGGTCTAACCGGTGTTGCATCAGTAGGATCGATATAAGTTGTAATTCCTCCAAAATCTTTCGCGATCATATTAGCCTGATCTTCACTTGAAGCTGGTAATAAAAATTCGCTGGCTAGTTTAGAATTACATTTAGTACCATCTGTAAATTTAATCCAAGATGCATCGTCTTGTGTTTCTGCAACCTCTACAATTTGGCCAATTCTTTCTGATTTAATCCAAACATAAAATTGCTGATTATTAGTATTTGATTGTGTTGACATAAATTTATTTTTTAATATCTGTATCCATTTCATTTTTTACAAATATTAGTTTGCTATTATTATATGCGAAATCTACAAAAGGTTTAATAAAGTCATTCGACTCAATCGATCCAATGGTCGCATCAGACTTTTGTAAGCGTCTTAACCAATATTTTCCAAAATCAGTTTCTCCTAATTCTTCTAATTGCTGTTTAAGTGTGTGTAGTTCAGGTAAAAATAATTTGTTAAATCCCATGTTTTTTTATTTTAAATTGTCTTTCTTTATATTTGTTGGTTTAGATCTTCTGGGCTGAGTAGTTGTCCTAGTATTTGTTCTAACAGGCCTAATATTATTAGGTGTATTATTAACCGGTCTTGTGTTTGTTCTTGTTGGCGGTTTTACGTCAGATCTTCTTATAGGTGTTCTAATAGTTCTTACATTATTTGGAATTGGTGTCCTAGTTGGTCTAACATTGTTTGGTATTGTTCGAGTTCTTGTAGGCGTAGTTCTAATAACTCTAGTTGATCTTGTTCTAGGTGCAACATTACCTCTCCTACCGTTTATATTTGATCTTCTCCAACGGTATGGTATGTAATTATTGTTCCATCCATAATAGTTATTCCACCCATTACCATAATAAACATTACCCATCCAATTGTTATATCCCCATCTATCGTATCCAAACGGAGACCATCTATATGGAGTATATCCCCATATTTGATTATTCCAATAATTGTAACCTCCCCAGTTCCAGTTATATAAAGACGCTCTCATAAAACCATTACTAGGTCTACACCAATATGGATTATAAGTAAAATCTGTCCAATTGTTTAAATCATGAAAACCATGAATTCGACAATGAACCCAATTTCCACCAAATGAAAGTCCTAAATCCTGAGGATCTAAATTTTTAAATGTGTCAAAGTCGCTTGTAAACGTTTGTGCCTCAATTGGACTAGATACATTCAACGATTGTCTCTGTGTAGCGTAATTTAATGTAGCAATTCTAAAATCTAAAGAAGCGCAACTACTCATAAGTAAAGCTAATGTACCCACAGCTAAAATCTTTAGTAGTATAGTTATTTTATCAGAAGTACTAAATCTATTTAAAAATCTTTTCATAATAGTGTATTTTATTTTATAGTTTTGACTCTTTCCATAAAACTTGGAGGGAAAAACCCTGGTTTATTTATCAAACTTCTAAAACATGCATCCAGCACATATGTTACGGCCCAATCATCTTTACTTCTAACTGATCTACCAACACCTTGCATAACACTAATTCCTGTTTTCCAATCATACCACTCATTTGATGTTTTCATTTTAGCTTTAATTAATGGATCGCCTAATGAAGGATATGGTACCTTAAAGAATATTTGGAATCGACTTGTATCGTCTTTTAAATCTAAACCTTCTAGAAGAGACGGTCCCATTAATACTGCGCCATCTTTCTTTTTAAAAAGTTCTAACATATCAGACTTTTCCTTACTGTTTTCATAATCCATCAATCTAAACGTATGTTTACTATTTTGCTTGATGTAATTAGTGAACGCATATGAACCAGTGTGAATGACCCCGCGTTGACCTTTGTGTTTATCTATAATTTGATCTAATATTTCTACTACCTTTGGTAAACTCTCATCTCGTTCTCTAAATGAAAGCTTATGTCGATTGACAAATACTACTGGTGATTTATCGTAATTAAATGCATTATCCATTCTAATAAATTTAGCATTCTTAATTCCCATTATTCTAACAAATGCTCGAGGATCACCTATAGTAGCACTCATAAAAACTTTGAATCCAGCCTTTTCATGTAGATATTTGTTAATCATTAGACTTTCTTCAACACACATGAATTTTGCTTCATGTTCATTTTGATCTAATACCATCTTATCAACTCCAACTTCTTTAATCAAACTAAGATAATCTTCTACTTTACAGTGAACATCTTTAAGTCTGTCAAAGTGACCAAATGCTGTTTGCCAATTTTTAGGCACACCTGAAACTCCAAATCTCTTTTTAGCCATCTTATTGGCCACCTGTCTAACCTTGCCAAAACCATGAAGAATTCTTTCAAATTCACTCATCGCACTAAATACATCGTGTTTATCACCACTCATCATATGGTTAACTAGTGATTGTATTTTATTTTTAGTATAACTAGCTTCTTGAAATCCATTTTTACTAGCAAATCTATTTAGAGTTACCATTTTCTCAACTAGCGAATGTTCTATTCTTGGGCTAAAATGACTCTGTACAATATCATCTATTCGGTGTGCTTCGTCAAAGAAGACAAAATCTCTTTTTTCAAAAGGAACCGTGCGTTCTTCTTGTTGCATTTTGGCTTCAACATAGTTTCGCTGAATCAACCAAAATGAATAATTAAGAAGTGAAATGGGTTGATCAATTGCTCTTCTTCTGTTTTGAAGATATTCACATGAATTATAACAACTTAATTTCTCAGCTTGCTCATAACCCATACCCTTAAGTTTACAATCACCTAATGAAAATGGTAAACCATTGACAGAACACTCATAATTATCGACACCTTTAATTGACGGCCATCTCAAACCATACTTATAGAAGTCAGTCTCATATTGATCCTGGAGACTCAGGTCACTAGTAACCATATAACCTCTATTACCTAACTCTTTTAGGATATGAGCAGACCACATCGCAATCAGTGACTTACCAGCACCAGTCGGTGCATCTATAACTAATGTAGAATCAGGATCATTGAGATATGTTTCACAAATTTTAGTTATGATCTCTCTTTGACCCTTTCTAAATTTAAAATCCTTTCCGAATGTATTCTTTTCTAATGCGCTATCGATAATTTGATCTAATCCGCGTTCCAACATATAACTTGTTTTGTGATGATTCCTGCCTTTTCTAATAATTCAACGCCACTCATATCTCTATAATCTTCTGAATAATATACTTGTTTAATACCCGCTTGGATAATTAATTTAGCACAATCAAAACATGGAGCTGTTGTAGTATATAGGTCTGCATCAATAGATGTCATTGTAGATTTTGCTAATTTTGTAATAGCATTCGATTCCGCATGTAGAACCTCTCGTTTTGTAGTTTGAGTCTCTTTAGTACAACATCCGTTCTCACATACATATCCATGTTCTTCTATTAAATGTAGAGCATGATCGGGGTTCTCATAATTTTGAGTTTCAACTAAAGTTTCTTCGCACTCATTATTAAATCCATGTGGAGTGCCATTATAACCAAATGAAACAATTTGTTCATCTTTAACAATAATACAACCAACGCGACGACGTTGGGCATAACTAAGTTTAGCTGTTTGATATGCTATTTGCATATAAATAATTTCTACTGGTATTCTAGGCATATTTAAAGTCTATTAAATAAAAAAGGTCCATGCATTATACACAGACCTTTTAAAAAGTTTAATTCGATGATACTTAAACTCAATTAGTATTTAGGCTCTTCAATAACTTTTAGCTTGATTAATTCGTCAATAAGTTGAGTCCAAGTTAATTTCAAAGCATTTCTAACAATAGTTTTATCACCTTCTACTAAATCGCTACCATCAAAGTAGTATGAATTACCATTATCAGCTGCCAGAGTAATTACAGTACCTGTCATATATTTACTAGGAACTCTTCTAGCTCCTGAAAGAGCTTTAATAACATCTTTACCCCAACCTGAAAGATATTCCATCTGATCTGGGTTTGAGTCAGTTCTTTCGGGATTCAACCCCATATCGAAAAGTGCTTTTTCGCGACCACTACCTTCTACAGCATATCTATATGCAATAATAGCTTTTGCGATTGGTTCATCTCTACCAGCCTTTAGTTTTTCGTTGATGAATTCTTCATATAGTTTTATGTGTTTCATAATACTTAATTATTATTTTGATGACCAAGTCTCTTTTAATTCGTCAATTTTTTTATTGTATGATTCTTTCATGGCGTTTAAACAAGACTCGTATACCTCAATGGTAAGTTCGTCGTCTTTAAGCTCAGCGTGTGCTTGTTCCAATGCTGATGCAGATAAAGCCGCTACTAACGCAGCGTTTTCTTTAAGGTAGCCTTCTAGCGTATGATCTGGATAATCATCTTTGTCATAATCACATGCTTCTTTAATAGCATATTCATAACATTTCTTTAATTGTTCAGAACATGACTCTAATGTTTCCTCATCTTCGTCTTCGTCTTCATCCTCATCCTCGTCTTCATCCTCATCTTCGTCATCATCTTCGCCTTCATCCTCATCTTCATCTTCATCCTCGTCTTCAACCTCATCCTCGTCTTCAACCTCTTCTGTGTCTTCAACTTCTTCTGTGTCTTCAACTTCTTCAGATTCACAAACACATGGATCTTCACCACATGCGTCACATGATTCTGTGATTTCTTCAGCGCTATCTAGATTTTTACTAGCAGCGTATTCTTCAAATGATAATATTTTTTTGTTCATATTATTATATTATTTTTATTTATATATCTAAGAGTTTGTCATATTAAATAGTGATTGTCGAGCCGTCAAAACCTACAAAAGATATTTCACCAATAGAAACGTTATAAGTTTCTTTCATATCTTTGAAGTATTGAATCGCTACCTTCTCACCTAAAATCATACCTTGGTCACCATCTGATCTGTAGTGAACACCTGCCATATTTCTACCAATTGACATGTTAGAAGCAAGTTTATTAAGTTCACCATGGATAGTCATTTCTGACTCATCGTTATCTGAATTAGAATATGCAGATAAAGAATCACCATTTAATGATTCAACAACTGAAAGACCTAAATCTGACCATGCACCGTCTGCAAAGTAGATTTTAAGCAGTGTTGAACAAGCGCCTGCGATTGCAGCGTGACCTGCTGGATAAGACGGGTGTGTTGGAGAACCTTCAGCAAACTGGATTGGTAACCATGCTTTAGCTTCGCCGCCTTGTGCAGAATTATGAGCTTTAACAGCTGCAATTGTATTTGCACCTTCAGTAAATAAATCAGTGTGTACTAATGAAGAAGCTAATACGCCGTCTTCAATTTTGGCAATTCTACCAGCCATTGCTTCTGGTCTTAATCTTAAATTCTTTCTCCATTTTTGTACCCATGACGCTTTCAACGCATGCCTTGAAATTTCACCAATTGCCGCTGCAATTTCAGCAACACCACCATTATCAACGAAAGCACCTTCTTTAGCTTGCGATACGAAGCCAGATTGTTTCGCAGCACCATTAGAAGCTAAAATAGATGCCGTGTATAAGTGCGCTTGGTATACAAAGTCAACGTGTACGAATGAACCTAATTGAGCAGGGTTATAAATGTATTTTGTGTTAGCATCAACTGTTTGTGCAACCGGGACATTACCTTTTTGAATTTCTAACCAATTGTTTTCAGTAATACCGTATACTCCTGTTTTTGTTGGGCCTTTTTGTACAATTGTGTGATTACCTAAATTTACGTCTAATAACATAAATTGGCTTACGTAAGGACCTACAAGTTCACCAGGTGCATTACCTCTAAATAAAGATTTTCTAGTTACAGCACCATCAATTTTAGGACCTGTAAAATCATTACCAAATGCGTTTAGTGTTGTAATTGCACGATCTAAATCTGAATTTGCAATGTTACTGCTAATTTCGGCAAATGATAAATTTCTTAAGATGTTTTTTTCATAAACTTCAAGCATTTCAGCTGCTGTCTCTCTTGAATTTAGTGCAGGTGCTTTTAACATTGAAACACCTTCTGGATCTGCACCAGTTAATTCTTGTGCTAATGCTGCTTGTGGGTTTGCTTGTTTTCTAGCGCCACCTAATTCAATTGCATCAAAATCAATTTGATTTCCAGATTGTAATGCAAAAACAGTGTTTTCAATATCTAATACATTTGGAGTTCCATCGGCTTCATGGCGCATTGCTTTACCATATAAACCCTCATAAACGTTACGTATTAAATCGTCAGCNCGTTCAGTAGACTCTGAATCTGCAGCCCTTCTTTTTGACTGAATGAATCTAGCATTAATAACATTATTTTTAATATTGCTTAAATTCTTCATATTATTATATTATTTTTATTTATATATCTTTATTATTATTCTCTTTTAGAATAGCATCTGCAAATGAATAACGATTATAGCTATCAAGTGCTTTATCTTGACCAATATATGGTTTAAATGTTGTATAAACTTTCATATCTCTAAAACGGTGATTAATCCATACATCAA
>JGI20154J14316_10003710_pt1 | contig 12154 bp, 10 predicted proteins | sample COG_04_FD_14316 | JGI IMG/M metagenome (IMG submission 14316) | reverse complement strand
CGTGAGAGGGAACTCACGTTCCTCATGGCTCTATTTTTGGGGAAAGGCCAATAACCTCATAAATATTAACATTATCTTAACAAACCTCGCTTAAAATTCACCGCAAAACGCCACCTATAGCAAACCGAGGGAATTGGGACAATGTCAAAGATGAATTATGGCTTACGGCTTTTTATCAAAGCTCTGCTAACTACCAGTTTTGTTCTCGGTACATTTGGGCAAGCCTACGCAGCAGATAAGGCGCTGCTCGATATCCTGCTGGAAAATAAAATTATCACACCGGCACAGTATGAGAGCCTGCTGGAAAAGGACTCGCTGACCCAAAATGATATTTTTGTAGTCGCGCCAGCAGAAACTGCCCCAGCAGAGGTTAAAACGACGACGCCTAACCAAGATGTTCCGACGCTGGCATCCACGGCAGACGTTACGTTGGCCACCGATGAATATATTCAAATTGCTGTAGCGGACGCCGTAGAAGCTAGGATTGACAAGGATTTTCCTGTTACTTCCAGTTACACCAGCAACGGATTTCGACTGGGGAGCCGAGACGGTAATTGGCAAACTAATCTTCAATGGCGCGCCCAGATGCGCTACACCAATCCACTCTCTAGCGACCCAAGACAACTTGGTGATTTTGCAGATCCCGATTCATCGAACTTTGAAGCACGCCGACTCCGCATGAAAATTGGTGGGCACGGCTACCAACCGTGGTTGAAGTATTATTTTGAGATTGATCTTCAGCCAAGTCGGAACCCCGGCTCAAGCGCAGCTTCCTCTAGCGCTCGCGTTATCGATTGGCGTATAGACATCGCTAAGTGGGCCGCTGGCGGACTACGAGAGCGAGTAGACTCGTCCGGTCGGCAGCAATTTGTCGAACGATCCATTGTTAACCGCACTTTTACGATCGACAGACAAGTTGGGGTCCAATGGCGAGGTCATGCGTTTAAAGGCACTGCAGCTGATTTGCGATACTACATTGGAGTGTACAACGGCGAAGGTCGTGGCGTACAAAATGCCAATGGAGACCTGATGTACTCTGCACGGGCGCAGTGGAACTTTATGGGTCGTGACCTGCCCTCAAAACAGGGTGATGTCGAATTCACAGAGCAGCCAACAGGTAGCCTAGCATTTGCTGGCATGACCACAGAAGGTCCTTGCACACGCTGGTCCTCGTCAGGATGCGGCAATTTAGATGGATTCTCTTCACCTGCATCGGCCAACGCGGATCAGTTTAAAGTCGAACAGGCGGTCCAGGAGTTCGCGTTTAAGTACCAGGGCTTCTCCGTGCAACAGGAATGGCATCGTAAATTTATCGACGACCGATTAACGGGTACTAGCAATGATCTCACCGGTTTTTATCTGCAGTCCGGTTACTTCTTTAACAGCCTAACCCCCGTGGTGCCAAAACCGTTAGAGTTCGCGATCCGATACGCTTTTGTTGAGGAACCCAATGAGGATGATCGATCGCTCTATAATGAACGTGAAGAATACACAATCGCCGCAAACTGGTACTTCGCAGGACACAGCAATAAGATAACACTTGATTATTCGTACCTGACTATCGATGACGGATTTTTAAACGGGGACGATAACTCGAACCGAATGAGGCTACAGTGGGACGTGTCTTTCTAATCCCGACAGCCTAATCTTGCGCTAGATAAAAAGGCCCCTGTTTAGGGGCCTTTTTGCTAACCGCCAAAGACCCTTTTTTTATAACAGCGATGTGGAACCTCCCTAGCCGCCCATAGTCTTGATCGGAATCACTACGTCACTGAGGTTTTGGGCAACTATCTTGCGAATCTCCATGGCTAACTCGCGAAAGAAGGATTTTTCAGGGGAAGTGTTTCGCCATACCAGAACATGATTCCGCACGACATTGACCCCCTCCACGTCGGCGATGCGCAACTCATTCTCTTCTCGAATTTCAGATTTAACATAGAGCGCTGGTAAAAATGCTGCTCCCATTCCCATCACGACCATCTGCCTCAGTGTATCAAGACTTGTTCCTTCGAAGTCACGGCGGACCTCCGCACCAACATCTTCGCAAAGATCAGAAATCTGTCGATGGAACAGATGATGTTCACTGATTGTCAGCACTCGTTCCCCGAATAAGTCTGCGCGATTTAACCGCCGTTTGTTTGCCAACCTATGCTCCCTGGACAAGGCAAATTTAAGCGGTTCACGAAACAATGGAAAAACCGACAATTCTTTAGACATGATCGGCTGCGTACTTAGTATGAAATCATGCCTTCGATCTAACAGGCCAGTCTCTAGATCATTGGGCGTTTCTTCTCGAACATACAGTTGCAAGTTTTCGTATTGCGCGTGGATTGGCGTCAGAATATGTGGCAATAAATAAGGACCAAGTGTTGGGGTGACTCCTAGCCTGTACGTACCCAGACCCCCGCCGGCGAGTGTTCTCGATTTACTGGCGAATCCATTGACTTCCTCAAGCACTCGCTTAGCGCTTGGCAGCAGCTCACGACCACTTACCGTCGTCGTCGTGCCATTCCTGGAGCGTTCAAATAGCTGCAGACCGAGCATATCCTCTAGTATCGCCATTTGGTTACTCAACGCAGGCTGCGTGACTTCCAGACGAAAAGCTGCCTGTCGAAAGCTGCCACATTCCGCGATGGTCGTGAAATAACGAATCTGCTTTAAGCTCAAGCGACTAAGGATATCCATGACATTTCCAAAAAACTTAACATAAGTAAATATTATCACGAACGTTGCATTATAGGATAACAACTATCACCTTCCCGCGGCTAAAGTGCTCTCCGCTGCTCACTTAGATCACTCAATGGCATCAGGAATTTCATTATGGAAAAAGTAATCTCAGGATTTGTACGCTTCACGTCATCTCCATACAACGAGAGGAAACAACTCTTCGCAGAGCTGGCTACTGGCCAGAGCCCAGAAGTGTTATTTATCACCTGCGCTGATTCACGGGTCGACCCGAACTTGTTGACACAAAGCCAGCCTGGAGATCTATTCATTATTCGAAACGCTGGCAACATAGTGCCTCCACACGCTAAGGTTGCCGGTGGAGTTACCGCTTCGATTGAATTTGCGGTTGCTGCCCTGGGCGTAAAGCACATCGTTGTCTGCGGTCACTCCGATTGCGGCGCAATGAAAGGTGCGCTAAATCCAGCAGGACTCGACGGACTACCGCATGTTCAAGAATGGCTTGATCATTCCAGGGCCGCTGTCGAGGTCGTGAAAGCCAAGCATGGCCAGGCCACAATCAACGAGTTATCGAACGTGACCGAAGAGAACGTACTGCTTCAAATGCAACACTTGAAAACTCACCCTGCTGTCGCTAGCCGACTGAGCACCGGTGAGGTTGACCTGCATGGCTGGGTCTATGATATCGAACACGGCACTGTAAATGCTTTTGATGAGGCTCAGAACTCGTTTATTCCTGCTGAAGAGCGTTACGCGGACCTTATTCAAAAAGGTAAAGACGATCGACTTCAAACCGCGAGCTAAATAAAGGTGTGCCGATAAGGTTTTCCCGCAAGCATATTCCCGACCAATCCCCTAAAAATTTATATAAAAGGCAGTCTGAATGTTTGGTATCCATACTAAAAACTTACGGGGCGATTTATTTGGCGGCGTCACCGCCGGTGTCGTCGCGCTACCACTAGCACTAGCCTTTGGCGAGGCGTCGGGCGCGGGTCCCATCGCCGGTCTCTATGGCGCTATCATTGTTGGTTTTTTTGCGTCATTGTTCGGTGGCACGAGCTCTCAAATTTCAGGCCCTACAGGTCCCATGGTGGTTGTATTCGCAGGCGTCTATGCGACCTTGAATGGCTCCCCGGAACTGGTTTTCGCCGTCGTTGTATTAGCAGGATTGATCCAAATCCTGTTTGGCGTTCTGCGTTTTGGTCAGTACATTCGGCTAGTGCCCTATCCTGTCGTATCCGGTTTCATGAGCGGAATTGGTTGCATTATCATAGCCCTACAGTTCAGCCGTCTCTTTGGTCATGAACCCGAAGGCGGTGGCACTATTCCTGCATTAGCGGCAATACCTAGCTCAGTGCTAGATCCGAATTTTGTGGCCCTAGCGCTTGGCATAATGACACTAGTGATTGTATTCAAATGGCCTAAGGCCTTGGGAAAATTTGTACCGGCACCATTGGCCGCATTGATCATTGGCACTGTCACCAGCGCGATGATCACAGGCGCACCCATTTTGGGCGATATTCCCACAGGCTTGCCGTCGTTCATCATGCCGATGTTCAGCGGTGACACCTTTCTCATTGTTGTTGAGGCTGCCTTAATCCTGGCGGTGTTAGGCTCAATTGACAGCCTCCTCACCTCTTTGGTGGCAGACAACATGACGCGAACCCGACACAGCTCGAATAAGGAGTTAATTGGTCAAGGCATTGGTAACACAGTTGCTGGTCTATTTGGCGGTGTTCCTGGTGCAGGCGCTACGATGCGGACCGCAATCAACATTCGTACTGGAGGTTTAACAAAACTATCAGGAATCACGCATAGCATTTTGCTTTTNGCTGTCGTTGTCTCATTAGGCCCGTTGGCCTCGCAAATCCCGCATGCTGTATTAGCGGGCATTTTAGTGAAGACGGGTTACGACATCATCGATTTCGCTTATATAAAACGTGCGCACAAAGGCCCCCGCTGGGATCTGGCACTCATGGTTCTGGTGGTTCTTCTGACCGTCTTCGTTGACTTAATCACAGCGGTTATGGCCGGCGTGGTGATGGCAGCACTCGCCTTCGTTAAAGAAATATCAGACGCACAACTTAAGGCGCTTGGCGATTTGGATAACAATAGTTTGACGCTCGAACTCACTGAAGAAGAAGTTGCGCTGTTAGAGAGTGTGGATAATAAAATTAGCTTATTTGACTTTGGCGGACCTTTGAGTTTTGGTGCAGCTGCCGATGCCGGACATCATGTACGGGAGAAATCGAAAGGCATATCAGCACTGATTCTAGACTTTAGCCGAGTCCCTCATGTTGATGTTTCAGCGGCAAGAGCCGTTGAAACTATCGGTAGCGACGCACACGCAGCTAATAAAGAGGTTTTCGTGTCAGGCATGAGCGACGACGTTCGCACGATGCTTAGCGACCTGAATAACGAGTACTGCTTATCTCATGGTGTAAATTTTAAAACTCGTGTTGATGCTATCAGGTCGGCTGTGGAGTATTTGCAGGAAACCGAAAGAAAACTCGCCGATGTGCCGCCTGCTTAGGTTGGATTGAGTTGGGTTGGGTTGGGCTAGATTAGACTTCGCCCAACCCTCAACCGTGGCATTCATCGTGTCCTTGCAGAATCATGATCGGCCAGCCCGCGCCTCATAGAAATATTATGCCGCAATCTCGCCTATGCAAGAAAGCATCACCAAAACAACAGTTAATCACCCTGCTTGGCTCTGCTGCGCAACGCAGATAGCCAGCATATTCGCCGTTACACCCAGACAAATAAATTCAATCGATCTGTCTTGAACTAGATCAAACGAACCACCACGAAACTTTATTGAACCCAGCATACAACCTGGACCTGTCAGACTAGGTATTGATCCGCTCAGCCTTGATCACAGGTCTCACGGCAACCCCATTGTTTTGTGCATGCCGCATACCGAGTCGCCATAGCTTGAGCACCGTTCTTTTAAGGGTGCAACAAGCATTGAGATCATGTTGATCCACTGCAGACCCAGCCTCGTAACAGAATTTCGGTTAGGCGACTGCTATAGTTACTGTTATGGTTAAGCAGGAAGCGGGCTGGCGATGGCAGAAGCAGACTATCAAATGATAGACGACGGGTTACGGATGATGCGCCGGTACCCACCACACGTAATGGCTATGTGGACAGCCGTTATATGCTGACCGAATACGCACGGAACACTTCACCCCTGCCGTTCGGGCCTGCTGTGAATATTAAAACGTGCTAGACCCACATGGGCGATATACGCCTCATCCCAGCATGAATTTTCACAGGAACAAACGATATATTGATTCTGGTAGAGCCTCGATGACATTTGAAGAAACAGTAGAAATGCACTTTGTACAACCTATTCAGGTCCTTCTGGAGGCGTTCGCCAAGGAGGGTGCTGAGGCAGAGCATGCCTACTTCTCCGGCGTTCTGGCTATCGTCAAGGACAACGCCAGCGAGGCGCAAATGCTGGCGGCGGTCATTGAGTTGTCACGCTGCGCATTTCTTGGCTTTTATTATAGCCCGGCGACGCAAAGCCAGATCAACGATTTATTGGATTACTGGATCGACATCGCCCACACCATGTCTGCCGATACCGAGCCACACTAAAAGTTCTTTGGCGCCTTAACGAATCCTTACGATCATTGCCGGTTCTAAGGCGAGCGACTGCTTGGCCAACGTAAGCTGGCGGCCACAACTATTCACAGCGATGGTCTGCCCGGCGCAGCAGCTAAGCGCTGACGCAACCGCGTCGCGGGCCATCACTCGAAACATGCCTCCATACTAAGTCCGGATATCAGCCGAGGCTATTGCCCAACACAATATAAATTCAAATCCTCAGAAAATACTCAGGCACAACGCCCACGTCTGTTTTAGGCAGACGTTATTCTGCCGCCTTACACCCGTCGTGCTAACATCACGGCGATTTTCGACCCAGCTCCAACCAGCGTGCACCAGCGCTTAGCTACTGGGCCGGGCAGACCATCGGCAAGTTTGGCCGCCTCGTCTTTATGGTCAATCTCGTCTCGCATGAAGGCGGTTAGTTTCTCTTTCACACTCTGGAATTGCCGCATTTCGGTGTGCACAATCTGCTGCTGATAGTGCGCCTGCACAAACGTCTCGACGGCTGCGACAGTGAGATAAACCGACCGCTCGCTGACGCAGGCAGGCAGAAAGCCCGTCAGAAAGCCTGCGATCCGCCATATCGGTAACAACACACTTCGGTCTTGGGGTGGCAGTAGTGCGTTAATCTCAGCAAGATGTCGTTGTTCCGTGGCGAGATGCCGCAAACAGAATTGGCGCAATGCTGGATCAGGCCGAGTCGCTAACACACCCCGATAGATCCATACGGCGCCAGTTTCGCCCGCTTGGTCAGAGCGCAGCTCTGCCTCAAGCCAAACAGGTAACTCGATTGCGGTGACAGCCATCAGGTTTTGCTCGCCACCATCATGTAGTTCGCCCGCATATTATCTGTGAGAAACAGTTGTCGACGCAGCAGGTTCATGCCGACCCCCGTTTGTGACTGCACCGACAAGCCGCCCTGCTGCAAACTCAGCCGCGCTTCTTCAAGCGTGACATAACGTTGCCAAGAGTGGGTGCCACGGGGCAACCAACCTAAGATGTATTCTGCACCGACAATGGTCGTCAGCCAGGAAAACCAGGTGCGATTAATCGTTGCCAAAAACATCAGGCCGCCAGTCGCTGTAAGGTCGCAGGTTCGCGCCATAAATAATGGTAGATTGTTGACGTGCTCAATTACTTCCATATTCAGCACCACATCAAAATCGTCCATATCCGCCAATGCTTCTACTGCGCCGCAACGATACTCAATGACGAGGCCTTGAGCCTGCGCGTGCTCGTGAGCGATGCCGATATTTTTAGCCGCGACATCAATACCGGTGACCTTTGCACCCTGTTTTGCCATCTGTTCGGCGAGCAAACCGGCGCCGCAGCCGATGTCGAGGATGCGAAGTCCTTTGAGGCTGACCGTATTGAAATGTTGTTGGATTTTTTGCGTAACGAACGGCGCACGCAGAGCATTGAGCCGATGCAGCGGCCACATAGGCCCCTGAGGGTCCCACCACTGGTGTGCTAGCTGATCAAACTTTGCAGTTTCGCGCTGGTCTTCAGTTGTTATTGGTTGACTGGTCATAGCGTTTGTACGCAGCAAAATCTGCGCTAGATGAGTCAAGCACTCTGGATTGCTGACCTGCTGTGTTCGACCTGGCCCATTGATCGATACCAACCCGTTCAATATCAAGCGATGACTCAGATGCAGCGACCATCCCAGCACAGCGATTAGCGCCAATTTTTAATAGGTCCAGGCGGTTGCGGGGTATTTAAGACGACGCTCATATTGTCGTTACTGGCCACTCTGGCACTTAGTGGCAAGTCAGAGCACTTACTGACCAGCCCAGCTAGGCAACTATCGACTTTCGCCCCATTAGTAGGCAACGCACCTCTTTGGCGCACCATGATAGAGCGACTTTTTAAAATTCAGGCGCCTCGAGGCCCCATATTTGTAACGAGTCCAAGGTTGCGCGGTTTTGGCACAGCTCTTGCTGAATACCCTGTAGCGGGTGACAGTGATCACCCCTCACCACTATCAACAAAGGGATAACACTAGACATGAACTCACGAATTCTCTCTCTCGCCGCGGCCGGACTCTTACTTTCAATTGGCACTGCGCAAGCAAACGAATGGACTGCCAATGTCGCCGCTTCCAACAACTATGTCTGGCGCGGTCTGACTCAGTCAGTCAACGAAGTCGCGGTCTCAGGCGGCATCGACTTTACTGCCGATAGTGGGTTCTACGCAGGAACCTGGGTTTCAAACGTGAGCTACGCGGCTGACGATGTCTATTCCTATGAACACGACCTCTACGCTGGCTTCGCTGGCGAAGCAGGGGGAATCAGTTACGACCTAGGCTACCTTTACTTCAATTATGACGAAGAAGCAGAATTCGACTTCGGCGAAGTTTATGGTTCAATCGGATTCAATGCGTTTACTCTTGGTATCAACATCTTAGCGAATACCGAAGCCGATGAAGGCCTGGGCCAAGACTTCGGCTTTGGCAAAACAACCTACACTTACGCGGATTATGCGACAGAAATAGGCAACGGCGTGGAGCTGGGTTTGCACGTTGGCTTTCATCAAGGGGATTTCTCTGAAGCCTTCAACGGCGTTCCGGATGACTATGCTGACTACAATGTCTCGCTGTCAAAGGATGGCTTCACTTTTATGATCACGTCTACAGATCTGGACGATGCCGGCCCGGATGCCCTGGACAACGATGAAGTGAAGTTTGTAGTTGGCTATGCTGTGGACTTCTCGCTATAGAGTCTTAGATAGCTCGCCAGATCGGCGCGCAATTTCCATATGCAGCTAAAAAAAGGGAGCGGAGTGACACATTGGGTCTTGCCGCTCCCTTTTTCGTTCTCGCCTACACGCCCACACNAAAAGTAACAAGGAACCCTGATGACCTCATGCGGAATCTCCCCCGTCAATAGGAGAACATTCTACTTTTGAGCAAGACTACTTGCCGGCGGGATTCCCTTTAGAGTGCTTATTTAGGTGTCGAAGTCGCTTGCACTATGACGTTCTACCACACGTGTCTCTTCAGGTCCCCAAGGTCGGTTAACTCGGCGTCCACGTTGAACAGCAGGCCGAGCCTCAATTTCTTTCGCCCAGCGAATCACATGGGTATAACTTTCGACATCAAGGAATTCGGCGGCAGAATAGATGTTGTGCAAGACGCACGCGCCATACCAAGGATAGGTCGCAATATCTGCAATGGTATATCCATCTCCACAGAGGAACTTGTTGTTTGATAAATGCTTATCCAAGACATCTAACTGACGCTTAACTTCCATGGCAAATCGATCGATAGGGTATTCTAGCTTTTCAGGCGCGTAAGCATAGAAATGTCCGAAACCACCACCGAGATAAGGCGCACTACCCATTTGCCACATTAACCACGACAAGCACTCTGCTCGTCGTGCCGGCTCCTCGGGATAGAACGCATCAAACTTTTCCGCTAGATAGATCAGCATAGCCCCGGATTCGAACACTCTGATAGGCGGCGTTGCACTTCTGTCTAACAACGCGGGAATTTTCGAGTTGGGATTAATAGCCACAAAATCACTGCCAAACTGTGAGCCATCACCAATGTTAATCAGGTGTGCATCGTACTCGGCTTCGGTTTTTCCCAGCGCCAACAATTCTTCCAGCATGATGGTGACTTTCACGCCGTTGGGTGTGCCAAGTGAGTAGAGCTGCAAAGGATGCACACCGACAGGTAGAGTTTTTTCTTCGATCGCGCCAGACACAGGCCTATTAATATTACTGAACTTATTGACCGCGTCTTGATTCCACTTCCACACTGTCGGCGGGACATATTGTTTTTCTTCGGACATACCTTGTGCTCCTAATTGAGAATCTCTGGTCTCAGAAAAAATTTCGTGACGATATACTATAACCTTTCAGCTCGCTAAGCGGCCTTTCTTCTCAGAAAGCAACCCAACAACAACCCGGGTACAAGCAAAAGAATTAGCACCAACAAGCGCGGCGTGATCAGGTTGACAGCAAAGGTCGTCGCTATGCTATTTTCTTTGTTGGAGCTTTCTGAGCAATGCACGCATTTGTAACCACAGGGTTTTTGCCAGGAATATTGGCAGGCCCAGAGGATTCTGTTTGATTTTTCTCCCCAAAAGTCGCTTGAGCGCTGTGCTGCCATCGTAGTTACCTTCTCGCTGGCCGTGACCCTTGTGCATATCAATCGCGGGAATATCTATGACATCTAGATCCAACGATAACGTGAAGTTTTCTGTTTTGGGAAGCAGACACTCCCGGTCTGTACAAGCTTGATAGCGCACCGATACCTTGATGTCTATGCTGGGTACGTCAAGGGGCCGGCACTCGCTCACCAACTCGCCTGTTGCGAAAAACGGATAGACCAGGTCAACAGTGCCGTGCCAGACATTTAATTCTGCAATGCCAGGCAACGTTAACTTTTCTGTTGCCGGAAACTCAGGTGACATTAACGCGAGTCCCTCAGGTCCTTCTATTGTCACCTGGGTGGCAATCATGCCGTCCGGGACAGGAGCGCCATAGATGTGCAAGCCTTCTGGCAACTCGAAGCGCACTACTATTTGCCTGACTATCCCCTGCCTAACGGTGCCGTTACCCCCATGCACAGCGATGGTGAGGTTAATGTCTTGATCGCCCCCTGACACTTGCGGCGCGTTTTTATCTAGGTTGAGTTGGCCTAATGCGGCGTCGATATAGAGCTCGGGACTCTCGCGCTGTTTGTATGATTCGTGGAAGAACTTAGCAACCACCGTACCCTCTTCGTTGGTGACATATACGCCAGGATAGGAATACCGTATAACAATGCATCGTTCCTTGTAACCTGGTCGTTGAGGATCCCGAATTGTCTAATAACCTTTGAGTCAATATCTGACAGCAAATGAAAATGGATCCCTTGTTTTTCAGCGAACTCAGTCAGCGCATCCTGATCGTCATAGGATATGGCGTACAACGAAATATCGTGTTCGATAAATTTGCTTAAAGCGTCGCGAAGCTCACCGAGCTGCGTCCAACAAGGGGGTCACCAGACTGCTGACCTGAAAAAAACAACAACGGATTTTCTATCTGCTCGATCTTTGTGATAGTCGATCGGTGTGCCGTTTACACTTGGCAACGTAAAATCGGGAAGCCGTTCGCCAATTTCTGGACCCGTTGAATGTCCTTCCGGCAGACCGGCTCGGCCCGGGTGCCCCAAAGGGGCTGGAGCGTCGAAGCCGTGATGATCTCGTTCTATTACCATAACGTGGATACCAATTTTTTACGCAACAGAATCTCTTTGCTTGATTCTTTTAATGTATTTCATTATAGACGCTGCAGGGCCAACAACAACCCGTATCTACGCTCGCTGCGCAAGTTAATTTATTGTGCTTAATCTTTATCTTGCATTTGATACAAAGGAGATCAATACACCATTCTTTTACCGGAGCGTGTTTTTTAACATAGGCTTTGTATAGCTCAAATAATTCCTTGTTTAATGAAATCACCCTCGCCCCTCTATCTGTTTTCTATCTAAAGCGAACAACTATCTCTTGATATCGATCAAGTGGTAGCATTTGCCTTCGTTATTGAACTAGGCAATCTTATTGAGCACCGACAAATCTACACCTTGGGGCGCATTTCTTTATTCGGATTATCGCGTCCTATGGGTCATCCTCATTATGGGATCGATCCTCAGTTGGATGCGCATCCTCGGCACCGCCCAATGGCTGTTAGATGAAACCGGGTCTGCCTATCTGGTCGGGTTAATAGGCGTGGTGCAGCTAGTCGTTCAAGTGCCAGTGACATTATGGGCCGGTAATCTTGCTGATCGAATGGATCGCAAGAAACTCATGTCTTACGCCTACGGCACAACAACGCTTGTGATGACGGTGCTTGGTGTGCTGGAATT
>JGI20154J14316_10003707_pt1 | contig 12156 bp, 10 predicted proteins | sample COG_04_FD_14316 | JGI IMG/M metagenome (IMG submission 14316) | reverse complement strand
CCACCTCTCCTGTTTTAATTAAAAAAAACTTACTCAAACGTACCTGGCTTAAAAGAAAACTCATCGTCCGTTAAGTCTTTGTTCTTTCCTTTATCATGATTTTCTACCGATTCTTTACCTGTGTCAACCTTACCATCATCAATCTCAGATTTATCTTCAGTTAGATCAATATCCAAAGATTTATCTTCAGCTAGATCAATATCCAAAGATTTATCTTCAGCTAGATCAATATCCAAAGGTTTATCTTCAGCTAGATCAATATCCAAAGGTTTATCTTCTGTGAGATCAGCATTGTCTTGAAGTATTTCGTCAGATTCGGACTTAGATTTAGGTAGGACAAATAAAGAGGATAAGCCTGCCAATTTTATAATTTTTTCCCCTTCTGCGGATATCGATGAAATACTAAACTTTAACTGGTTTTCTTCGGCGATTCTTTTGACAAATATCATAACCGCAACAGCTGATGAATCCATATATTCAACTTCTTCTGCTTCTATTACAAACTTATTAAATCCTGCTTTCGGTTCAGATTTTATAGTTTCTTTAATCTCACTTGTTTCGGAGAGATCTACGCTTCCTGACAATGATAATGTTAATGTTGTTTCGCTCAGTAATAATTTATATGGCATTTTAAATTCCTAATCCATTGATTCTATTAAATCTTTAGATAATAACATTTCTTTGTATTTACTCATTAATATCATGCCATCGTTTGCTCCGGTCTGCATCATATTAGCAACTTGAGATATTTTTTTCTCTCTAATTAAATTAGCAATCGCTGGAGTATTAACCATGACTTCAAAGGCTCCAATTCTTCCTCCACCCTTCTTTTTCAAAAGTTGTTGTGTCATCACTAATCTTAAAGAAAGGGATAATTGGGCTTGTGCTTTATTTTGTTCTTCTGGTGGAAATGCATCTACCAGTCGATTAATAGTTTCTGGTGCACCATTTGTATGCAATGTTCCAAAAACAAGGTGGCCTGTTTCAGCGGCGGTTAGGGCCATAGAAATAGTTTCATAATCTCGTAACTCACCCATTAAAATAATATCAGGATCTTGACGCAACGCTCCCTTGAGAGCTGAAGCAAATGTGTCCGTATCTTTCCCTACCTCTCTCTGAGTAATAATGGACTTAATATTTTTGTGAGTAAATTCAATTGGGTCTTCAACCGTAATAATATTTTCAGCTCTTGAACGGTTGATTTTGTCAATCATAGCAGCCAGTGAAGTTGACTTCCCGGACCCAGTAGCACCGGTAACCAAGACTAACCCATCCCTCAGCTCTAATGATTGATGAACAGCTGATGGCAGCCCCAAAATATCAATGTTAGGGACTTCGGATACTATTACCCTCAAAACAAGACCTGGGCCAGTTATTGTACCGAATGCAGATGCTCTAAAACGAGTTTCCTTAATAACAAAAGCAAAATCAATATCATTATGTTTCTTAAAGCGTTCATACCAGTCTGGAGGTATTTCAGAGCTTATTAGGTCCATAATATCTTCTTCCAATACGACCAAGTCTGGATATGTTTTAAGTTCACCTTGTATTCTTGCTACGAGAGGTTTTCCTGAGTGTAAATGCAAGTCAGACACCCTTTCATTTTCTACGATGTCGTATACATAATCATATAACTTATTATTTTCATCCATACTTTATGATATCAGCATTTACATAAATTGGTCACCGGCACTAAATAATGGAAGGTATAGGGCCACAACCATCACACCGATCATGCCTCCCACAAACACAATCATTACAGGTTCAATAACAGTCGTTAAACCTTTTACTACAGCCTCAAATTCTTCTTGGTAATATCGAGCTATAGAATTTAGCATCTCATCCATGTTCCCTGTTTTTTCTCCCACCCTCATGAGTTGAGATAAATCTAATGGAAAAACAGACTCCTCAGAGAATAATTCCGACAAATCTGTACCAGTAACAACTCTATCGTTAATTCGGTCCATTGCTTCGATAAACCTTGTGTTAGGCGTAATTCGTGCACCTACCCTTAAGATTTCCTCCACCCCGATACCTGCAGCGAAAAGATTGGCCATCAGTAATGATAATCTAGCCACGGTTGATTTTATGATGATATTGCCAAACAAAGGAAGTTTTAGCATCATGCCATGAATGATAGAGCGATAAGGATAAACAGATTTCATCATGAGTCGATGAAGAAAAATTAAGCCAAAAATAGAAGCTACAAAGCTTAAGAAATTTCCAAGATCCATAATCCAATCACTAACATCAATTATTAATTGTGTTGGTCCAGGCAGCTCACTGCCCATGCCTGCATACATTTCCTGAAATGTTGGTACGACAAATACAAGCATACCCCACACAATGAGCAGGGTTACTACTACTAATGTAATAGGATAAAAAAGTGCACTTTTAATGCCTGAGCGAATTTTATCAAGACGTTCTTGGCTCTCCACGATTCGGTCCAAAAACTCATCCAACTTACCACTTATTTCACCAGCTTCAATCATATTGCAAAAAATACTATCGAAACATTGGGGGTATTTTTTTACGGTAACTGAAAGAGGGACACCTATATTAATATCCTTAATCATTTCATTAATATATTTTCTAAATACAACGTTTTGAGTTTGTGAGCTAATTAAAAGTAATGCGTCTAAAAGAGTTAGGCCACTTCGAACCATCGTAGCTAGTTTTTTTGTAAAAATTGATATTTCTTTATTTGGAATATTGCCAAATGGGCCCCAAGTTATAGCTGTTAATGTTGCGTCAGCTTTTGGTTTAATTTCCTTTACCCGAATTGAGGTAAACTTTCTCGTTTTTAATGTGTTAAGAACGTTATTGCGGTTGACACCTTTAATAAAACCTTTTACGCCTCGCCCCTTTTTATCATTCGCTTTATATTTAAAATTTTTCACTTAAACATCCAGAGCCAGTGTATTTGCATACTCCTCAATAGAAAGTACACCCTCTTTAACAAAACCTCGCCCAATTTCCTGCATATTTTTAAATCCATCCTTCTTAGCAGCTTTCTCTATATCAGAAGCATTACCGTTATTTAAAATGGCAGATTCAATTTCTTTAGTCATACGCAACACCTCATATATACCCTGTCGTCCTTTAAGCCCTGTGCCATTACAAATAGAACAACCTGCACCATATTTTGCTGTAAAGCTTTTTATTTCAGATTCAACAAACCCCAGCTTTATAAGTTCTTTAGGAGTAGCTCTTGGATCATCCTCGAGGCATTTAGAACAATTTTTTCTTGCTAAGCGTTGGGCAACAATAATAGAAATAGCTGTTGCAATCATAAAGTTTGGTACACCCATATTTTGAATTCTTGTGATCGTAGCTATAGAATCATTTGTGTGAAGTGTTGAAAGTAGAAGGTGTCCAGTAAGAGCAGCTTTTATACTAATATCAATAGTTTCCTGATCTCGAATTTCTCCGACTAAAATAACCTCAGGATCTTGACGTAAAAAAGCTCTTAGAATATTACCAAAGGTCAATCCAATTTTTTCATTTGCTTGCACTTGACCGGCACCCTCAAGATAATACTCCACTGGATCCTCGGCTGTTAAAATACAAGTTTCTGGTTTATTAATATGCTGCAAGGCTCCGTATAATGTTGTCGTTTTACCCGAACCAGTTGGTCCCGTAACCAAAACCATGCCTTGAGGCGCACTGATGGCATCAACAATCTTTTCATAATCACTAGAGTCGAAGCCAAGCTTTTCAAGAGATAAGGCCGGGTCTCCAGCTAAAATTCGCATAACTATTCTTTCGCCATTTTTGGTTGGCATAATACTAAATCGAAAATCAATATCGTCTTTCCCGCCAAAAGGATCTGGTCTTGTAATGGCTCCATCTTGCGGTAAACGCCTTTCCGAGATATCACAATTAGCAAGAATTTTAAATCTGGTTACAACTGAGGCATAGTGCTTGGAAATAAATTCTGTATAGAGTTTAATGATAGCCATTGAGCCGTCTATTCTCATTCTAACCTGCGCAAATTCTCTAAAGCTTTCAATATGAATATCAGATGTACCAGTGATTATCGCCTCATTTAAAATTTGGTCGCAAAAATCAATCACTAAATCTGGATTACGGACATTAAATTTATCGTTATATTTCATTCCCTTTGGAATTTTCAAGCCTTTAAACACAGACTTCTTTCTAAGCTCAGGTTTAGTCTTTTGTATCTTTTTATTTTTGTCCTCCTCATTAGAATCTCCACTTGATAGATTCAAGGCATTCATAATAGGATGAAATGTGAGCATTTTTTCAAAATGTGAAATACTGCTAACTTCAAAAGTAACATTTAAGTTAGACTGATTTTTTATTTCCGAAGAGAGAGATATGTGTGAGGGGTCTAGAATAATTACATGTAAAACATCTTCTACTATCTTGTAAGGCAATATTGAGTTATCGACAATAAGATTAGAATTAATTGCGCTTACTGCTTCAGACTGACAATCTATTTCAGATGGAAATGCCCTTGAAATACTTATGTTTTTTGCAAAAATATTAACGAGCCAATCTTCTTCAATCGACCCATCTTGTAATAAATTTTTTAATTTATCGGGCCAACCAAGCTTCTTAAAAAAATCACTTTCAATTTTTGATGCATCTAATTTTCCTGCATTGATTATCGCATTTATAGTTTTTTCACTCGTCTGAGCGGAATAGTTAACAATCATACTAGTTAGGACTGGTTATTATATTTGTACCATCAGGAATAGGTGAAGGTTTTGGAGGAATATTTATTGGGAACGTTGATGCGGGTATTAGAAGTACATCACCATTCAAGCCAGCAACTGAGACACCCATTTCGTTTATATTAGCAACATAAAATCCATATGGACCAAGTGTCTCACCTTCCATAATTTTAATTGTAATCCTTGATAACTCATTTATATCAAAATCATAAGGTTTATCTTTTAGTGCTAAAAGCCCAAACTGTGAAAGACCAACCATTGCAAATGATTTATTTTTATCATCCTCACTATCGGATACAAAATGCTTATGAATAGATTGATTGCAATCTAATTCTAGGCTTTTAACAAACTTAGCCAAGTAATAACAATTTGCAACTGCCAACTTGATAGTGGGAAATGATCCGTACTCCATAGCATAGGACGAATTATTTTTTTCAGAAAAATTGCGAATTATAATATTCCTATTTAGGCTTTTGTAATGAGAGATTTCTAATGTTTTTGCTTCAACCATTAGTTCNTTTAAGCTAGTAGCTGATTTTAATCTTACGTAATAAGCCTCATATANATCGCCAGACAAATCTTGNTCANAAAGTTTTAATATCTTNGTCCTGGGCGCCTCGTCCATCTGGATTATGCTTGATAAGCGGTAAAATTGTATATCTGTTAAATGCCTAAGGTCATCTGGACGATATTGTATATNTTCTGCATCATCATTAAAGGTGGCATAGGCAGGCGATCTAGTTACGCCAGTTTTAAAAGGATCTTTGATGGTAATAGTGTTGATTCGATCAAAGACAACTTGCGTATCTTTATTATTTTTTTCACTTAAAGAGGTTTTAGGATTTTCAATCACCTTCTCATCCTCAGCAATTATAAAATCTTCCTCAAGCATTCCATCTGCTTGGCTATGCAGAACATGTATAGTGGAAAATAACAAAAAAAAGAATAATTTAATTAAATGATGCATTTTTTTCCTTTCTTTTTACTTTGTTCACTGGATAGGAATATCATAAATAGCTCTTATATGCAATTTGGATGTATTTTTCTGAGCAACAATCTCTTCAACTGGCATCCTTAGGGATGGATAAATTCTATTTAATCTCCCCCTCACCCTAACGTAATCAAGATACTGACCTTTAAGTTGGAATTGATAAGAAATAAAAGAAATATTTTTTGACAAATCTTTAGTTATTGACTTATTTTTTGCCATTTCTGATGCTCTAATATTATTAAGTAATGAGTCAAAGCTATTTTTAACAGATGTGACTGATGAATCACTTTTTAGCCTTGCATCCTTTTGTTTTTTTTCTTCTAGTTTTTTCTTTGCTCTCGCCTTAACATTCTTATTTAAACTTTTACCAGATATTTTTTCTCCTAAATTTTTACTTCCTCCTCCCTGTTGATTAATATTTGAAGGATCACTCATATTAATTGGGGTAAATATTGTAGAAGCTATCTCAGGATTTTTTATTGGGGGAAGAGAAAAAGTGACGAATAATGGTACTTTATTGATCGAAATATCCTGTTTAATAATTTGAAGGTTTGCATCTTCAAAAAGCCTGCTGATAACGTATAAAATTTCATCTGTATCNTTAGACATTGGAATTTTTAAGGACTCAAGCTCAATAATTTTGTCCANATCTAACATTTCATCCTGACTTTTTTTTATCTTTTTTTGGACAGCCAAATTATCACTGANAAGTTTGGGAAGTANTGATTTTTCAATATCCTTATAACTNACATATTGATGATAATATCCGATACCTAATTTGGAAATGAACAATATAACGACAATCATGATTAAGGAATATATAGACCATGTTACTAATTTATTGCCGTTATTAAATTGGCGATATTTATTTGCAGAGAATTTTTTAAGGCTTAAGGGCTTGTAGATTTCGAAGCTAGCGCCAGGGTTCTTGTTTGACTCAGATAACTTGTCGTCTTTTTGAATCTCGGCTAATAATTTTTTTGCACGATTAGATAATTTTTTTTCTTCAGCCATTTTTAATCCTTGATAGACCCTACAAGTTCAAACCAGTTAAGTGGCTTATCAGACCTACGGTAGGCATCAACTTTCATATCAATGAAACTTTCATCGTTAACAAATTGACTATAAAAGCTATTCAACGCTTCAACTTTTTCACTGTTACCATAAATCTGAAATATATTTTCTCTTATGATTATCCTATCAAGCTCCACTCCCTGAGGTATGGATTGCAGTAACTTAAGAAATAATTTTTGATTATCATTTGCATTCATAAGCTCAGATAGAGCTGTAAGCTTTGATTTTTTTTTCGCATACGAAAGATTAGTAGATTTATATGTTTGTTGAGATCGGTTCAAGTTTTTTTCAGATTGCACAAATTTATTATTAATATCAACATTTATTCTGCTGAACATATAGGACGATCCGGTAAGAACTATAGCCGTAATAAGTATCAAAGATAGCCATATAAAGGTTACGCGAAACTTGTTTTCATTTGAAAAGTTTGAGGTAATGAATGAATGCTTCTCGTGAAAATTAAATAATTTTTTTTCAATTATTAAATTTGGTATCGCTGGTATTGAAAAATATGACATATTGTATGCTCCGATATTTGGCATAAATTTGCTACCGGAATAGAATTTATAATTCTCTTCTTTTTTTTCTAAGTTTAAAATGTCAGGAGTTTGAATAGATATAAACTCAAAGTTCCTATTAAGCATAATAAGATTATGCTCTCTATACTTTTCCCTTAGCAATGAAAATAATGAATCCTCATTTTCATAATCACAAATAAAATAAATATTCTCAAATTTTGGCATCTGCGCCTCTACTAACAAAAAGTTAGTTGCAACCTTTAAATTATTAGATATTCTGTCAACCACATCCTCCCAGAAAGCTTTATTTGTCTCGTTTAATTTTGGAATATCTTCAAGCAATGTTTCGTCTAGCTCATCAATATTAACTTTAGCAATCTCAACACGCTCTAAACTTGCATATATAACCCTGCTCTCGCCTTTTGCTATATGAAAAATGGCAAAAGGTTTTTCTCTGTGAATTCTCGATAATCGTGATTCAACAATGCGAAGCAAACTCTGATCAGCAGCTATAAATTCAACTGGATAAAGATTTGCTATAAGAGATAAGTTATGAAAATTACGAATAACTTGTTTATCGCATGCGCTATAAAGAAGTTCTGATGAATTCGCCTCTGCATTTGTTGTTAAGAGTTCAGATCTAATCTCCGCACCTCTTAACTCTGCAAGATCAGGATCATACTCCTTCCAAAAATCAAATGGCGTCGCTTTAGTAAGCGTATGAAATTCTTTTTTATCAGCTTTAATATTTAGATTCAATGGGACACTAACAACCTTAACCTTTGAATTTGTACTAGGTATAATCCAACTTACACAGCTGCCTGCTAATCCATAACTCTTTACCATCCTTGATAGAAAGGAGCCTAAAAATTCCATTTCTGGGTTTATGTCGTTTGGATTAATGATTTTAGGAAGTTTCCATGAAAAAACTCTTGTTTTAACTGTAATCTCTTCCGGGAAATAACTTAAAGTAACGAGCAAATGTGAGTGCGTTAAGCGCAGCACTAGTTTTTTTTGTAGGGCTTTAGATTTAGTTAGTTTAACCATTAGGTTTGTTTTTTAATTTCTTCAGCTTTTAAGTTGTATTGTTTTTCATTAATGAAATTACCATCTAAAAGCTCTTGAAGTGCTTCTAGTTGCATCTTTTTTTCTTTCTCTAATTTATTAGCGCCCATTTTTTTTTTATTTTTTGATGCGATTGCGGGAGCACTTAATTCTAAATCTATACCTTTAACTCTATCCAGAAAATTTTTGCTTACAGTAGATTTATTTTTTTTTATACTTTTTTTGCCTTTTATACTTTTAGCAATAAGAAAAATAAGTAAGCTAATAAAAAATAATAATGATATTGATAAATAATCGAAAGAACCCAGTGTGTTTATCCATTCAGTCAGCAAATGAAATATTTTTTCAACCCAACTTAGTCCAGTTTTTATGAACGCATTTAATTTATCCATAATAAAAACTCATTCACTAATACCTTGCGCGCGTAATAGTTTTTCCAATATTTTCTTTAGTAATGACTGTAGGGTTAATAAATACAAGCAATTCACTTCCTTCGTCAGCATCTCTAACACTGCCGCCTCCAAAAAGAGCTGCAAATGGAGAAAATGCATCATCCAGCCCCATTAATCCAGGAATTCCCTCTGTTGTTTTACTTTTTGTTTGCTGGAATAATCCAGCCATCATCACAACCTCACCAGGTTCAATTTTAAGTTTTGTGGTAATTATATTTGAGGTTGAAGCTGAGGTTGGTTCTGTAGTGTCGTATTTTTCCTCAATAAAATTAAAATCTAAATCTATGACATCGTTATGTTGATTGATTTGAGGGGTAATGGTTAGTTTTAGCGGCGCTTCGTACGAGTCAATCGTCCCCTCTTCGGTAGTTGTGGTACTGGCATTAGTGACAGAAGTTGAAGATCTACTTCTAAGTGTTCTAGTTTTGTCGACAACGCCTGTTTCTCCATCCTTTACTAAGATAACTGGGTTAGATATTTTACGACCAATTGCATTCGTTTCAATGAGATTGACTAACCAACTAATGTTATTACTACCACCCAATTTTACGTTTGTTGTAATACCACCACCAGATGTAGCCGTTGCAAAATTTAGGAGGCCACTAGCAAAAGAATATAAACCATCTGAATCATCACCTTCATCTTTAGCCCCTGAAATTTGACTTTCAACTTCATTTTTCCAGTTTGAATTCACTTCCAAAATAAAGGTCTCAATCATGACCTGTTTAACGGGATGGTCTTGATCGACTAAAAATTTCTCCACAAGCATTACATCTAAAATACTCCCTGATGCAATTATTCCATAATCTTCAGCTATAAAATCAACACAGCCTAAGACAGATTTTGCTTCCAATGAATCTGATTCCTCCAACAGATCTTGAGAAGAGTTTTGTGAGGTTAATTTTTCTTTATCAACAATTTTACGGTTTCCATTGACCGCAGTGTTCGGTTGCATGTTACCTTGAACAGAGTCGTCAATAATTTTAAGGTTACCAATAGTAGCTGGGTCAGTTTGCTTGTTGTTTTGAGTAGATTTTTCGTTCTCACTAGCAAGACTTTCTGATGTTGGATTACCTTCTTCATCTTTAGACAAATCTGCAACATCACATTTATTAAAAACAGTGAATGCTTTTAATTTCTTAAACATTGCATTAGGGCTATCATGATAAACAGCAAATTTTTCAATACCTTTTCGTTGCCATTGATAAGATTATCTTCAAATATAGAAATAGTTGTAGTTGAGCTGTCTTCTATTTGTCTATCAGCTCTATCAATGAGCTCATTTCTGTGATTGCTTGCCACCAGTTTTAATTGTCTTAGATTGTTAATATTTTCCCCCCTGATCATTAAACGTCTTATGATGTTTTTCCCAAAAACAGTAGAGGCTAAATTTTCGTTATTTATGTAACTAGCTATACTTTCAGAATTATTACCAATTTGATCAATAAGATCCGAAATAACATTTAAATCTATTTGAACCGCTTCTGGATTTTCCGCAAAACTCCAATCTACTATATGCATACCTTCATTAACTGGAAAATTTCTTGTCAAATATAGTGTTTTGTAATCACTTGAGAAATAAACATAAAGATTATTTGTTTGTGAAATAGATTTTATAATTGCATAAAGAGAATCATTGTATTGGCCACTCACATATAATTCATCTGATATTATCTGCAGACCCGGAGATTTAATTATTGACCTCAACGTACTTTGAAGATTTGAATTGTATAAATTTATGATTGTCTTTTGTTGTGTGAATGTTTTGTAAACTTTAATTACGTCTTTATAGTTTTCTATCTCCTCCCTAATCAGTCCTAAATTATTAGATAAGTCTTCATTCTCGTACTCACTCTCTTTTTCTAATAAATCTGAAATTACGTTATTAGGTAGTTGGGCATTAGATAGAACCAAATATTCAAGAAAGGCATTATTATCTAAACTTTCTGGTCCATAGGTGAATTGAAGCAACTCCCTCCTTGGCCTTATTGGCTTTTCGTCATACTCAAACTGTTCATTAAAAGTATTAGCGCGTTCGACATAATCATCCATAACTTCTTGCGCTTCATCTTTTTGAAGGTCGATATTACTCTTACAGGAAATTGAAAGAAGGGAGAAAGATAAAATAATGCTTAAAAGCAAACATTCCTTCATGGAAATATTATTGTGTTTTAGCATATAACAATAATACATTAAATTACTTAAATATTAATTAGTGATAATAAAAAAAATGCAATGGCATTAAGCTTCCTATCACCAATGCACCTAAAGGTAATTTTTGTATAATTTTTTTTGAAAATAAATAATAAACACCAACGATGACCACACCAATCCATGAGGCTAGAACTAAGGACTGTATTGTGATTACTGGGCCAAGCCAGGACCCGATAAGTGCCATTAAATAACTATCGCCATCACCAAAACCTTTTTTATTTTTTATCTTCATAAAAATTAAATTGGGTATAAAAATAATGAAATATCCAACCACCATACCAACGAAACTCTCAAAAAAAAGAGTCTGTTGAATGCTAAAAATTAAGCCTAACAAGATCCCAGTAATCATGGTCGGAAGATGGAGCAGCTGAAACATAAAATCTGTTAGAAAAAGAAAAAATAAGATAGAAGTAAATATAAGCCATGGTAACAATATAGTTGACATGCCAAAAAACTGGCCTATGTAAATAAATATGCCCCCTAAAAAAAATTCACTTAAAAAGTAACAAGGAGAAATTAGAATCTTCTTTTTGCAACCACATCTGCCTAATTGAAATATCCATGAAAGTACCGGCACCAACTGAAAAAAAGACAAATTTTTATTACAACTTCGGCACCTCGAGCGAGTCATTATAGATTCACCATTAGCCGCCATTCTTAAAGAGGTAGCATACAAAAAACTGGCTATTGAAGCACCAAGAAAAAACAGTATACTTTGATGGAATATATGCATAAACGAATAAATAAATTTTTTTGAATATAACACAAAACCCTTTTAAAGATGGATTTTCCCTTGTCGAACTCATTGTATACGCTGGACTTGCTGGAGTTGTAGGTCTTTTTATATGGAGCATCATGGGGGCCTTAATCACAAAGGAACACAATATCAATGAGCTTCAAAATATTGTGCTTGAAAAAAATATGTCCCTTCAAAGAGTTCAAAAATTACTCGCTAAATCTGAGGCTAATCCTGTTGTTTATGTTCCAGGTATTGCGGTAACTTTCACAAGTGATGGCTTAACTTTTGATAATTCAAATGGTAGGTGTATCGATTTTAATGAAGTCGTTAATGAATCTTTTTTTCCGCAATCACTCTGGCTAGCGTATTCAAATGCCAACGGCGCGCACGGGATATATCATGG
>JGI20154J14316_10003706_pt1 | contig 12157 bp, 13 predicted proteins | sample COG_04_FD_14316 | JGI IMG/M metagenome (IMG submission 14316) | reverse complement strand
GCAACTTCCTTCACCATTTGGGCGCCCATGTTTTCGAACTTGTCTTTCAGTTCGATTTCTTTGGCAACCGAAACGCCATCTTTCGTGACCGTTGGGGCACCGAAAGACTTGTCCAAGATCACGTTACGGCCCTTAGGACCGAGGGTTACTTTTACGGCATCTGCCAGGACGTTTACGCCTTTGAGCATTCTTTGTCTGGCTGAATCGCCAAACCTTACATCTTTAGCTGTCATATCAAATTTTCCTTGTGTCGTTCTGTGTAATGGGTGTCAAACCGATAAGAAAGCGCTTACTCGACAACGCCAAAAACTTCGCTTTCACTCATAACAAGCAATTCTTCACCGTCGACTTTGACGGTACTGCCGGCGTATTGGCCGAAAAGCACTTTGTCACCAACTTTCAAATCAACCGACTGAACGGACCCGTTTTCAAGCTTTTTGCCCGTACCTACGGCCAAAACTTCGCCTTGAGAGGGCTTTTCCGCCGCTGAACCTGGAATTACAATCCCACCAGCTGACTTGGTTTCCTCTTCCAGACGTCGTACGACCACTCGATCTTGTAATGGACGAATATTCATTCTGATCTCCCAAATTAACGTTAAACTGACCCGTTGATCAGTTCGTTTTTATCTGCATTGAACCAGTTCAACCTTCTTGCCGACCGGTTTTCTGGCACTCTCCCCTAAGGAGTGCTAATAATAGGGTCACTTTTTCCAGAGTCAAGGGTCGGGCCTTAAAATCAATTGAATTTGATCTCAGCGCCGGACTCAACAAAGGCCCGCTTTGAAATTAAAAGGTAGGTGAGGCGATGGCCCTATCCTTAGACTTAAAACGATCCATCTGGCAGGTTGTGGCCTCAATCCCCGTGGGTCGGGTTGCAACCTACGGGCAGATTGCGAGCATGGCCGGCCAGCCTGGCCGGGCGCGTTGGGTTGGTCGGTTGTTGTCGGAACTACCCCAGGCAACCACCCTGCCTTGGCACCGAGTCGTGAACGCCAGCGGTCAGATCACCAATCCTCATGCATTGATACAAATTCAACGCCTTGCCCTCGAAGGCATTAAAGTCAATAACGCAAGACTCTCCCTCAAACAGCATCAATGGCAACCCTCGCGCCATTTGGGCTCGATTACACAAAGTGAAACAGGGCAAAGCGCGTAATCAGTTAAGCAAACTCAGCGGATGCGCTAAATTGGGCCGTGTTAACGCTCAAGCCGCATGCAAAATGGGGGGTCATCGATGATCTAAAAGCGTTGTGCGCTCTCGATGAACGAGATAGAGCACCATCACAATTGCGGGAACCCCCAACACCCCAGCACCCACAAAAAACAGTGGATAGCCGAAGGCATCAACGGCGATGCCGGAAAAGCCACTCGTGAACTTGCCTGGCAAGGTCATTAACGAGCTAAACAACGCATATTGCGTCGCGGTATAGGCTGTGTGGGTTAAGCTCGACAAATAGGCGATAAAGCTGGTTGCCGCAATCCCGCCGCTCAAGTTATCTGCCCCGATGATCAGGGCCAGCCAAACCAGGTTCGGCTCGGTCAAAGCCAAAAGCGCAAAGAGCAGATTGGTCAAAGCCACTGCAACCCCACCAATCAGCAAGGTCATCAAAACGCCCCAGCGAACCACCAAAACGCCACCCAGAAATGACCCCAGTATCGACAAGGCAAATCCCAACCCCTTCGCAATATTGGCGATCTGGAGTTTGGTATAGCCTAAATCCAAATAAAACGGGTTGGCCATAATGCCCATCGTGATATCACTCAGTCGATACAGTGCGATAAAGCTGAGTAAGAACATCGCAAAGCGGCCATTTCGCACAAAAAAGTCTGCAATCGGCGCGAGAAACAACCCATGTAGTCCTGGCCACGTCGGGGGCGCCGCTTTGGCGCCCGGCGCAGATTCATCATTTGCCAATGCAGGCCTTGGAATCAGTAACGTGGTGACAAGTCCCACGCCGCCACAGAGCGCCATCACTTGATAGGCCTCAGCCCAACCCAAATATTCTGCGGCGTAGAGCGCGCCGGCGCCCGAAACCAAAAGCGCCGATCGATATCCAAGAATATAAGCTGCGGACAACGCCGCTTGATCCTGAGCCGGCGCCGCCTCGATGCGATAGGCATCAATGGCAATATCTTGAGTTGCCGATGAAAAGGCCACAACCAGTGCCAGCACTGCAAGACTAGTTAACTGCGCCGGGCCCACCCAGCTCATCCCGACAAGCGCAAGCATAATGCCAAGCTGGGCGAGCAACATCCAACTTCGGCGCCGCCCTAAAGTGCGATTGAGCCAGGGCAGCTTCAAGCGGTCCACAAAGGGCGCCCATACCACCTTGATGGAATACATCATCCCGACCCAAGCAAAAAAACCGATCGCTGAACGGCTCACACCTTCGTCTCGCAGCCAAGCGGTCAGGGTTGAAAATACCAAAAGATAGGGCAGCCCTGCGGAAAAACCCAGGAAGGCCAATGAGACCACAACGGGTTTGCGGTACACCAAGAAGGATTCGAGCCAAGTTGGCCGTCCTCCGGCAGGCTGCGGCGGCATCAGTCTCTAAAGTTCTGGTACTGCAGTGGGACCTCAAATCCGGCCGCTTTAATCTCGGCCATCACACCCTGCAGGTCATCTCGCTTTTTACCCGTCACCCGAACCTGATCACCCTGAATCGCGGCCTGCACCTTTAACTTCTTATCCTTGATGAGTTTAACGATCTTTTTGGCAAGCAGTGTCTCAATGCCTTGCTTCATGGCAACCGTTTGGTGCAGTAATTTACCGCTAGGCATAATCGCCCCAGGATCCATCACCATGGGGTCAACCGAGCGCTTGATTAATTTTTCTCGGAGGATATCCATCATCTGATCGAGCTGAATATCAGCTTGGGCTGTCAGCTTAATATCGCTCCCCAAGCGCTCAAAAGACGCGGTGATGCCTCTGAAATCATATCGCGTCGACAATTCTCGATTCGCCTGATCGACCGCATTGTGCACCTCTTGTAAGTCGACTTCCGACACCACATCGAATGAAGGCATGCTCAGCTCTCCTATGATTAAACCTTTGCAGCATATCAGAATCACATCATTTTAATGAGCCAAACCCCAGTGTGGACTGAGACTATTGGCAATGATTACCGTAGACTGAGAAAACTTAAATTAGAGAATAGTTATGGGCAAGCGACTGTCAAAAATCTATACCCGCACCGGCGATCAGGGCGAAACAGGCCTAGGCGATGGCAGCCGAATTTTTAAGAATCAACCCAGAGTGGTCGCCATGGGCGATATCGATGAACTTAACGCCCATTTAGGACTCTTGATCGAGCAGTTGAACGAGTCATCCATAGCCGAGTGCGCTGAGTGGGTGCCTTTCCTTCGGTATTGCCAGCATCGGATATTTGATTTGGGGGGCGAAATTTCTATTCCTGGGTTTGAACTCATCCATCGCGATCATGTTGCGCTCATTGAGACCGAGCTGGATAAATTAAATGAGCCTTTAGCGCCCTTGGACAATTTCATTCTGCCAGGCGGCTCACTGCTGATTGCGCAGTGTCATGTTGCTCGATGCACTTGCCGGCGGGCCGAACGAGCGGTCATTACGCTCTCCGAGTCTGACACCATCAATGCCGAAGGCCTCAAGTTCTTAAACCGTTTTTCAGATTTTCTCTTTGTACTGTGCCGCTCGATCGCCGTTGCCACCAAGACCCCGGAAGTTCTCTGGCAGAAGGATCATTTGAGCCCTAGTGCCGAATCATTAAACGGCGAGTAGCCGAACATCGCTGAGCTGCCGGCTGAGTTCGACCATGAATCGCGCAGCTTCCGCGCCATCGATCGCGCGATGATCGTAACTCAAAGCCAGCGGCAAGATTTTTCGGGGTTCGAGCGCGCCCTCAACGTATCGAGGCAGGACCTGCGTTCGCGCAACCCCTAAGATGGCAACCTCGGGGCCGTTGACAATGGGCGTAAATCCCGTGCCACCAATGCCGCCCAGACTCGAAATGGTAAACGTCGTGCCCTGCATTTGACCCGGCAACAACTTTTTGTTCCTAGCAAGCTCAGCCAGTTCTGCTGCGCTGCGCGCAAGCGCGGCGATTGACTGCAGGTCTGCGCTTTTAACATTCGGCACGACCAAACCATTGGGGGTCTCAACCGCAATGCCAATATTGTAAAACCGTTTCACCACCCAATGTTCATACTCGGGGTCAATCGACGCATTAAATCTTGGGTATTTCTTGAGCGCCTGAATGACGGCCTTCATGACAAAGGCGAGGGGCGAGATTTTGATATCGCCCGGCGCAAGGACCTCATTCAAGCCCGCGCGAAACGTTTCGAGATCCGTAATATCCGCCTCATCAAAGTGCGTGACCTGAGGAATCGTTTGCCAACTGTGTTCCAAGTTTTTGGCTGAAACCCGACGGATCCGACTAAGCGGCTCAAAAACCACTTCGCCAAACTGACTGAAATCCGGCAAAGGTTTTTGCCTGGGACCTTCGCGCACCCCTTGCACGGGTTGGGTTAACCGCGCTTTGACAAACTGCTGCACATCTTCTTTTAAAATCCGTTGGCTGGGCCCGGACCCTTGGACCATCGATAAAGCAACCCCAAACTCACGGGCCAATTTTCGCACCGCCGGACCTGCGTGCACGGCTTGACCCGATTCAAACCCCCGAACGGGCGCACTTGAACCCTTATCCTGCAGGGGCGTGTTCGGCACCTGGCCAAGACGCATACCGTCTTCTGCAAACGGCTGGGCAATCTCCTCTGACGGCCCAATGGGTGCCGGCGTTGATGATTTCGGCGGTGTTTTTGACAGCAAAGGTGTTGCCTCGTTGAGCGCTACCGCGTCCCCGCTTGTCACCGTCAACCGAACTGCAACTTCCCCGCCGGTCACCTGATCACCGACATTGAGATCAATCGAGGCCACAAGCCCCGTCGACGACGCCACAATCTCCATGCTCGCTTTGTCCGACTCAAGGAGCATCAAAACTTGGTTTGCGGCCACTTCATCCCCAACCTGACAATGAACCTCTATGACTTCGGCGTCATCAATCTGACCTAGGTCCGGAATAAAAACCGCAACTGTCTGAGATTTGACCGCGCCTGAAACAGCCACCGGCGCGTCACCCGGCGTCTTTGGTGCGCCGGATCCTTGATCTACGGCTTGCGGCAACTCGCTGCCAGGATAAGCCTCAGAACGTGGCGGATCGATAACATCGGCGTCCGGCCCTGAAACGCCAGCGGCGCTTTCAGGCATTGACTCTCCCGCAGTGACCGCAGCGCTTGCGCTGGTTTCAATGGTCAGCAGCACATCCCCTTCTTTAACCGTCATGCCTGGCGTCATCAGAACCGCGACCACGACCCCATCAAATGCCGCCGGCAATTCAACGCTCGCCTTATCGGACTCCAGCACAACCAAGGACTGGTTCTGCTTCACCACATCGCCAGCAGCCACCAGAACCTCAACCAGTTCGATGCCTTCGGCTTCGCCTACATCTGGGACGCTAATCTGTTTAAGCGCCATTACAGGGTCACTGGCTCTGGGCTGGCCGGATCGATGCCCCAGCGCTCGCGGGCCTGCAAAACAACCTCAAGGGCAATGATATTGGACTCCGCCAACGCCTGCAGCGCGGTGTAGGCAATCGAGAACCGATCGACTTCGAAGTGACGGCGCAGCTTCTCGCGGGTATCGCTTCGACCAAAGCCATCGGTTCCGAGCACATGATAGTCACCTTGAATTTGAGCCCGGATTTGATCGGCATAAAGCTTGATATAGTCTGTGGCGGCGATGACGGGGTAGCCGCTATCCCCAAGGCAGGCCTGGACATGACTCTGTCGGGCCGGCTGATCTGGGTTCAATCGGTTCCAACGCAAAACAGAATCACCATCGCGTTTGAGTTCGTTGAAGCTGGTCACACTGAAGATGTCTGAGAAGACCTCGAACTCGGTCTGCAAGATCTCAGACGCCGCCAACACTTCCCGTAAAATCGCGCCAGAGCCTAAGAGTTGAACCCGCTTCTTAGACCGCTTTGCTTTGCTGGCGGCGGCTTTCAGTAAATACAGGCCGCGCTTGATACCCGCTTCACAACCCTCGGGCATTGCCGGCTGCTGATAATTTTCATTGGTGACCGTGATATAAAAATACTTAGCCTGCTTTTCAACAAACATCACCTGCAAGCCATGCTGAATAATCACGGCAAGCTCGTACGCATAAGTAGGATCATAGGACACGCAATTGGGCACCGTGCCAGAAAGAATATGGCTATGCCCGTCTTGATGCTGCAAGCCCTCCCCATTGAGCGTTGTTCGACCCGAGGTGCCGCCCAACAAAAATCCGCGGGCACTGAGATCGCCTGCCGCCCAACACAGATCCCCGATCCGCTGAAACCCAAACATAGAATAATAGATATAAAACGGCACCAGCGTTTGCGCATGATTGGAGTAAGAGGTTGCAGCCGCGAGCCAAGCAGCAAATGCGCCGCCTTCATTGATCCCCTCTTCCATAACCTGACCATGTTGGTCTTCACGGTAAGACATGATCTGACCCGTATCGACGGGCTCGTAGAGCTGACCCACGCTCGAATAAATACCCAGCTGCCGGAACATCCCTCCATCCCAAAGGTTCGCGCTTCATCTGGCACAATCGGGACAATCCGTTCACCGATATGAGGGTCCTTCACTAAAATCGAGAGCAACCGCACAAATGCCATCGTGGTCGAGATTTCACGATCGCCCGACCCTTGGGTCACCGATGCAAAGGCCTCTAAGTCCGGAATGGTTAAGGCCTCGAAATGGTTCAGCCTCGAGGGAATCGCGCCACCCAATTTTTCACGACACGTTTTTAAATACCGCAGTTCCATTGAATCTTCGGGCGGCCGATAATACGGAATGGCTTCCAGATCCTCATCATTAATGGGGATATCAAACCGATCTCTAAACTCGCGCAATGCTTTGGTATCGAGCTTCTTAACAGAATGGGTAAAATTTTGGGCTTCTCCTGCCAAACCAAGCCCGTAGCCTTTAACGGTTTTCGCAAGGATAACGGTGGGCTGACCCTTGTGGGCGACCGCGGCGGCATAGGCTGCATAGACCTTATACGGATCGTGACCACCCCGGTTGAGTCTCGAAATTTGTTCATCGGTAAGATCAGAGACCATTTCGGAAAGCTCTGGATGCGCGCCGAAAAAATGCTCGCGGACATAGCCCCCATCATGGCTTTTGTAGTTCTGGTAATCGCCGTCGACCGCGTCGTCCATCCGCTGCTGTAGCAGACCTTGGGTATCCTTCTCGAATAAGGCATCCCACTGGCGTCCCCACACCACCTTAATAACATTCCAGCCCGCGCCTCGAAAAGCGCCTTCAAGCTCTTGAATAATTTTTCCGTTGCCTCGAACCGGGCCATCCAATCGCTGCAAATTGCAGTTGACCACAAAAATTAGATTATCAAGCCCCTCTCGACCCGCCAGAGAAATCGCGCCAAGGGATTCCGGCTCATCCATTTCACCATCGCCGATGAAACACCACACTTTGCGATCACTCTCGGGTGCAAGACCTCGATTCACGAGATACTTCATAATGTGGGCTTGGTAAATCGCCTGCAAGGGTCCAAGCCCCATCGAGACGGTTGGGAATTGCCAGTATTCCGGCATCAACCAAGGGTGTGGGTAAGAAGACAAACCATCGCCATCGACCTCCTGCCGGAACCGATCGAGCTGATCTTCGGACAGATCACCTTCTAAGAAAGACCGGGCGTAAATCCCAGGTGCACTATGGCCTTGAATATAGAGCAGGTCCCCTGGCAGCCCAGGCTGATTGGCTCGGAAAAAGTAATTGAACCCAACATCATACAAGGTCGCCGACGACTGAAAGGTCGAGATGTGACCTCCCAGAGTGGCATCTTTGATATTAGCGCGCATCACCATCGCCATCGCATTCCAGCGAATGAGGCTGCGTATATTTCGTTCGACAAAAAGATCGCCCGGCATCCGGGCTTCTTTGTGTACGGGGATCGTATTTCGGTATGGCGTCGTGATGGCGTAGGGTAATTGAGAGCCTTGCTCTGTCAATTTAACCGACAATTTTTGCAGCAAATATTGAACGCGTTCGGCGCCTTGGGTCTTCAAGACCGATGACAGCGCATCGAGCCATTCCTGCGTTTCTTCAGGATCTGAATCCATTGATTCAATTTTATTCATAAGGACTGACCGATAGACTCAATTGACGAAAACCATTACGCGTCATTCACCGTGAGTATAACTTACCCAGATTCGGCCTCCAAATGAATGGCGCGGCAGAGCGCTGTAATGCCCGACAGAATGCGACGAGAGGGTCGACTGAGCAGGTCTGACTCGACCCGTTGAATCGTCGCATCGGGCAGAAAGGTCTGCCATTTGGCCTGCCAGGGTAGCCGCCCTTTTTGATTGGTCACGAAAACAATGACATCAGGCTGTTCCGACAACACGCTCTCCAATGTGACGACGGGCACTTCGGAGACCGCGTCAGAAAATACATTCTCTCCGCCACAAACCGATACCGCCTCCCCCATATAATGGCGGTCGNTNACGGTAAANAATTGATTCTCGGCGATCTGAAGAAAGACCCGTGGGGTCGACCGAGNCGCATAGCGCGCCCGCAATTGATTCAGCGATGCCGTAAATTCTGCTTCGATCAAAGCCCCTCGTGGGCCCTGACCGAGCGCATCACCCAATCTGCGATAGCCTTGACCAATACTGCTCAGCCCTTTGATTTCCTGACGATGCACCAAGAAGCCGAGCGCTTCCAGCTTACTCAGCGTCCTCGGTGCGCCGCCCTGCCAAGCTAAGATGCGATCGGGCGCGAGATTAATAATGCGTTCAACATTCAGCTGAAACGCATCTCCCACACGTGGAAGGCGCGACGCGGCAGCCGGAAAATCAGAGTAACGCGACACCCCAACCAACTGCGCGCCCATCCCAAGATCAAAAACCATCTCGGTCAAGTGCGGCGCCAACGAAATCAGCCGCTCGGCCGAGGACACATGGGCAGACCAAAGCGCGATAAAAATAACAACCGCGAGGGACCATGATGGCCTTGCCCCCAAGGACTGCTTCAAAAAAACGGCTCGCTTGACCACTTACGACAGCAGGGTCAGCAGCGCCGCCAAACCGATCCAGCCGAAAAACAAGCGACTGATCAGCCCCTCATAATCTTGAAGCCAGCCCAAATACGTGGCGGAATCGAGCTCGGTTTCACGCTCAACCTCCGGCACCAGCCCAAGGCAGACCCCGGCGTACAAAAGATCCCCTTCATCGATAGACCAATCCTTCAGACTGGCAACAAAAAACGGCCAGCCATCTCTGAAACGCCCAACCAATGCCAACAACAATAACGAAACCCGGATACTCAACCCAACCAACCAGCGCGAAACCGCCTGGGACGCCCATTGCGGCCGTTTCGCCCAGCGAATCAGGGTTTGCCGCGCGGTGGTCTTCTTGGCGCTCGTGATGACGCTGAAGGAAACAAAACAGGGCGCCCCCCGGACCCAAAAGCAGGTACCAAACAATATAGACAAAGAAACCTTGATGCAGGTTCGACAACAAACTGCGCAGCGTTTGTCCCTGTGTATCAGCAAGCAACCCGTCCTCGGTTGTGGACTGCCGGGCTTGAAGTTGCAAGGCATCAAAGGTCATTTCCGGCGAAGGCGCATGCAGAACGAATAGCAATACACCCAGATGCAACATGAACGCCGGTAGTCCGAACAAAATCGCCTCAAAGCCATTCGAAACCCAAGCAAGCAGAAGGGCAGGCAAGACAACGCCTGCAAGATACGCGGCGGTGCCTGACAGCGAGCTATTAATCCAGCCAAACCATTTTGCCGGGTAGCTGCCCGCAATGCTCGGAAGCTCGCCCCACCAATACCGCACAGCGAGTAAAAAGAGTAAGACCACGATGAACGTCATCGAACCATCCTTTAACAATCATTGAAATCCCGCCTAATTTACACCAGAACCCTCACAGGGTCTGAGGTAAATTAGCAGCGATGCCAGAATTTTTCCCATTCGAAAGCCGGACCCGGATCCGTTTTTCGCCCGGGTGCAATATCCATGTGCCCAACCACAGCGCTCGTTGGCATCTGGTAATGGTCTTGCAAGGCCGAAACGACGGATCCCAGTACCTCGTATTGAATCTCGCTATAGGGCGCGGTATCCGTGCCTTCAAGCTCGATCCCGATACTAAAATCATTACACCCTTGCCGACCTTCGTATGATGATACGCCCGCATGCCAAGCAGCCTGATCAAAGGCCACAAACTGCAGGAGCGCGCCGCATCGACGAATCAGCAGATGCGCCGAGACACGGGCCGCTGTTAGGTCGGAAAAGTCCTGGTGCGCTTGCCCCGATAGCGTGCCCATAAAGAGATCTTCAACATAACGGCCGCCAAAATGACCCGCCGGCAAGCTGATACAATGCAGAACAATCAGACTGACCTCGCCACCAGACCTTGGGCTGGTGTGGGGCGACGAATACTGACGCGCAGCTTCGATACGGTGGTTTATAATCTGATATCTGGCGCGCACGTCGGCTGATCCTCAGCTGCAACAGGAGAGATGAGAAAGCATGGCTGGGATTACACAACTAGGCAAGGGCATGATGACATTGGGCTGTCTCTTATTTATCGGCTTGATGAGCCTTTGGTTTGGTGACTTAGAAGAAGACCGCGCTCACCCCAATCGATCGCCGACAAGCCTTATCGAGAACGGCGTGATCGCAGTTACGCTCAAACAAGATCGCCAAGGCCACTATACGGTGCGCGGCCTTATCAACAATTCACCCATCGATTTCTTGGTTGATACGGGTGCAACCGAGGTCGTGATTCCCGCAGGATTGGCAGAACGACTCAACCTGGAACGCGGACGCGCCAAGCGCGCAAGCACCGCCAACGGCCCCGTGACGGTTTACCAAACCAATCTGACAAGACTCTCGATCGCCGACTTGCACTTCGACAATGTCTCGGGTGTGATCAATCCTGGCATGAACGGCACCGCAGCGCTACTTGGGATGAGCGTTTTGAAACATCTCGAATTAACGCAAACTGGCAACACCTTGGTACTCAAGAGGCAGCAATAATGGACTACGTAACCCAAGCCAGTCTCAAGCCCGCGGTTGATGCCGCGATCGCGGAAGACCTTGGCACCGGCGACCTCACGGCCCAACTCATTCCTGAACAAGCCCAGGCAACGGCCACTGTAATCTGTCGAGAGGCAGCGGTCATTGCGGGGATCCCTTGGGCAGAACAAGTGTTCAAAACAATTGACCCTGGCCTTCACCTAAATTGGTTAATTGAAGATGGCGCGTGGACCAAACCGGGCGCCAAGATTATGACCTGCTCGGGCAACGCACGGTCAATTCTCACCGCCGAGCGTACAGCCCTAAACTTTCTACAAACCTTGTCGGCAACCGCCACCGCCACCCGAGCGCTGGTGGACACGATTGCCCACACCAAAGCTCAGTTGCTGGATACTCGAAAAACGCTGCCAGGCCTGAGACTCGCGCAGAAATACGCGGTACTTCAAGGCGGTGGACACAACCACCGCATTGGTCTGTATGACGCTTTTTTAATCAAGGAAAATCATATCCTTGCAGCTGGCGGGATTAGCGCCGCCATCACTCGAGCGCGAGGAATCGCCCCGGCAACCCGTCTTGAAATCGAGGTCGAATCTCTTGTCGAATTGGGACTGGCGATCGCCGGCGAACCCGATTGGATTATGCTCGACAATTTTTCCTTAGAGGAACTGATCAAGGCGGTTCAATTAACACCCGACAGCATCAAACTGGAAGCTTCAGGCGGTATCGAGACACCCGAAGATCTGATCCGAATCGCCGAAACCGGTGTTGACTATATTTCCGTCGGCGCCCTTACCAAACATTGCCGTGCTGTCGATTTATCGCTTCGTCTCGATGCCGAGGATTGAAGCAACACGTTCGCATTGCTGCGTTAACGTGATTGAGGGTAAGTTGATAACTGCGTATCGCTAATAACCGCCCCGATTGGAAACTCAGACCGCAGGCCACAATTAGCATTCTAAATTAAGAGATAACATTGATAATGTTGATAATTTTTCCCACTTTAATCTAAGATTTTGCGCAGCGCTCAACAGAAAATGCAGCGCCGCTAACACTGACAATCAATTT
>JGI20154J14316_10003701_pt1 | contig 12166 bp, 23 predicted proteins | sample COG_04_FD_14316 | JGI IMG/M metagenome (IMG submission 14316) | reverse complement strand
TCCTTGTATTACTCTGTGTACATTATAAGTTACTTGTTGATCCATTCGTCGGGTATCCTTTTATCTGCATATAGAAAGTTATTCTTCTCGCACCACATAGCATATGTAGTCTTAGACCCTTTACGAATCTTATTCCTACTATTACTAAAGACAAACCTAATGTCAAGCTCAGGGTTCTGCTCTCTGACTTTAAGATGCTTCTTTCTATCGTCTAGAACAAAGCGTCCTTTACTCTCAATTATAACACCATTAGGTAGTATGAAGTCGGGGGTGTAGGTCTTACTTTCGATTAACTGCCATTTTATCTTTACAGTCTCGTAGCCAAAATCTACACCCCTCTTCTTGAGGTCTTCTGATATGACATCCTCCAGTCCAGAACGATAACCATTCTTTATCGCCTGTTGTCGGATCTTACTCTTGGTGGTTGCCATATCTCTGCCTCTTCTCTTCTAAGCCACAACAGCCTAGCATTTTCTATTACTCGTTCCTCATCACCATCGTAGGCTTTGATTACACGATCCCATAGTTCATCTTCTGTATCTGCTCCGTCTAGTATCTTACTAGCTTTCACTTCACCAACTTTCCATAGACCTACAATATTATCAGCTCTATCTCCTGTTAGTATTTGTTTATAGAAGAACTTAATTCCCCCGAAGGGTTCTACCTTAATATAGTCACCTCTAACGATATTGAAATGCCAACAGGGTATCTGTAACATATCTTTATCTATAGAGGCTACACAAGCCTTGTAGTCTAGTTTGGCGGCTTCCATTGCGATAAGATCATCTGCTTCCTCTCCTTGACTTATGATAGCTTGGTACTTGCTTTCCATGTGATCTCTGGCTGTTTGCAAGTGTCTGGGTTTCTGAACGCTTTTCCTATTTCCCTTGTACACATGAGACTTAGCTATGTCATGTCTGAAGTTACCTTTACCTGTAAGGTACACAACATAATCAAGTCCAATCTCAGGGAATAGTACAGTCTTATCTAAAATGAACTCGATGAGATCGTCAACTTTAGCTTTAGTATCTGACAACCCCATCTGTTCAGTGGAGAAGGCCGCACGATAAGCAATTATATCCCCGTCGATTAATACCTTCCCCATGTCCATTTAAGTGTCACCCCACATCATTTCACCATCTTCACACTCAAAACCTACAGACTTTACGTAGGTGAAACCAAAGGCGTGTGCGGCTTCAGCAAAGAGTTGAGCTAACTCATGGGCTTCTGTAATATCGTCCCTACTCATATCAACACTTCCACTGTAACCATCATCATCCTTCTCCATATAAGCATTAACACTTACTCTCATAATCTACTCCTTAGACGTTGAATAGTTCGTCATCTTCTGACGTAACATTATTTGATTCATATGGTACGTGATCTGTAACACCTACGTTTAGTAGACGTACACCTGCACCATTAGCGTATACTTCAAACTGTACCTTAGCTTTAGTGCCATTACCGAGTGGACCATCTTCTGAGAAGTCCCACATGCGTTTACTTTCACGACCTTCAGTTAAGTTAACAACTTTAGGTGCGCCACCATAATCAATCGTGACAGGTTCACCATTACGATCAGTAAAGTTCTTTACGTCAGAAACCTTACGTTTTACCTTCATGTATTTACCTATACCAAGGTCTGCATTACCTTGTCGTATGCGGTCACTATTCATAGGATGTAGGTCTAAACCTTCAGCTTCTAGCTTGCTGATTTGCTCTTCATCAGTGAAGTAAGCATTAGTAATAAACTGCCCACCATTCTGATGTACTGCTTGTGCGGCACGAGGTCCATCTGGACTACCCATGTCTGCGTTTTCTGGAAATACTTTAGCGTATTCAAGTATCATATCCATTGTGTATTTAGCCATGTCGAGTTCCTTTCGGCTGTTGGTACTTATATATAATGTCTAAATTTGCCAATATGCAAGGTAGACAAAAAAATAAAGTTAGTGTATGTCTGCGTAGCTCTTACCAAACTGTGCATCTACACCTAGTGGTACGTTAAGTTCTAGCTTTTGGTTAAGGTTTTCAATAGCTTTCTCCATTGTAACCTTAGTTTGTTCTTCTTCTCCTTCTGGTACGAGTGCGATGATTTCATCGTGGAATTGACCAATGGTTTTAATTCCTCGTTCACGACATAAAGATACCCAACTGTCAAAACAAAATACTCCTGTTCCTTGATTTAATGTAGAGAAGCGATCTTTGTCACTCCTGAGACTGTACCAAAATTCTGATACAGGATTGTATAACCATGTGGAGCCAAATAAGTCCCTTGTACGGGCTTTACTAGCTACTTCATAAACTGACCAATTACGTGACCAGAAGGCTTCTAGGAGCTTCTTTGCGTCCTTAGTGTGCATACCAGTGTTACGAGATAAAGTAGAAGCACCAACACCATAAGTAGCACTGTAGTTAACTACTTTGTAATTCTTACGGAGGGCTGATAGAGACCTTTCTCCACTGTTGTGTTTGTCTATGTCATCTTGTGTAACAACTCCTGCGTGTTTAGCTAAGTCTAAGTGTGGGTCAAACCCATCTTTAGACATCTCTTCTACATACTCAGGGTCTAGTGGTTTCATGTAGTGACGTTTAGTTGTATCCTCTAGTGAGGTCATGTCAGCACCACATAGTGTGTAACCATCTGGACAAGTCAAGCAACCTCTTATCTCCTTACCATACGGCTTATCTACAGCAGGTAAGTTAACAAGAGGCTTTGCATGTTTGAACCTAAGAGTGTTAGTTAGGCCTGCTATATTAGCTTGTACGTAACCATTTACTTGTGAGTTAACCATACTCTTTATAACACCTATGCGATGCGACAAAACAGATAGACCATCAAGTAGATTAATAGCAGGTTCTACATCTGCCAGTTTCTTTACTGATTTACATAACTCTGCATCCTTACGTACTTGCTCTAATTTCCTCGTATCCCCTGTTGTCTTATCAGTTAAATACTTAAATGTACGAGGTTGCCAACCTAAAGAGAACAACCAATCCTTAACTTGATCTGTACTATTAGGGTTAGCCCTTTCTTCCCCTGTCTTAACTGTTAGAGACTGTGTGGTCTCTGATTGTTTTTGTTCCTTACATAATGCAACCCACTTCTCTCCATTCGCTGATAGAGATCCATCCTTCTTATACATAACTTTAGGTTTGTTACGTACTGCTGTAATAATCCTACGTGGCATAGCATCAGCAAGCATCTCTGTCTTCTCAGCCTTTAGGTTCTCCCAGTCCTGTAAGTGACCTTCTGCTTTATCTACATCCAATTTCCACTGGAGGGTTTCTTGTTCTCTAGCACACTCCATCTTGAATGTCATGTAGTCAACAAGTCTATCCTTATTTCCACTGAGAGGGTATAACTTGTCTAGCTTAAGGTTTAGGTCACGCCACAGTCTTGTGTTGATCTTAACATCTTCCTCACACCTATGCTTATATTCCTCTGGAGACAAACCTTCCCAGTCATCAATCTTAGGTTTAGGCACACCATACATTTCACCATACTGTGCTAGTCCATGCTTCTGTAGGTGGTGGTTTATGTACCAAGCTATAGGCAACGTATCTATAATCCTAGCCTTGATCTTTATGCCTAGGATCTTTTCCACTACAGGTACATCATATCTAACTATATTGTGACCTATCACTGTGTCAGCATTAAGAAAGAATGATCTCATATCTTCATAGTCAAAAGTAGATTGTATCTCACCCTCTTCATTTGTGTAAGATAAGACGTGTATCTTTGTGGGGTTAAACCCATCTGTTTCTATATCAAATATTGCCACCTATAATATCTCCCTCAACATAAATGTATCTAAGTTAAATGCTAACTTACCTGCTTGTCCTTCTTCTGAACAAGGTCTGTTCTTCTCTACCTTCAGGTAAGTCGTGTTACGTTCTTCTATGGTATCAGCTTCCTTGTCTCTATGTAAGTCTATGATAACAGATGCACGTTGGCCTATCATCTTACAGTACTTTGGATCTCCGTTTTCATTGGTGTGGGCAATGGTTACAATGCCTACGTTAAGCTCTGCGGCTAACTTAGATAGTCTAATAGATAAGTCAGCTAACATAGCTTCTTTGCTTTCTTCTGATGTACCTACAACTACGTCTTGTATAGGCTCGAAGAATACAAACTTACAGTCACATGCCTGACTAAAGAATCTTATCTGATCTATTAGTTCGTCAGTACCTTGACCATCACCTAAGTAGAATTGATAAAAGTTCTCATCTTTAGTTATGTTACCTATAGCTTGTCTTACAAGTTTATCTGCACCCTTCTCTTCTATTAAATCACGTCTTGTTAGGTTGTCACCTACCTCATACGACACAAGACCTAGTAGCGACCTTAATTTAGTCTCCTCTAAGTGCCATGCGGCAATAGGTACACCTTGTTTTAACATACTGTATTCCATGTACCTCATAAGCTCAGTCTTACCTATACCTGTAGGTGCTTTGAATACTGTGAAGTGACCTTGCATAAGACCTAAGACCTTATCGTCTAGTGCTTGTATGCCTGTAGGATAGTATACATGCTCTGGAGTTTCATCATACAACTTTAGAAACTGGTCAGCAGTATTTAGTATGTTCTCTGGTGTATGCTTAACTGGCTTCCACCATAGGTTCTTAAACTCTGCACTCTTACCTGCTTTTAGAAAGTCATTAGCGTCTTTAAACTCTCCATGTTGCATACGATAGATCTTGTTAGGGAACAACCTAGCCATACGATCAGCTAGAGCATTACCTGCATCATCGTTATCTACAGACAAAACAATCTTCTCAAAGCTACCTAACCAGTCCTTACAGTTCTCCCAGAGCTTCTTAGAGGGTGTAGCTGAAGGTAAAGACACAACAGGATTAGTATACTGGCTCTTAAGCATCTGTGCGGCTGATAGGGCATCCAGTTCCCCTTCTGTAATTGTAACCATCTTACTACAACCAGCAGGGAATAAGTTCATACCGAATAGCTCATCACCTTTAAATCCACCCTTAGCATAGAAAGCCTTCTCTTCTAAGTTACGAACTTTAATTCCCCCAGACGGGTATACATATTCTTGTCTGTCGTCGTATGTAAGTACATTGAAGTCTTGCATAGTATTCTGCAAAATCCCTCGGAGGGGTATATGACGACCCTCAGATACACTTTCTATTCTCTTTGGTGTAAACTCAGTTACATTCATATTATCTCTTTCTTTAGTAGGGTATTTATCTTTAGCCCAAGGGTACATTTCCCTTCGGGATGGATAACCTTCGTTACAGGCGTGGCACTTTCCTATCCCTTTCTCACTGTTGTAAGAGAAAGCATCTGAAGAGCCACACGAAACGTATGGGCATTCTTTATGTGCGTGTTCAGTCATGTGGCTCTCCTAGTTTTATTTACTTATTAGATATTTATAAGCTATCTCTTTATATAGGTGGTTTCGATCAACACGACCTTGACCTTTTTCTATCTCAATATCCCTTTGCTTAAAGAACGCTTCACTTTCATTGTCTACTAACCATCTCATAGGCATTTGTTTGTCTAGAGCATATGAGTGAAAGGTACTATTGAGTAACTTATCTACGCTATCTAAATTCTCACGCCATATCCTTGCTCTAATTACATTAGCATCAGATGCCCTGACAGAACGTGCGCCCTTCTCAAGTAAAAGTTTAATATTCATTGGCTCACGAGAGTTAAGGTTAAAAAGGTCTAATGTATCTTGATAAAATTCCATTGTATATTCTCCTAGTTTAAGTTTGAGTAGTTAATTTGTTTTAGTGGTAAATCTTCACACAAGTCTTTTAGTATGTCTGCCATTTTATGTAGAGCAGGTATCTTGATGTTTATAATATCCTCTTTCAAGGCTTTATGTAAGTACATCTTAATATCTCTTTCATCAAACTTACTAACGAGTTGCTCCATAGCAACAACAAGATTAGTTGCAGACACACCTACAGTACAATGTTCAGTACTCTTGACGTGCTTATTCAAGTCAAAGTTATTTGGTCTCTCTTCCATCTCCTTTTGTTTTCTATCTCTAATCTCTTCTCTTTTTTCCCTAAAGTTACGCTCCCAAGCCTCACTAGCGGCCTCTACAGGGGTCTTCAGCTTCTGTTTAACATCTTCAAGTATATCAACGTAGTCAGGGTTGTTCTGTACCTCTTTGTACCCTGCCTTGGCTTGCTGTACCTCTTTAACCTTCATAGGTTTATCTGACGACACAATATCTTCGACAAGTTCGTAAGGTGTAGATGGTGCCGCTAATTCATATAGAATTGATATAGGTAAACTCTGGTTACCAAAACTTTGGTAACCGAACCTTTTAGCCACTAGCATAATGTTCTGTCGTGTCTGTCTCTTAAGATCAGGAAACTCGTTATCACACCAACTACCAAATACTTGATCTGAAGGGTGCATATCACGACCCTCTAGTAGTGCCTTACCTGCCCCTATGATACCTTCTATGGTCTTGTTGAAGTTGCTACGCACATCATTAGCGACATCATCAAGTGTTCTGACCTTTGCTAGTGTAGTTATATGGTCGTAGTATTCATCATCGTCCATACTTACGTTCCTTTCTAATAGTTAATAATATTATATAAGTTAAAACTTATGTTTATACTTACGTTGTTCATTTATCTATAATGTCTAAAATCATCAAATTGCAAGATCACAAATTGTTACAAGTTTGTCACGAATGTTATTTCTAATCTGTTCTACAGCTTGTCTAGACACCTTTAACACTTTAGAAGCCTCTGTTAAACTGTTGTTGTTATTATATAAAACCATAAATAGTCTCCACTCTTTAGTTGACAACTCTCTCTTCAAAACCTCTATAGAATCTTTTAGCTCGTAAGAACCAAATAAATCTTCAGCAGGTATTTGCTCATCTTGTGTATCTACATATTCGAATACATCCTCATCAGATGCTACTCTTCCACTCCTCCCTTTTGGGTAACTTAATTTTGACATACCTACGTTTACATATTCAAACATAGCAGTCCTTGCGCTGTAGTAGAGNTTAGAGGGTTCTTTAATTCCCTCGGCTCTCATATTTAAACATAACACTACACCTTCAGAAACTATATCATCNTATTCTTGNTGGTTGTAGTACTTACTAGCTAACCTCCTACACATATCTAGTATGTCTTGGTTGTTCATAAGAATAGACCAGTCATGTATAGCATTGCCTTGACTAATACGAAAGCAAATCCTATGAACGAGAACGCTACCATAGTAAAAAATAAAATACTTACATACTTAGCGGCTCTTAGTTCTTCTTGTTTCAACTTATCGGTTCTGTAATATGGTTTATAATTACTCATTGTCTTGTAACTCCATTTCTATTGTTCTAGTTATTAATCCACAAGATAGACACTTCTTGCGTCTTCTTATACTTGGGTATCCTAACTTAAAGTATTCTTCTGTGTGCGTTACTTTAAGTTTATTCTTGAAGCCCTCTTTCAAACAGTCAGGGCAGTAAAATATTGGTCTTAAACTCATCTGTGTGTTCTTTCTATATCTTCTACTATAATATCTCTCTTAAACTCTATAGCTTCCTTTACAGGTTCTTTAGCATATATAATATCATTAAGTCTTATCATTAGGTCACTTGTAAGTATGAAGTCACCATGTAGTTTTATCTTTCCCATTAGAACATTACCTCTCCATCTACTATTAGTGTGTTATGCCAAGCTATAGTCTCAGCTCTTAGTGCATAGAAGCCTGTTTGCTCGGCTATACTCTCCAGTTCTTCTGTATCACTCTTGAGTATGCCTAGCTCCATAAGCTCCATTTCCATCGTGGGGGGTAAGGGCATTATACCTCGTTACCTAACCCAAAGATACGACGACCACCTGCTACAAAACCTAGCACACGATCCACATTAAAGCACTTGTAGCCTTGCTTAGTCTTCAGAGTAATGTATCCTGCCTTACGTAGTGCTTCAGCCGCTATACGACCCCTCTCATTGCCTTTGAGACCCTTAATAACATTCATACGACCAGTGTATGTACGCTCCTCATTGTCTTTAGTTAAGAATTTAACTGTGATAAACTTGTTTTGGTTCTCTGATAATACATTAGTAACCATGTTAAGTGGTAGTGCCATTATATGCTTCCTTCTGCTTGTCTATTAATTTCCACTGAGGGGGTATTCTCCTCTTGTTCTACTACATAATTCCATTCTGCTTCCATGTCAATACTATATGGTGGTAGCATTGTTAATGCGTGAGTATTGAAGGCAACAAAATTGGTAATGCCTAAACTATTCTCTAACGCATATTTTCCAGTAAGGAGTTTAGCTGATTGTTCAGCTTGTTCTAACACCCTCTATCATGCCCATCTAAAACTGTAACACCTTTCTTTCCGCTATGTACCCCTGCAACTTTATAAGTCTTATTTTCATTACTACTGCTCATGTCATTATCCTTTTAAAACAACTGGTTGTCTATGGTTTGCTGTTCGTAGCACTCTTCACATATGTCAAGATCAGTTAGTTGTTCGAGATCAACCTCTTGCTCACAGTTAATACAGAATACTTTATTTTGTTCTAGCTCGACTACATAGTTACCTATTCTACTCATCATTACTCTCCTGTTTAAATGAATACTCATCATACAACGTAGGTATTTTTATACGCCTTACAACCCCGTCCTGATACTCTTGTAACATTGCTTCAGCAAAAGATATACAGCCTACACCTACAAAACCATACTCAGGGGCTTCGTCTTCTGCTTCCATGTATACACCAAGTAGCTCATAGAACCTTTCAGTATTTATCTCACCAGATAGATTAGCATCAACAACTTCCTTACGTGTCTTGTAAACTTCATTTCCACTGAGGGGGGTAACGAACTGCCCAGTTACAGGGTCAATCGGTGGTATCTTATCTCCACTCATCCTTCATTCTCCTCTTCATACTTTGCTAATGCGCGTTCACAGTCTCTATGATCTACATACATTTCTATTTCTCTTTGATGACAGTAAGCCATGCCTGATAACTCCCCATCAATCATTTCTATTTCTTCCACGTCTACTTCCATCTCGCCATAACCTAAGTCTAAATAGACTCTAGTGTCTACGTGCCTACCATATTTTTGTCTGACTATTTCCATTACTACTTACCCCTTATCTTTTGTGCTACCTCTTCATATTGTACTAAATCTAGCAGATCGTCAAGTTTACTCTTAATCTCTTTTAGATCATCTCGTATAGCGTCCACATCAAACTTAGCTTCATCAAGATAGTAAAACAGATCATTTATTTTGTCTTGCTTTGAAATACTGTCATCACACTTTGGAGTATGACTTACATTTATACCACGCTGAATGTCAGATTTACAAACTTCTGCTTTACCTACAATAGTGTAAACATCTGATGAAATAGCTTCTATCTCTTTAATTATCATTTCCATTTTATTATTCCTTATTTCCACTGAGGGGTCTATACGAATCAACGTAACACTTTCCACTGGACGGGTCAAGTCCATAATTTAGCTGGACGGGTCTACGATTTCGCTGGACGGGGCAACCATAATTTAGCTGGACGGGTGCATAATTCCCTCGGACGGGGTGTGTTATACTATAACATTGTGTGATATAATTACATCTTGACGTGACATAATTGCAACGTGACATAAATGCAACTGATTCTATATTTTGTATTTTATCTATTGACAGTGACATATTTGCAACACCATAATTGATTCGGTTTTATAGGTGATTCGATTTTATTGCGTTATAAATGCAACATCAACAAATTAATTTAAATAAAATACTTGACTCCAATGTTTATGATTCGTTCTGCAGGTCTATGGTATGCATAAATTGCATGTTAGGTATGCGTCTAATGCATAGATATGTTTTGATTCGGCATCCCCCATTTTTAACACGAAACCGCGATTTGAGTCAATAGCATCTCAAACGCTCAAATTAACTTCTCTGACGGGCTTTGACCTTCTAGGCTATACTACTATATAAAATTGATTCGGCGGCTTGTGTGACGTGTCAAGCAAAAAGTGATACCAGGCATTTACGATTTTTTGAGTTTGTGACATTTTAGCCACGCTTGCAGGTCTCTGATATATATAGTATAATAAATTATAATTTTAACACCGATTAAGGATTCTATACTATGAAACATTACACTAACAAAATTTTTACTGATTCTCTGAAATCTGAATGGGTTAACTACGCGGTTTTTCCGTCAACTTATACTGATAAGCAAATATTAGATTTTGCCGAGTCTCAAGACTGGCCTTTAGAGTCATATTCGGATTCAAACGGTTATAGTAGTAAATTCAATTTGACTCGCAAGGGATCGAGAGTCTTGTTTTCAGTTTTCGGAGGTTTAAACAATGTTTAAATTCTTAATTACTCTTTTAATAAGTATCTTAATACTTGCCGCTTTTATCTTGTCTTGGTTAATGGCCTCTTTAGGTGATAACCTAGGCGCGTTGTTAATTCTAATTGTGCCTATCTATGGCGCGTATATTTTATATAGGGAATCTTGATATGAATACTTATTTAATTACTTGGCGTGAAAAATTTTCTATGGAACGCGATGATGAGGGCAATTTTAGACCTACTAGTTATTTTGAACAACCGTTTAAGGGCAACTATCCGAGTCATGCTGTTCAGAAATGGTCTAGACTCTGGAATTTAAAGGAGTCGGATTGTAAGGAATTTAAGATTGAGATTATTAATGAAAAGGAGTCTATATAATGCGACACAAAATAACATCCCCACTAGTTTTCGTTGATACGCTTGAATCATTTTTTGGTGAGTCTGGTGCTACTTCTAATATTATTGCAAGCGCATTAGGTGATTATATGAAAACCGATTGGCGCGACTATGTAGGTAGCTATTCGGACGCTTGCAACGTCCGCGTTATATTGTGTTTGTCTTATGATTTAGACCTACCACAATTAGACGCGATTGAATGGAATCTATATGTTAACCACAATGCAAACTATTTGGGAGAGTCTTAAAATGTTTACAACATTAAAAGCGGCAAAAGAGACCGTATCGATTACAAACCGCAATACTAAAATGGTTGGTAGTGCTTTCTCAAGTGACTCGTTTGCTTGCAAGGTCGGATCTAGACTCGCCAATGTTAAAGGTTCAGTTTGTGAATCTTGTTATGCTAGGCGGATTCAAAAGATGCGTCCTTCAGTAAATCAAGGTTGGACAACCAACTATGAAAAGACTGTCAATCTAATAGCTAACGCGCCGCATAAATGGATTGCCGCTTGCGTATTCCAGATTAATAGATTCGCCATTAAGACAGGTGAAAATTATCATAGGTGGTTCGATAGTGGCGACCTAGACTCACTTAACCAATTAAAAGCAATTATTGAAGTGGCTAGACAAACGCCTAATATTAAGCATTGGTTGCCGACTCGTGAATTGGCTATTGTTAGATCATACAAGGGCAAAGTGCCTAGTAACCTAGTTATTAGATTAAGCGCGCCTATGGTCGATGATAAACCCGTCAAGGGCGTTAATACATCCACAGTGCATAAGCATAAAAACGCAATAGGTTGGGTATGTCCTGCACCAACGCAAGGTAATAATTGCGGTAGCTGTCGCGCATGTTGGACGCCTAGCGTTGCCAACGTATCATACTATAAACACTGATAAGGAGTCTACAACATGATCAAACAAGAATTAAACATATTACAAGAACAAGGTTACATGGATATGACCAACAAGAAACAAGTTATTGAAGCGGCCTTATTGGATTGCGAAAACTCTTTACAAGAGTCGTATGATCTTATTGATAATAATATGAGTCATAAACAGAAATATAAAGTGTTAGAGAATATTAATATCTCTTTAACTATACTTAAACTAATGAAAGGGGAGTCTTGATATGAATTATAGAGTCAATGTGTATTGTAATAGCGATAAACCTACTTGTTATTATGTTGAGTCTTCCCATAATCACGCACTAGATAGGATTGCACGATTGAGAAGACGCTTTAAGCATTTATCTAGCATTAAATTTAAGATAGTTTTTAATTAATCAATAACAGTTTAATAGACTCCCAACTATACCTTAGTATTTATTTACTAGGGTATTTTTTTGTTTGTAACCAACGGTATAGCGTAGTTTATAAACTAGTTTAACGTTGAACTACTTATATAGTTTAGTATTAAACGATTCGTTATAGGTCTGCCGA
>JGI20154J14316_10003691_pt1 | contig 12186 bp, 11 predicted proteins | sample COG_04_FD_14316 | JGI IMG/M metagenome (IMG submission 14316) | reverse complement strand
GATATGGAAGATACCAATAATATTATTGATATCGCCATCATAGATCGGCATGCGGGTATATTCAGACTTAAACAGCTTTGCCATTAAGACGTCCGGCTCATCTTCTATATCCAGACCGTTAATCTCGTTGCGAGGAATCATAATATCCTCAACCGTGACATTCTCTAGATCAAGAATACCTTTCAGCATGCCCTGGTGACTATCGGACATTTTATGCCCGGAGAGGTCGACTACCGAACGCAACTCCTCAGTATCAAGACCATCGTCACGTGACGAGTTGGGATCAAAACCAAGTAGTTTCACTAGTCCATTAGTGAGTTTGTTTATGGCCCACACCAGCGGCCAGAAAAGTGTCAGCAGAGGTTTAAGAATATGACTGGCTTTAAAGGCAAACCATTCCGGATACTGGGCGGCAATGGTCTTTGGAGTCACCTCAGCAAACACCAGCACTAAAATAGTCAGGGTTGCAGTGGCCACCCATGGCGCCGCTGCTTCACCTACATAAATAATGGCCAGGGCATTAGCAATAATCGCCGCGAGAATATTAACCGCATTGTTGCCAATCAAAATTAGCCCAATAAGACGGTCGGGGGTGGCCAGTAGTTTTGCCGCACGGCGTGCGCCCGCGCTTTTTTTGCGCTGATGTCTCAGTCTATAACGATTAAGCGACATCATGCCGGTTTCAGAGCCGGAGAAAAATGCAGAAACAAGTAACAGGATGAAGAGCGTTAACCACAGCATCGACGAATCGGAAACGTCCAAGAATTAGAAGCCTTTAATAAACTGATCAATCATGTTGAAGTAGTTCTTTGCTTTTAGCAATAGAGTTTTACATTCGAGATTGACGGGTGTTAGAGCACTGAGCTAGACCAACAAGAACTCTATAACCACTTTGCTGCCTACATAGCCCAAAACAATGGCGATAAAGCCAGCCCAGGTCCAGCGGACCGCTGTCTTGCCGCGCCAGCCTTGAAACTGCCTGCCCCACAGCAGAACACCAAAAAAGGCCCACGCCACTAGGCTAAACACCACCTTATGTAACAGCTTCTGGGCGAAAAAATCTTCATAGAAAATAAACCCGCTGAGCAGTGATAAGGTGAGCATTAATTCCCCAGCCCAAATCAGCTCAAATAGAAGCGCTTCCATACTCTGCAGTGGCGGGAAGGTGCGCATCAATAAATTCTGATGCTTATGCTTGAGTTGCCAGTTCTGGTAGCCTGTTAGGGCCGCCTGGAGGGCCGCCATGGCAAGCAAGCTATAGGCCAGAATAGAGAGCAGCACATGCAGCTGCATGCTTGGTGCCAGCATAACCGCGGCTTTAGTGCTGGTACCAGAGAGCGCGGCGGCTATGGCCAGAGCAGAAATCGGAAACAGGAAAAGATTGAGGCTGTGTATGGGCTTCTTTAGCCCGCTAAAAAACACCACAACATTGATTATTAATGAAATCAGCGCAAAGATTTTCAGCAGGCTGAGATCTAGACCCTCTGGACTAAACAGGAAATCCGCCACTGCCAAGCTGTGCAGCACAATCGCCACGCCCGTCGCTATCTCGAGAGCTAGAGTCCGAATATTATTCTGTTTGCGCAGCCGCAGAACCTGATAGCCAAAAGCTAAGAGGTATATCGCGATTGCTGCACTGGCAAGTAGGCTGGTCATTACACTTGGGTCGCTATTAATTTGAAAAGAGTGTGGCATATTCAGGCAGCCGGGTGAAGAGTTGCTGCAATTAATTGCTATAATGCTGCGCATCTATAAATAGTCGGAAAAAATCACATGGCAATGTTTGAAAATCTCAGCGATCGGCTTTCCGATAGTCTTAAAAGAATATCCGGTAAAGCCAGCCTCAGCGAGGCCAATATTCAGGATACGCTGCGCGAAGTGCGCATGGCCCTGTTGGAAGCGGACGTCGCTCTGCCGGTGGTCAAAGACTTTATCGAGCAGGTCAAGCAGCGCGCCCTAGGCCAAGAGGTTAATCGCAGCCTTAATCCCGGTCAGCAGTTTCTAAAAATTGTTCAGGCTGAACTTGAATCGGTGATGGGCGAGCAGAATGAAAGCCTCAATTTAGCCGCTCAACCGCCGGCGATTATCTTGATGGCGGGTCTGCAAGGTGCGGGTAAGACTACCTCTGTTGCGAAACTGTCGCGCTACCTCAGTGAGCGGGAAAAGAAAAAGGTCATGGTCGTCTCCGCGGATGTCTACCGTCCTGCAGCCATTGAACAGCTCAAGACTCTAGCAAACGAAGTGGGCGCTGAGTTCTTCCCCAGTGATATCAGTCAAAAGCCCGTTGCTATTGTTAACGCCGCTATAGATAGCGCGAAGAAGAAATTTGTCGATGTACTGATTATTGATACTGCCGGCCGACTTGCTGTTGACGACGAGATGATGGCTGAGATCAAGCAGGTCCACGCCGCCGCCAACCCCATTGAAACCCTGTTCGTGATCGACGCCATGATCGGTCAGGATGCGGTGAATACCGCCAAAGCCTTTAATGAAGCACTGCCGCTGACGGGGGTGATCCTCACTAAGGTGGATGGCGATGCGCGCGGTGGCGCTGCCCTGTCGGTACGTCATATCACCGGCAAGCCAATTAAATTCCTCGGTGTCGGTGAAAAGACTGATGCCCTAGAGCCTTTCCATCCTGAGCGTATCGCCTCGCGCATCCTCGGCATGGGCGATGTGATGTCGCTGATCGAAGATGTCGAACGCAAGGTTGATAAAAAGAAAGCTGAAAAGCTCGCGCAAAAAATTGCCAAGGGCAAAGGTTTCGATCTGGAAGACCTTCGTGACCAGTTGCAGCAGATGAATAATATGGGTGGCATGGCCGGTCTTATGGACAAGCTTCCGGGTATGGGCAATATGGCTCAGATGGCCCAGCAGCAGAATGTCACCAGTCAATTTGGTCAGATGGATGCAATTATCAGTTCCATGACCCCAAAAGAACGCCGTAACCCAGATATATTAAATGGCTCACGCAAGCGCCGCATTACCGTTGGCTCTGGAACCACCATTCAGGATCTCAATCGTCTGCTCAAGCAGCATAAGCAGATGGGCAAGATGATGAAAAAGATGAAGGGCAAGGGCATGCAAAATATGATGCGCGGCCTTGGTGGTGCTATGGGCGGCGGAATGGGCGGTGGTCCCGGCGGTTCTATGCCGCCAATGGGTGGACTGCCGCCAGGTGGTTTTACGCGTCGTTAGATAGCGCTGATAGTCAGGCGCTGACTGGCTGTAAGGGTAGATTTTCAGGCTCTTCAGCTTACTGTTTAAAGGTGTTTCCTTTTACTCTCTTATGGCGTAAGATACCGCGCCTTTCGGGGAGCTGCGCCCAATGCTGCGCGGCCCTTTTAAAAGCATCAATTCTGGCGATTGTGCCAGTTTGAACACAGGATTTTAGTACATGGTCACAATTAGATTGGCACGTGGTGGCGCAAAGAAACGCCCTTTTTACCACATCACAGTTTCTGACTCACGCAACGCCCGCGACGCACGTTATATCGAGCGTGTAGGCTTTTTTAACCCGGTTGCTCGCGGTGCTGAAGAGCGTCTGCGCATGGACTTAGACCGCGTTACCTACTGGCAGGGCCAGGGTGCTCAGGTTAGCGATCGCGTTAAGTCGCTGATCAAAGAAGCTGCCAAGGCTCAAGTAGTAGCTGCTTAATCTCTGCATCTGTTGCTGAACACATCTGGAGATCATGATTGATGGAAACTCTGGTTGTTGGTCGCATAACAGCTGTATTCGGTGTTCGTGGCTGGGTGAAAGTCCACGCCTTCACCGAAAAGGTCGAGACGCTCTGTTCCTATCAGCCTTGGTTGATAGATACAGCCGCCGGCGTGAAAGCGATACAGATCGATGACTGGCGCAGGCACGGCGAGAGCCTAGTTGCGCACATTGTCGGTATCGACGATCGCAACATAGCGCAGACCTGGTGTGGCAACGATATTTTGGTCGAGAAAGACAAGCTACCTGAGCTGAAAAGCGATGATTATTACTGGTATCAGCTCGAAGGGCTGTCAGTGATTAGCCACTATGAAGGTGAGCAGATTCGCCTTGGCACGGTTAAGTCGCTTCTCGAAACCGGCGCCAACGATGTGTTAGTCGTCAAAGGCGATGGTGAGAGTATCGATCGTGAAGAGCGACTAATCCCCTACGTTGATCAATTTGTCACCAGCATTAGCATGGCGGACAAAACAATCGACGTCATCTGGGATCCAGCTTTTTAGCTTGGTTGCTCTCAACGGCGTTACAAAGCTTTAAAGAGAGCAGTATCAGAGGACAGGTAAATGAAAATCGCACTGATTACCCTGTTCCCGGAAATGTTTAGTTCGCTGACCGATTATGGTATTAGCGGACGTGCAGTAAAGAATGGCTTGTTGGAGTGTCACAGCTTCAACCCGAGAGACTTTACTGAAGACCGTCACCAGACAGTCGATGCGCGCCCCTACGGTGGCGGACCCGGCATGGTGATGATGGTAGAGCCTTTGCGCAAGGCCATAGCCGCTGCGAAGCAGTGGGCAGGTGAAGACACCAAAGTGGTGTACCTTTCGCCCCAGGGACAGGTCCTTAATCAGGGCGCAGTAAACAAATTTGCTACACAGCAGTCACTTATCCTGATTGCTGGCCGCTACGAAGGAATCGACGAGCGGCTGATAGAGCAAGAAGTAGATGAGGAGTGGTCCATAGGCGACTACGTACTCAGCGGCGGTGAATTGCCCGCCATGGTATTGATGGACGCGTTGATCCGGCAAATACCGGGAGCCCTAGGACACAAGGACTCCGCTGATCAGGACTCATTTGCCGACGGCCTATTAGATTGCCCGCACTTTACGCGGCCAGAGGACTACCAAGGGCAGCCAGTACCAGAAGTACTGTTGTCAGGTAACCATGAAAAAATTAGACGTTGGCGTTTGCAGCAATCACTAGTGCGAACCCAGCAGCGAAGACCAGATTTACTGGACCGCCTCGAGCTCAACCCTGAGCAACAGGCTCTACTCAAGGAAATGAGTGCTGCGCTGGCAGATGATGGCAAAGGATAGTGACCATCCTCTCTGTACAGAGCTCTAAAACAGGTGGCATGCCACCAACCAATGAAAATTGAGGAGCAAGAAAATGACTAACAAAGTATCGATAATTGCTGCGCTTGAAAAAGAGCAGATGAGCAAAGAAATTCCTGATTTCAGCCCCGGTGATACCGTTGTTGTGCAGGTAAAAGTAAAAGAGGGTACTCGTGAGCGTCTGCAGGCATTCGAAGGCGTAGTATTAGCCAAGCGTAACCGCCAGCTGAACTCTGCCTTTACCGTTCGTAAAATTTCCAATGGTATTGGTGTTGAGCGTACGTTCCAGACTTACAGCCCTCTGGTTGACAGCATTGAAGTGAAGCGTCGCGGTGCAGTTCGTCGTGCCAAGCTTTACTATCTCCGCGAGCGTTCAGGTCGATCTGCACGTATCAAAGAGAAGCTCAACAGATAAATACCGGTTTCAGATCAGTATTTGTTGTGCAAAAAAGGCGGCTCCGAAAGGACCGCCTTTTTTAATGCCCGTAATAAGTCTACGTCTATTTGCAGCCATAGGTCTGTCAATAGCCATAAATTCCATCACTAGCCAGGCCAATGTCTTTTGAGGTCTCTCACTTGACAGCTCGTCGCCATAGTCTATCTTTTAAATTACCGTTACCTAGTGTGACGAGTCTCACATTTTTACCAAAAATAATTCACAAAAATTTGTTGAAATGGTTTGTGAATACTCGGGAGAGTCCTCCAAGGAAAGCATCATGAAGAAATTACTATTAGCGAGCCTCTTTATGGGGTGTTTTGTATTGACCCCGGCTCATGCAGGAACCGTCGACCTACTTAGTATCTGGGCTGCAGATAAAGGTAAAACTAGCGGAGGCGTCGATGAGAACGCCGGAAATTTGGCGTTCGGAGACACCGTTATCGACCAATACTTCCCTGGTAGTTGCACCACATGCGCTGTCACAACTGGAAGTATCGGTGATATAACATCCGACGTTTTTTGGTCCACCGGAACCGCTCATGATCAACCAGCCGATATGGCTAATATGTTGGCATTTGAAGGTATCGTTATTCCTGGGCTGGCAGGCGTCAAAGACCCTGCGAGCTTCAGTGGTCAGACGTTACTCACCACAGCTGACTTCACCGGTTATCTAACAGTTAAAGCAGCATCGTTTGTATGGCTGTTTAAGATTAATGGCGATAACACCGCGGGGAATCAAATTCAGGTTGAAATAGGTAAAGCACTGGATGGCAAGAATCACGATGTCTCCCACTATACTCAGTGGGCTGTAGCTGAAGTACCTCTTCCTGCCGCCGCATGGTTATTTCTGTCTGGGCTATTAGGTTTGGTTGGTCTCCGGAAATCATCAAAACGCTAACTGGCGCACAATTTAAGAGAGAACTGATTCGCAATTTGGATGTTACGCAATCGACACAACACATCGGTGGCGTACACTCCACGTCAGGAAATTATCGTTTAGAGTCAGTTTTATCTTATGGCCGATCAAATATCAAGGATGGTACGTCGTCGCGACGCCAAGATTAACGCCTTCTCCCGTCTTATTGATGCGGGAATTATAGGCTGCACTCTGGTGGCGTTGGTTTCGGTGCTCAACCTCAGCTGGGTACCGCTGTATAGCTGGATGCTATTGATCTCTATAGTTCTCTTTAGCTTTCTCTCTGAATCCAGTCACAGTAAATCATGGCGCGATATTAGTCTGCGAGCAGAAGTCACCAGCGTAGGCAGCAACTGGCTCGCCATTGTGTTAGTGCTGGTTTTGGTTGATCTGATCATTCACCCCTCAGACCTCTACAACCGCGAGATGGTGTTTTACTGGTTTATCCTAACGCCCATAGAGCTTATTTCTTGGCATTCAATATTGCGCATGGTCTTGCGCCTGTTTCGCGATACCGGCGTTCGAGCACAGTCTGTTGCTATTTATGGCGCGACGGAATTAGGTGCCGGCCTAGAGGGCCGCATCCAACATATGCCCTGGTCGGGATACAATTTTGTCGGTTATTTTGATGACCGTAAAACCAACGGCACGCGTCGTTTTATATCCGACTCCAACCTGATTAAAGGTGGCTCTGCGGAGCTTATTGAACAGGCCAAGGCCGGTAACATAGACACCATTTTTATCACCCTGCCCCTTGCCGCTGAAAAACGCATTAAGCAGCTACTCAACGAATTGGCCGACACTACAGTCTCAGCCTACATGATGCTCGATCTCTTTAGTTTTGATCTGCTTACCGCCAGTTGGCTAGATATTCAGGGCATGCCGGCGATCAGCGTCTTTGAATCCCCCCATACGGGTTTAGATAACTTTGCCAAACGTTCTCTTGATCTAGTTGCTGGCAGCATGATCCTAACCTTAATCGCTATTCCCATGCTATTAATCGCCGCGGGCATCAAACTTACATCCAAAGGCCCAGTACTCTTTAGGCAGAAGCGTTATGGCATTGGTGGTGAGTCAATAACGGTGTGGAAATTCAGAACCATGACAGTGATGGATGCCGGCGATAAGGAGCTTTTGCAGGCCTCCAAAGATGACTGCCGCATCACGCCGTTTGGCGCCTTGTTACGCAGAACCTCAATGGATGAGTTACCACAGTTCTTGAACGTTATTAGCGGCTCCATGTCGATTGTCGGCCCCCGCCCACATGCCGTTATTCACAACGAGTTTTACCGCACAGCGATCCACGGTTACATGCTACGCCACAAGGTCAAACCTGGCATTACCGGCCTTGCACAGATCAAAGGGTACCGCGGCGAAACCGACACCTTAGCGAAGATGGAAGGGCGGATTAAGTACGACCTTGAATACATCCGCAGCTGGTCCCTCTGGCTCGACATCAAATTGATCCTAATGACAGCCTTTGGCGGATTTTTAAACAAGAATGCTTACTAGAAATTGACCCGGGACCTCAGGCTCCTAAACAGCCTAATTAGGTCTACACTAAACTGAAGGATTAGACAGGAAGGAGATCATGGATATGAGAGTTGGATATTTAACCGGTAAATTAAACCGCAAGCTTAGAATAGTCTTTGTCACAACAGCGGTTGCGTTCCTAGGACTATTTCAGATTGCAGCGGCAGACAACTACAAACTGAACCCAGGAGACGAGGTTGAGATTTCGGTTTGGAATGAAGAAAACCTGCAAAAAACCATCAGCGTATTGCCCGACGGCATGATCTCATTTCCCCTGGTCGGACATCTACAAGCCGCCGGTAAAACTGCCTCAGAAATTGAAGCCACCATCGCCGCAAAACTTAATGCTTACATTGCCGATCCAGAGGTTAATGTCTCGGTCACCAGCACCAGAGGAAACGTTGTATTTGTTGTCGGCAAAGTACTCAAGCCCGGCCCCATTGTCATGATTCAGTCCACCACCGTGATGCAGGCACTGGCCATGGCTGGCGGATTAAATGAGTTTGCCTCAGCTAACTCGATCAAGATCATCCGTCGCAGCGGTCTCGAAGAAGGTGGTACAGAAACAGTACTCAAGATCCGTTATTCCGATCTTGAAAAGGGCAATGATCTGTCCTCCAACCATATTCTCAACTACGGAGACGTTATTGTCGTCCCCTAGACAGCAAGGATTCGCTATGAACAAGCTCATTTATCATGTCGCTGCAGGCGTTGCACTAGCGTCAGCGCCACTGGTCTCAGGGGCCGCCACCTGGGTAGCAGGCTACAGCTTTAATGCTGATGTCAGCTATGACGACAACTTCTTTCTGAATGAGTCAGAACAGGACACGCTCGTTTATTCAGTTAAGCCACAGACTTCGCTGATGTATGTTTCGCCAGTGGCAAAATCCCAACTTGATGCCCGAGTGGCAGTAAAGCGCTATTCTGAATTCGAGCAATTTGATTCTGAAGATCCGGCCTTTGATTGGAAGAACAGTTATACAACTGAGCGCTCAACCTGGAGCTTCGATTTTGGTTACAGCGAGAATTCCCAGCGCGATGCAGCCGAGTTGGATACAGGTGTCTTTGACTCCAACAGTATTGTCGAGACAATCTACGTCAAGCCGAGAGTCAACATTGACCTCACGGAGAGAGATCAGTTAGGTGTTTCGCTAAATTACAGCGAACGGGATTACGACACCAATGATTTTTCTGACAACGACAATCAGACATTCGGCCTAGATTGGCAGCATAAAATCAATGAACTGATCAGTACCACTGCAATGGTCAGCATCTCGCAATACGATGCCGACAGAGTCGCAATCAGTAACAATACAACCGACTATCTGCAGGCGACAGTCGGTTTTATTTACAAGCGTTCTGAGGCCATGACAATCAATGGCAGCCTCGGTCATTTTGAAACTGACCGTCAACAGCGACTTTTCTTTGGCCCGGTAACAGTGGTCTCAGACACTGAAACCACAGGCGCACTACTGAATTTAGGTGTCAGTTATAGCTACGAAAAGGATCTTTTCTCCCTTAACCTGTCGCGAGGACTTTATCCCTCCAGTCAGGGCTTAGTAGAAGAGCGTGACAGCATAGCCATGGACTATGAACACCAGTTTAGCGGGCGCAGCACAGTAGGCATTAACATCTCATGGTATGACACCGAGTCGAATCTTGAAGAGCGTGAAACCTTCACTCTGTCGCCTTTCTATCGCTATCGCCTCAGTGAAAAACTAGACCTCCAGACTTCGTATGTTTTCAGAAGTCATGACCGACAGTCCACAGCCAATAAGGTCGAGTCTAACCGAGTAAAACTCGGCTTAAGCTACAGCTTCTAATAATAAGAAATAGATAAAAAGGACGTTGCACCCACATGGAAGAAACTGAAAAGTCGCTACTCGATTACTGGGACATGCTGCGCAGGCGCAAGCGCTATATTATTATCGCCTTCCCCCTGCTGCTGGCTCTAAGTACCACAATCACATTCTTGCTTCCGCCGATCTATCAGTCTGAGGGCGTTATCCTGATCGAAAGTCAGGAAATTCCCCAAGACCTTGTGCGCTCTACGGTCACCAGCTATGCCGAGCAGCAAATTCAGGTGATTAAACAGCGCATTCTTACCACCTCGCGGATCCTTGAAACCTTGGATAAATACAAGGTCTACGAGAACGAGAGAGAGGGCAGCACAATCTCTCTGTTAGTGGAAAAATTTCGCAGCGCCGTCAATGTTGAAATGATCAATGCCAATGTGATTGATCCGCGAAACGGCCGAGCACAGCGCGCCAGTATCGCCTTCAAAGTTTCGTTTATGGACGAATCCCCCGATATTGCGCAAAAGGTCGCCAATGAACTGATTACCATGTTCCTCGATGAGAACGTTAAAACCAGAACCGGCAAAGCTGCTGACACTGCCAGCTTCCTCAGCGACGAAGCGAACAAAATGCAAAAGACCGTGCAAGCCCTTGAAGAGCAAATAGCCGACTTTAAACTCGAATTTGGCGACAGCCTGCCAGAACTGTTGCAATTTAATCTCTCGATGATCACTAACCTCGAAGAAAAAATTCGCGCCCACCAGTCCGAAGCCATCCGCCTCAATGATCAGGTACATTTTTTAAGTCTCGAACTGGCCAGTATGGATCCCTATGTCGCCAGTAACGACGGAGTAACGACCCTCAGCAGCCAGGTTCGGCTGGCACAGTTACAGAGTGAATTAAATAGCCTTGAGAACAAATATTCAGAGTCACATCCCGACATAAAGCGCCTACATCGCGAGATTGAAGGATTACAGAAAGAAGTGGCTGCCGACTCACTATTCCAGCCCGAGCAGGACCTCAGTGAAATCTCCAATCCACTCTACCGCCAAATAAAAATCAAAATCGATGTCACCGAAAAAGAACTGGCACGAACCAATCTAGATCGCGTCAAAATGCAGGCCGAGGTAAAGCAATATCACCAGAGGGTTGCTCGCACCCACGAAGTGCAGCGCAGTTACGACGACATGACCCGTGACTACGAAAGTACCAAGCGCAAATATCAGGAACTGCGCGCCAAGCAGTTTGAAGCGGATGTGGCACAAACTCTTGAGTCAGAAAACAAAGCAGAGAGTTTTACCCTAATCGAGCCACCCCTGCGACCGACAGAATCAGTCAAACCAAACCGCCCTAAGCTAATGATGATGGGTCTGTTTCTCTCTGGCGCCATCTCTGTCGGACTAGTGTTGTTGGCAGAAATGCTTGATCCAGCAGTCAGAAGCATCAAAGACATTACCCGTATCACCGGGGCCGAGCCCCTAGCGCTTATCCCTTTAATGTTGAGTGATGAAGACTACAACAAGAAAGGTAAATCGCGAAAGCGACTGATTATATTCGCCGTATTACTGGTTCTCGCCATGTTCGGTATCGTCCACTATTTTGTTCTCAGCTTAGATATTGTCTGGTTCAAAATAATGGCCAAAATTAATATGTTGTAGGCAATTATTATGTCGCGAATTCACAGAGCACTGGAAAAAGCCAGAGAGAAACGTCAAGAGCACAAACGCAGTGTCGGCAAAGGCTCGCCGCTGGAAAAAATTGTCTATACCGACAGCCAGGTGGTGCAACTTTGTCACAAAGAGCTGGAAAAGAATCGTGTCGTATCTCGCTCAGCACACGACCCAAGGTCTCAGCTATTTAGAACCCTGCGTACCACCATCCTCAAGCAGATGCGGGCTCATGACTGGCGCAGCATCGGCATCGTCTCCCCATCACCAGGAGAGGGCAAATCACTGGTCGCCAGCAACCTTGCCGCCGCCATTGCCATGGAAGTGAACTACACAGCACTACTTGTAGATATGGACCTGCGTAACCCGGGCATCAGTAACTATTTTGCCATCGACCCAAAATTGGGTCTAAGCGATTATCTTAAGGGCGACGCAGAAATTGGCGATCTACTAGTAAACCCAGGAGTCGACCGCTTGCTGTTGCTGCCAGGTCGGGACAGTCTCGATAATTCTTCAGAGCTGATTTCAAGCCCGCGCATGGTCTCGCTATTTCACGAGCTCACCCAGCGCTATAAATCGCGCATTGTCATCTACGATATGCCGGCCATCTTGCCCCGAGACGATGTACTCACCGCAATGAATAATGTTGACTGTTTTTTAATGGTCATCGAAGAAGGGCGCAACTCAGAAGCCGAAATTCGCAAAGCCATGCAGTCAATGCAGAAGGCCAATATTATAGGCACAGTGGTCAATAAGTCACAAACCGTCGAGTCAGGGTATATG
>JGI20154J14316_10003689_pt1 | contig 12186 bp, 10 predicted proteins | sample COG_04_FD_14316 | JGI IMG/M metagenome (IMG submission 14316) | reverse complement strand
CTTTACTCGGCCAGGGCGAGCCGATTTCCTTGACCAACATTCGGGCAGCCTGCTCTCCGATCTCTTCGAACGGAACCGATACCGTGGTCAGAGATGGATTTACAATGTCGGCCATGGGCATATCATTGAATCCGCAGATCGAAATGTCTTTAGGAATCTGGATATTCAATTTGCGACAGGTTTCAATCGCACCGATGGCCATTAGATCGTTGGCTGCGATCCAGCCCGTGGCTTTGTGAAAGATTACAACCGAGCTCACCCCTATCAAACATTAGGGTTTTGTTTCGAAGCCCTCGTATTTCTTATCTTTGGCGCGGATCTCTTCAAAGGGATTTTTACCTCGTCCATCTAACTGCCTCACCAACAAGGAACTTTGCGAGAACAGGTAAATAACAATGTAGGCTGAGGCGACGGAAAAAAGCACCGGCAATGAGCTCGACAATTTACCCGTCATTTCGATCATCGCAATGATGGCCGCGAAAACGGCGCCAATAACAGTTGCAACCGTCGCACCCATCCCGGCTATGGCGTAAATGGAGATGCCTGATATGGAAATACCTGTGCCCTCGACCATAATTCCCACCGCAGCACCCAACATGGCACCCATAAACAGACTGGGACCGAATACGCCGCCGTTAAAGCCAAAGGCAAGGCTTATAATGGTCGCAACGAACTTGAGTACCAATAAGATCAAACACAGTTGAAAGGCGATATTGCCGGCGATGGCCATTTGGGTTTCATAGCCCCCTAGGCCCAGTACCGACGGGTACATAAATCCAATACAGCCTAACAATAGGCCGCCAACGACCGGCTTTAAGCGGTTGTCGATCTTAACGTGCTTGGCCACCAGGCCAGCTGCTTTGGGTAACGCCTGATTAAAGGCAATCCCGACTACTCCTGATAGCGCGCCAATAATGCCAAAGAAAATAAATTCATAGGGCGGGATAGAATCGGGAATTAAATCACTAAGAATAACGAACTGCACGTCCAACAACTTAGCTGTTTCAGAGCCAGCAACGGCTGCCGCCGCAACCGGAATAAACTGATAAATGCGCCACTGGCGCAAAACAACTTCCTGGACAAAGATAACCGCGGCCAAGGGTGCGATGAACGATGCCGAAATCGCCGCCGCGATGCCGGAACAACCCAGGACGACCTTTTCTTGGGTACTGAGCTTGAAGATGGATCCCATACCGCTTGCCACGGCGGCACCCAAGTGTACGGCAGGTCCGTAACGTCCCACGGAAGCACCCGCACCGATCGAAACAGCCGAAATAAGTCCCACGGCTAAACCTTCTCGGACGCCAGTTTGGCCTTGATTGAAATGGATGTCTTCAATGACATGGGAAAGACCGCGGTTTGCCCTATTAGGCATTAGATAGTGGGTTAAAAGCCCAACAATCAGCCCTAAAAAAGCCAAGACGCCGATCGACCAGATCGGCAAGGAGGCGTTTTCAATGCCCTGCTCCATTACCAGCGTGTCTAACGGGGTTTTATGCAGATAGGTTTGGGTTAGGTTAATGGCGATCAAAAGACCCTTGGCTGCAAAGGCGGCCATTATCCCTATGGCAATCGACAAGCTGACCGTTCTGGCAATTGTCCAGTCGAGGTTTCTAAATTTCTTCTCTTCGGTACCGATTATGTCGCTCATAAATACACCCTGGTTTATTATTCTTATTACCGACAACGTTCATGCGAGACTATTAACAAGTAAACTTATTTGGTCTGAAAACCAATACTTTACGCTGCTACGAACTGGTTTTAAAGCATTTATGGCATTCAAAATGACTCAATTGATCCGCTAAGAGGCCCGTCAGCGCCTCTAATTGGGCATTACAAAAGTAATGGAAAGGCTGTTTGGGACTGCGTAAAGCGACTTAGAGAGGGATATTAAATGCCATGACGGCCTTTATGGCCGGTTGTCCGGGGGGTGCCGCACCCTATCGGATGGCTGTCGATCCGAGTTCTCAGCGACCTCCGGCTCCTTGGCGGGATTGATCATTATTTTCAACCAATATACCGGTCCCTATTTGATTGATGCGTTGCCACAGTTCCGGTTCAATTTCAATGCCATGTTCAACACTGTTGGCTTTGTTTTCGGCCACTTCCTCGGCACTCATATGGCGCGCGTTACGGTTACCCTTGGACAACTGCAATGATGCGGTTAAATCGACCCGGGAACTGCAGATAATAGTCAAGGTTTGCTTGAGGTCGGTGCTCGCACTCAGATTGGTGAGCGCTTCACTGTAACTGGGGTAACGTGCACCGGCCCGTATCGCTGCGGCATGCTCGGTGACGGTATGGCTCCCGTTTTGCCAGTAAGCTGCGATACTGATGCCACAACGGCCCCGATCGGTCAGGGCTTTGAGAATAAACATCCGATTGTGACAGTGATGCACCGTCACCGTGGCAATGCCACTTATCAGCGCTTTGGCGTGTGCCAGATCCACCGATGCGGCGATGCAGTTCAGTGCACTGCGACCGTGACTGTCGATTATCGCGGATGAACTGTCTTCATAGAGGACACTGCTGAGGAGCTTGTCGGTATCGTCGGTTATATAGGGCAGCAAACGCTCCAGCTCCGCCAAGCCTTTGAGGCCGTGTTTCTCCAACCACAGGATCATATTGGCGGCATCTTCATAGTTGCCAACAAAATAGTGAGAGGCCTCAAAACAACGTCGCAAGGCGGCTTTCAACTCATTCATGGAAATATTCATGAACAGTTTCCGCTTTGCTCTGGCGCTACCGGCATAAACCAATCGTCTTCGAATGCTTTGCCGATATCCTCTAGCAGCGGAGCGCCCTGAAACATGGTGTTGCGGACCCACAGTCGCGAACGCGGATCAAACTTACCGACACCAAAAAAGGCCAATTTGCAGCGCAATAGGTGAATTGGAAGCACATTTCGATCCAGCAAATTGGCCTGAATATCACCATAGATGCAGCGATTCATACTTTGAATACGGCGCACTATTCCACGCATCTTGGGGCGCGCGACCATGAATCTGGCGGTATTGTGGTCTGGATTCAGTGTTAGATAGGCGCACAGTTGGTCGTAGCACTTACTGACGGCATAGCCAACGCCCATTGCCATCTGCTTATGCTTGGCCTCCTCATCGGCACTGTTGCCCAAGCGGGGCTCCATCTTCTCCTCGGAACGGTACCAACAGGTTTCACGTGCGCCATCGGCACTAAAGTCGGTGGCCAGCGCCCAATTGTAGCGTGTTTCAATGACCTCTTTGAGTTGCTCCAGGGGCATGATCGGATCGAGGTCGAGAATTTCATCGACGCTATGGAAATCTTCAAGATCATCCACCAGTTCTGGATATATCTCTAACATAATCGAAACCAGCATCTCCTGGCCCTGTAAAGAACAGTGTTGCTCACTCCAGGCTATTAACCCATCCCAGGTGTCGAAACTCGTCGCGACGTAGGTTTGCATCGCGTTTAGATCGACTACCACCTGTAAATTTTTCTCAGTTTGCGATTCATCATCGGTCGCAGTGTCTCGTGTGTGCTGCGCGCAACGGTCTATTAGGGTCGTGAGTGTCTCTTTTACCCGACCGTTGATACCGCCCAGAACCCGAATGCGAGCTAGGGCCAATTCGCGCATTTCAATCCAGTTACTGATTAACATGGGATGATTGACCAAAAACGGCGCCATGCCCAACCCGGTCGAGTTACCGATACCGAAATGACGCTTAAGCTCTGGTTGCATAGCTTGGAAGGTGTCAGGGGATTTGTGACGGGCAATATGTTCAGCCTGCAGGAAGCTGAAATTACGCAGCATCCAACAAACAAACATTTCCGAGGCAAAGGGCCGGGAAAAATCTTTGTGCTTGGTCGAAACCTTTTCCCAATCAGCCATGCCAAGCTTGCCACTGCCATAGACCGCCGTAGTCCGGTACAGATAACCGACCTTGGAGATTTGCTCGACATCCGGCTGCGCTCCGCGGGCTAGCTGATCGACAACATAATCAAATATTCTGGCACTTCGGTTGGCTCGTGACAGAACAAAAACCCGAGGGTCAACTCGTCCAGCTTCTTGCAAGGGTACATTTTGCTTCAGCCTTTCCAGGTAAAGCTGGTCCACCGGTCCTTCCACCAGCGCCATGGTGAGGTCCCATTGAGTGGCAATAACTCGATCGTTGCGATTTTCCAGCGCAAGATAGTGCGAAAATAATACAAAACTAAACAGGCCATTGGGTGCCTGGACTTCATAAACGACTGTGCCATAACCGTCGTCATCGAGGTCAAAGCGAGTCGGCTCAATCTGCCAGCGTTCCCGCATTATGCGTCGCACCAGGGTGCGCATAAAACTCAGACGGCTCTGATGGAAAGACCCCAAGCGCTCTAAGTTCATCACTTGGCTAGCCGGACGCAGCGGTAACGCGTTGTTACCCCTCATGGAATTTTGGATCGTGGCAGCAGTCGTCATTACTCTTTACGTCCTAATTAGCAGCACATCTATCGGGCAGTCAACCTTCCGTTGTGCAATATGGCCTAGCTAAAGCTTTGATGTGCGGAATCAACTGACAATACATCCGGTCTGTTGGTATTTGTAACCTTGGCGTCGGAATGAGCATCACCAGTAGGCATTACCGCGCGGAATTGATAATCGCGTCAATCGCATATGGCAATTGTCAGCCCAGGGGTTTCAAGACCCGCAAGTGCTGACGGCAAACTCCGTCTCCGTTTTAGGGTGACACCAATCATCTGTCAACCATGGGCCACTTAACAAATCAAAAGGACAAATCAACTGATAAGTGAAACTTATCAGCGTCCGATTTATGGCTCCTAAATTAGTGTTGGGGCAATGTTTCGACCCTAGCACCTCAGATCAATATTGCTAGAATTCTGGCCTCATCGCAGGACCCAAATCTTGCTATCCGGGACAGTTCATAGCACTAGAAGTGGGCCAGCTGATCAGCTGGCTAGCCGCTACTGCTGGCAACGATAAAGTCTATCAAGGCCCTGGCGGGCGGGGTGAGTGACTTGTTGGTCAGATGTACGATGCCAATACGGCGAATCACCATGGGAGTTTTTAACGGGATGAATTTGAGCGTGGTACTGTGCTTCGGAAAGGCATACCAGGGCAGCGTGGTAATACCAAAACCGGCCTCCAACATCGCGATCAGGGAGATCATATTGGACACATAAAATTGTGAATGACCCAGCAATGGATGGGCGTCACTATCTTCCAGTAGCGCCGACGTGCCATTGCTTATAAACCTATGTTCGCGCAACGTCTGCCAATGCAGCTCGGTGCTGCCGGCCAAGGGATGGTTGTTCGGGCAGACCACGCCGATTTGATCCTGCCAAATAGGAATAAAGGTCTTGTCGGAATGTTCCTGCTCATGAAACAGATGCGCGATACCAAAATCGACTTGCTGGTTTTCGACCATTTGCAGGACAGCAGTGGAGTTATCATCAAAAAAACTAACATGCAGGCCAGGTGTGTCGGCAAAAAACTGCAATAACAACTCAGGCAACACCCTACTGGCAATAGAAGGCACTGAGGCTAACCGCAGGTGCCCCGTCTTATGTTCTGCCAAGAGCGTCATGTCTTCCGCCACTCGATCATGGTGGGCTATGAGTTCTTTTGCCTTGGGTAAAAAATGACTGCCGAAGGGGGTTAATTCGGTTTTAGCGGTTTTGGCATTGCGCTTCTCGAACAGGCCTTCACCGAGTTTCTTCTCGAGGTCTCGGATAGATAAGGAAATGGCCGGTTGCGTGCGGTGCGCCTTTTCTGCTGCGACATGAAAACCTTTTAGTTCAGCAACCCAGACGAAATGACGTAATTGGGCAATTTTAAGCTCTGGCAGCATGACCGCCTCCTAATAAGAAAATCTTATCAATAGATAGTTTTTATTGATTTTTATTATTAAAGCACGGAGCCTATGATTCCTCCAACAAAATTCGGACCATCGATATGACTGATACAGTGTTTAGAAATTACATCGCAGGCGAGTGGGTTGAAGGCAATCGAGCGGTGGCAAATATCAGCCCTGCCGACAAAGCTGATCTGATCGGCCACTACGCTCAGGCCGACAAAGCACAAACCGAAGCCGCCATTACCGCCGCCGGTGTAGCCCAAGTTGAGTGGGCCAAAAGCGGCTTAGAACAACGCTACAGCGTTTTGATGGCGATCGGTGATGAACTGATTCAGCGTAAAGATGAGTTGGGTAGACTGTTAGCCCGTGAAGAAGGCAAAACACTTGCCGAGGGTGTGGGTGAAACCTACCGCTCCGGTCAATTCTTCCATTATTACGCCGCCGAAGTGCTGCGCCAGATGGGTGAAACTGCCGATTCAGTGCGCCCAGGCGTAGAAATTGAAACCCGCCGTGAGCCCGTCGGCGTGGTCGGCGTTATCACCCCGTGGAATTTCCCAACGGCCACCGCCGCTTGGAAGATCGCTCCCGCCCTAGCCTTTGGCAACGCGGTGGTCTTTAAGCCGGCGAATCAGGTGACCGCAAGCGCTTGGTCACTGACCGAAATCATCTCTCGCCAGGGCCTGCCAGCAGGTACTTTTAACCTGGTCATGGGCCCCGGCGCGGAAGTCGGTGATGTCTTGATAAATTCACGTGGCATTAACGCACTGACCTTCACCGGTTCGCTCGAAACGGGCCGCAAAGTGGCTGTGGCGACGGCCATGAACCTGGTCAAGTGTCAGCTGGAAATGGGCAGTAAAAACGCCCTAATCGTATTGGATGACGCGGATCTCGATAATGCTGTTGAATGTGCAGTGGGGGGTGCTTATGGCGGTACGGGACAAAAATGCACCGCATCGTCGCGCCTAATTGTCACCGAAGGCATCCACGATCGATTTGTGGCGGCCGTGATTGAGCGCATGAAGAAGTTGGTGGTCGGTCATCCTTTAAAGGAAGGCGTACATATAGGTGCCGTTGGCGATGCCCGTCAAATGGAACAGAACCTAAGGTATCTGCAACTGGCCAAAGATGAAGGCGGCACGCTGGCTTTCGGCGGCAACGTGTTAACCGAAGATACAGATGGCTATTACCTGCAGCCAGCATTGTTTACCGAGACAACCAACGCGATGACGATCAATCGGGAAGAAGCCTTTGCGCCGATCGCTTGCGTCATCAAGGTCAAAGATTATGAGCAAGCCTTAGCCACCTTGAATGACACGAATTTTGGCCTTACTGGCGGCATCTGTACTGAGTCACTCAAGTATGCGACCGATTTCAAACGCCAGGCCAAAACCGGCTGTGTGATGGTCAATTTACCGACGGCAGGTACCGACTACCATGTTCCATTCGGCGGTCGTAAAGATTCTAGCTTTGGTCCACGCGAACAGGGTTCCTATGCCAAAGAGTTTTACACCGTGGTCAAAACCACCTATATCCGTGCGTAAAGGACCTGCTCACTATGCATTCTGATCTAATTGTCATTGACGGCCTGCAATACTCCAATTGGGACCGAACGATCTTTGAACAACTCCATCAAGGTGGGGTCACCATGGTCCATGCGACCATTGTGTACCATGAGCAGATTCGTGAAACCCTGTTGCGAATTGCCGAATGGAATCGGCATTTCGAGCAGAGCAGTGATCTAATAATGCCGGTAAAAAGTGCTGCCGATATCCGCCTTGCTAAGCAGTTGGGCAAGGTCGGGATCATGTTCGGTGCGCAGAACTGTTCACCGATTGAAGACGACATCGGGATGGTTGAGGTCATGCGCGAATTAAACCTCATGATCATGCAGCTGACCTATAACAACCAGAGCCTATTGGCCTGCGGCTGTTATGAAGCCGAAGACAGCGGCGTGACCCGTTTTGGCCGGCAGGTGATTAAGGAGATGAACCGAGTCGGCATGATTGTGGACATGAGTCACAGCGCTGAACGCAGTACCCTAGAGGCGATTGAAATTTCCGAGCGCCCCATCGTCATCTCTCACGCCAATCCGAACACCTTTCATATGGCCAAACGTAATAAGTCAGACCGAGTCCTTAAGGCACTGGGTGCCTCCGGCGGCTTGCTCGGCTTCAGTCTCTATCCGTTTCACCTAAAAAACGGCTCTGATTGCACGCTGAACGAGTTCTGCGAGATGGTGGCCGATACAGCAGAGTTGATGGGCGTTGACCATATTGGCATTGGCACCGATCTGTGCCAGGAGCAACCGCATTCAGTCCTAGAGTGGATGCGCAACGGCCGTTGGTCAAAGGATACCGATTACGGCGAAGGTTCTAAGGCCAATGCCGACTGGCCCAAACCATTGGCGTGGTTTCGCGACAGCCGGGATTTCCCCAACATCACCAACGGCCTGCTGGCACGAGGATTTAGCCCCCCAGAGGTTACAAAAATCATGGGCCAAAACTGGTTAAACCTGCTCGATGATGGGCTCAAGGCAACATAAGACGCAACTTATTTCCAACGTAAAAAGTAAGACCGATGGGGTGGCGTCAATAGGCGCTGCAACTTCAACGACGTAGCTTAAAACCTATAAATAATAAGAATCATAAGGTGGTTATTATGGACAGTAATTCCGCGGCTAACGCCGAGGCAACGATGCAGAACAAAAAATGGCTGGCAGATGTCGATATGCCAGTATTCCTGATCAGTGGCGGTGCGTTAGTGCTGTTTGCTCTTTTAACTCTTTATGATATCGATATGATGTCCAATTGGGTTAATACCAGCTTTGCCGCTTCAACTAAGCTGTTCGGTGCCTATTGGCAGGTGTTGCTATTACTGACATTTGTTATTGGTATTTTTCTCGCCGTCAGCCGCACCGGCGGCGTTGTGCTGGGCGGTCTCAAGACGCCTGAGATTTCGACCTTCAAATGGATCTCCATCATCATGTGCACCCTGCTTGCTGGCGGTGGTGTATTCTGGGCCGCAGCCGAGCCTTTGGCGCACTTCACCTCTCCGCCGCCATTGTTTTCGGATATAGCGGGCAATGAAACCGGAACCGCGCAAGCGGCCTACAATGCACTGGCGCAAAGCTTTATGCATTGGGGCTTCTTGGCTTGGGCCATCCTTGGCAGCCTAACCGGCATCGTTTTCATGTACCTGCATTATGAAAAGGGCTTACCGCTCAAGCCGCGTACACTCCTCTATCCGGTGTTCGGTGATCGAGTGATGACCGGCCCGCTTGGAACCATAGTGGATTCTTGCTGCGTATTGGCCGTTGTCGCCGGTACCGTCGGCCCGATTGGTTTTCTCGGCCTGCAGATCGGCTTCGGTCTGGAAAAACTATTCGGCATCCCAAATACCTATATCACTCAGGTTACGATTCTAGTCGGACTGGTTGTTATCTATACTCTATCGGCCGTTAGTGGCGTAACCAAGGGTATCCAGATACTCAGCCGATTTAACGTGATTCTTGCCGTAGCTCTGATGGCTTTCATCCTCTTTTTCGGCCCAACCGCCTTTATTATTGACAGCTTCATCCAAGGCTTTGGTATTTATCTAGACAAGTTCATACCGATGGCCACTTTCCGTGCAAGCCCAGGCTGGCTGGACTGGTGGACTGTGTTTTTCTGGGGCTGGTTCCTGGGCTATGGTCCATTGATGGCGATGTTTGTAGCGCGTATCTCTCGAGGCCGAACGATCCGTGAGATGGTCTTACTCATATCGGTCGTAGCACCGGTCATCACCTGCTTCTGGTTCACTATTGTGGGCGGTTCTGGTTTGGCCTTTGAATTGGCCAATCCGGGTGTTATATCGGAACCCTTTACCGGATTCAATATGCCTGCGGCGCTATTGGCCATTACCGAACAGCTGCCAATGGGCTTCGTTATTTCGGTACTGTTCCTGATTCTGACCACCATCTTTGTCGCCACCACAGGTGACTCAATGACCTACTCGGTATCGATGGTGATGACCGGTAACGATCATCCTCACCCATTCGTGCGAGTTTTCTGGGGCGTGATGATGGGCTTGGTCGCAGCACTGTTGATCTCTATCGGTGCCGGCGGTATTTCAGCCCTGCAATCCTTCATCGTCGTCACCGCAGTACCGGTCTCATTGGTATTGTTGCCGTCACTGTGGACTGCGCCCATGATTGCTCGAAAAATGGCCGATGACCAAGGCCTATAAGGCCTTCTCTCTAGCCGATAAAAGACCGAGTTTAATCTCGGTCGTTTAGACCGGTCATTTAACAGAACAGGAGCCCAACAATGCGGCTCCTTTTTTTTACGGCGACCTTAACCCTTAGGGTTCGAGCTCAGCTATCAATAGGAAATACACATGAAAAAAGCTGTCAAAACCCAGTTATTTGCCTCCAAAGCACCGCTGGAATGGGCTGTTATCGCCAATGGCCAATTATCGACTGCACAGATACCGATCGATTCCGAGGGCAAGGTAGTCGCAGGGGGCATTGAAGCTCAGGCGCGTCAAACGATGGAAAATTTCAAACACACGATCGAAGCCGCTGAATTGACCATGGCCGATGTCACCCAGGTGCTCATCTACGTCACCGCACGGGATTATTTAGCGCCCTTTAACCAGGTCTACGCTGAGTATTTCCAACCACCCTACCCCAACCGCGCCGCGATAATCGTCGCCGGTTTGGCGCGTGAAGAAATGCTCTGCGAGGTGGTCGCATACGCGGCAGTGCCGCTATAACGTCATCAGGCTGTTATCTGCTATGGTAGCGTGCTGATAAAGAGGTGGCGTACTCAAAATGGAAAAACCAAGCCCGACGACCGATCCTTCTATTCGCCAGACCACGGCGCCTAGCGGTTCGAAACGTGCGGTATCTGACCGATGCGACCAAACCTATAGCGCACACTGGGATCATCCCGACTCCAATTGGAACCAAGCTGTGTCGCAGACGGCCCAGGCTGACCCATTCTGTTGCCGGACCGAGTGGCAACTTTCATTCCACGAGGCCATGCGGCCTGATCGCTCATTAGTCGTCCGAGAAACCGCCGGCAGTATGGCGGCCTTTGCTGAAATTGACCGATCGAATCGTGGCAACTTGCTAACGCCAATTGAGTCAGGCTGGGAATTTGGCTGCCCATTGCTTGGACCCGATTCCATCGAACTGCTGGCCAATATTATTGCCGAGGACACTTTACAATGCACAGGGCAAATCCAGCGTACCGGGCAAAACAATGTACCAACCATCTTTGTTAGCGGTCTAGTACCCGGAAGCCTTCAACAAAGACAACTGGCAAAGCGATTCGGTCCGGATTTCGACCTGCGACTGAACCTCCCCACTGCGCTGTGTAACGCCTCATTAGCGGGCGGGCTCGATGGTTATCTTTCCCGCCGATCAAGCTCGCACCGCAGGGGTTTGCGAAAACAGGCACGCCGGGCAACACTNGCGGGCATTACCTTTGAGCGAGCCTCACCAGCAAACCAGATCGAAGCGACCCAAACCTACAGCCGCATGCTGGCCGTTGAATCGGCGAGTTGGAAAGGCATCGGGGCCTGCGGCATGACGGTTCAGCCGTCCCGCGACTTTTATGACTGCATGTTACGCAGGCTGGCTGTTTCCGAGAGTGCTCGAGTGATATTCGCACGGCATGACAATAAGGACATAGGTTTCATTTTCGGCGGTATGGCCGGTAAAATTTATCGTGGGCAACAATTCAGTTTCACCGAACAATGGAAGCCGTTCTCAATCGGCAATTTGTTGCAGCTAGAACAAATTACATGGCTGTGCAGCGAAGGGGCGACCCGTTATGACATGGGGCCGATGATGGAATATAAGCGCCATTGGAGCGAGTCCACTATGCATATTGAAACTTTGATTTTAATCCCTAAATAGCGGACTAAATGGACACACACTCAAATACAAACCGCCCGGGTGTCCAAGAAAAATTATTGTTAATAACACCTAAAATCAACAGAATAGATGCCAAATTCTCAACCCAAATATTTACTATGATTGAAAACCAATTTAACTTTCAGCCTCTATGGTGCCTGTGGGTGAAATTGGTTACAAGATATTCGGCTGCAATTCGCGCGGTATAACTAGCAGTCCTTAACGCCCTGCTGCGTGCATCAGAATCCATGCCTGCCCCGGTAACCACTGCGGGCGAGGACCAGTTGGCAAGAGCACCCGGCTCGGCGCGAAGATCTCCGCCAACAGGGTTTCTACGGCGTCGTTTATGGTCATGCTGTTCTCTCTTTTAAATTCTTTATTTAGCCGTGTGCTATCAGTACGTTGCATAAGGACTGGTTAATGTAATAGTTGGCTCGGCCGACTTTTTGTTTA
>JGI20154J14316_10003688_pt1 | contig 12187 bp, 9 predicted proteins | sample COG_04_FD_14316 | JGI IMG/M metagenome (IMG submission 14316) | reverse complement strand
ATTTAGCGACAAAGCCAACACTGTCCGGATCAAACCAGAGTGCTTGAGCTTCTTCAAAATCGATACCATGCTTGTCCTTGTTTTTTTCACTTTTTGTGGGATCGTATCCAAACTCCATTTAGGTATAAAAAATATACCAAAAGAGACCATGTCAACAAAGTTTCGTTTTCTGCCCAAACGTCAAAAGTGAGGCACGGCGTCAGCCGTTGCCTCCACTTCCTTGTTCGGCATTCTTGGATTCATTGTAGGAAAGATAAACTACCGCCATTTATGATGGTCAGGGACCTCCCCTGCACGGAGTCGCTTTTTCCAAGACTGCAGTTGTTTCAGGTGCTCGTTGGCAATGCGCTTGGAATTGGTTTCGGTTCGCTCATCCGGGTTGGCCCAAAAGCGGGCCACTGCATCCAGAAAAGCGATCACGGTCTCACGCTCGCCTTTCTCGGCCAGTTCCCGAGCCAGTCGAAAATCGGGACCGAATGAGTTTAATTGCGGCGAACCCTGGCTGTCAGCCGATGCGAGCAGCCGCTTCTTCGCTTCCGCGATATCACCTTTGGAGAGGGCAATTCGTCCAAGCACTTGATTCGCATCCTCGATAGCGTTACCATAATTCCAGTCATTCTTGTATTTCGGAGCCAAGCGTGCCAGTTCACTGGCGAGTGCTTCAGCCTCTTTGACTTTCCCGTCCCGCAACGCATTCCTCGCGGCGTGTCCCAGAGCATAGAACCGCTCAACCTCATTGGTTGCTACACTTAAATCTCCCCCTAACAGTTTCATGCCGCGTTCTCGTTCCTCTGGTGACCTATCGCTTTGCTCTGCACCGGCGGGCGGCCTGGTCGAGATGTCTTGTGCTGTGACATCGTCCGCTACCGGTGGAGGCGGGGTATATCGTTTCGCAAAAGCCTCTTTGCTGATTCGGTTTAACACAAACTTATCCTTCTCCCAGCTGAGCGTGAGTTGATCGTGGCCTGTAACGATCGCCGTATATTCGGGCTTTCCTTCTTCAAACTCAAGAACGAGCGTCCTCTTGGCCTTGTCTGAGCGTTTGATGGAGAAGTGTTCGGGTGGATTCACCGCTTGGTTCCCCTGAAAATGCATCAGCATTGTTCCCGATCCAAATTCCCAGCCCAATTTAGGCATCCATCCCCGTGAGATGCGCGTAATAGTTCGATTCTCCTTCCTGGCTAACTCGTATGTCTTTTCAACATCGGGCACCCAGTAGCCTGTTAACTGAGTTTCCAGATCGGCGGCGTGAGTCTGCGTTGCCAGGAGGAGCGCGAACAGTGCGGTAAGGTGTACCTTCATAATGTTGTCTTCAGTTTTTGTTTTTCGTTAGCCCTGAGCGGGCGCGTCTTTAGTCGCGTACGCTCGAGGGCATTGTTTGGAATATGTTTTACCCAGTTCTGTTTCTCACCGTCATTCTTGAGAGCCGTTATCGGACATCCTTTTCGAGGGATCTACTACCTGATGCTCTACCTCTGATTAGTGTTGGGATGTTGAGTAAGACAGCGAGAGTTGCTCCCCAGAAAAGACTGTTTATGGCTAACAGTACAAACTCCACAGAATTGGGGATGTTCCTCGGCCATAGGGTCGTAAGCCATAGCACGGGTTGTAATACAACAACGGCCACAGAGCCTATAGGAATGTAGGCAACAACGAATGACAACAAGAAGTGGCCCCCGCCCAGAATAAGTGCGGTGATGATGAGTCGCATCTTCATTTCATGTCCATTCCAATGTTAGAGATGAGCGGCGGACCGCCAAACACGCAAAGCGGGTTTAGGACGTACGCTCCAGTTCATTGTTCGGCGGGGGTTCCCGGAAGCAAGTTCGTAGCCGATACGGGAGCGCGGATCCATGCTATTTGATGGTCTCCACTTCCCGGCCGATCTTCCATCTGGATTGCCTGATCACATTGCCGTCATTATCCCACCAGGTCTGGAGACCGTTTTTCTCTCCGTCTTTGTAATTGGTTTCGTTCTTTTTCTGCCCGTTTTCATGCCATTCGGTTGAGAGGCCGTGGTATTCGCCGTCCAGGTAGTTTTTGCTATAGCACATGTTGCCATTCTCCCACCACTTGGTGACGGGGCCGTGGAACTCGCCATCCTTGCGAGTGAGTTCCGATTCCTTCTGCCCATTCTCATACCAGAGGTTCTGGAGGCCATGTTTCTTGCCGTCCCTGTAGTTGATTTCTGAATACTTCTGCCCGTTCTCATACCACATAATTTCCAGACCGTGCTGCTTGCCGTCTTTATAGTGCTCAAGGTTTTCCACTTGCCCCTTTTTACTCACCATCTTGGACCAACCGGTGTAGGGTATCAGGCCGTCATGGGTACAGAGAAGTCCCTCGTTCTCATCGTCGCCATATTCCAGATCATCGTAATCCGTGGCCTCAGCCAGAATCTTTTTGAGTGTGGTTGGGACTTCTGCGGCAGGTGCAGGGGGTGCCTGTGCGGTATCCTCCTTTTTTTGGCCGCCGCGATCAAAAAACGGCGGGAGCTTGTCCATGCGAGCTTGGAACTCCGTCATGGCAGAACCAACGTTGTTGCCAAGTTCATCGTTTTGCACGAAGGTCATAAAGAAAGTGCCAAATTTTTTACGGAAGCCCTTGGTCGAATTTTTCATTTTTTCCTCAAGGTGAGCTCTCTCCTCGTCACCTGGGGTATCTAATTTGGCCATGCGAGCGGCAATAGATTCTATCTCATCACCGATGATTGCTATTTTTTTGACAAATCCTTCACCACTTGCCTTGTCCTTGGCAGACTCAAAGGAGTCACCGAGATTGTTGAGTTGCACGATGAGTTCATCGGTCAGGCTGTAGACCGTGTCTTGCTTTTTAGCTACGACTCCGGCTGCCGGGGTTTCGGCCCCGGTTTCAGCTTCCACGGCCTTTTCCTCACTCCCTGAAGCGAGAGTTTCCAGATCGGCGGCGTGAGTCTGAATTGCCAGGATGGCCAAGAACAGAGCGACAGGGTACGTTTTCATTATTATTCTCTTTAGTTTGTTTTTGTTATGCGAACATCTAGAATCAGTTCATGAAATGGCGCAACTATTTCTTGTCACTTAAATTCTCTTGTTCGCCTCCCAGTGTCGTTAGAAGCTTGTCTGCGACCTGCTCAGCAAGCTTCTTATACCCATCCATCGTGTAATGCACATCACCTGGCTTCTTGAAATGCTCGAAAGGAAAAGCCTTGGAGAGCGAGTGCAGATCATTGATGGTTACACCGTATTCCTGCATGATCCTTGCGGCCACATCATTATACTTTTTGTCGTCACCAACAATTCGGCCTGCTTCCTTCTCGGGGACGACGGTAGTGTGTGCCCAGATGAGTTTTGCATCAGTCTTTTTCAGACGAGTGACAAGCTTATCAAGGTTCTTCTCGTATTGCTCTAAGGTGGTGGTTATTGTGCCGTTGACCTTATCTCTTTTCCCCTGGACCTTCGACTCTGGATGGCGGTAGCAGAGATCCCACAATCCCCAGTTAAAATGAATTACATCCCATTCTATTTTCCCAATCCATTGGTCCAATTTCTTCAACCCAGTGCCTGTATGTTGAGCGTTGCCCCTGTGATGTTTAACAATCGCCTTCTCCTTCAGGAGCTGTGCCACATGGGGTGTATACCCATTTGATATTGAATCTCCAATGATTAGCACCTCGGGCAGATCGATTGCCTGTGGTGTCTCCTGACCCAAGAGTGGTTGCGGTGCGTTAGTAACTAGCAGTAATGCTCCTATGAGTAGTCTTTTCATTCTTTAATATTTCTTTTTCTATTTGGCGAACGACTGAAAATTGCTACTCCGGTGGAGCAGAGCGAAGCGGCGCGGAACCGGAGTTAGCAACTCCCTGTGGTTCTGCCCGAGTGGGGATGAAACCTGTAGCAATGCCTGTGACTGCACCACCTATAATCCAAAAAATACCAACAGGAAAACTATACGCACCAATCCAAGGTCCTAAAATCAACCAAACGCAGTAAGTCCATCCATAGCCAAAAGCACCACCCAGAAATAGTCCTATACTCGATGATAAAATTCTATTTATTAAACAATTTCTGATGAATATAAATATTCCTGAAATAATAAATACAAAGGGAGCAGAGAACACAGCATAGCTCACCCAATCTCCAGCACCAAACCAATTATTCGTGGCGAGATATAATACCACAGAAATGGCAAGTGTTGAAACACAGACAAAAGTAAGAGTTAGATAACGCATTTTCTTTTAACCCAACCATCACTCTTAAGGCGCGGCCTTAAGGTCGTTGCCTGCAGGTGGCAGAGTGGTTGCAAGAATTCTTAATTTCATCATGCGATCTTAGTAGGAAAGAGTTGCCCCCTTCTGTTTCATTTTTTTTTGCACCGGCGAGGACTGCCACCATTCCTTGGGGCCTTCCTTGACAATGTCCCGCCATGTTTTCAGAAGGAGTGCTTTAAGTTCAGCGGTTTTTACCGGCATCTCTTCAGCGAGATCGTTTTCTTCCTTCCAGTCCTTTTGGATCTTATAGAGCTGGAATTCGGTAAGCGTGTCGTTGCCAACGAGCTTCCAATCACCGACGCGCAGCGCCACGCGGTCCCCAGGCGGTGAAACATGGGTGCGCCAGAACAACGGGACTTTCCTTTCGACCGGCTTGCCGGCAAATGCGGGCACCATACTCACCCCGTCGATGGTGCGATCGACCGGCAAAGCAACCCCAACGATGTTGAGAACGGAGGTAAAAATATCCGTACCAATTACCGGGACATCGCTAACCGTGCCCACTTCAATGTGCCCTGGCCATCGCACGACACCGGGCACACGGATCCCGCCCTCATGATCGCTGCGTTTTCCGCCTCGCAAGCCACCGGTCGTTCCACCAAAGCTGGCGACCGGGCCATTATCGGAAGTGAAAAACAAAAACGTATTCTGGCTCACTCCTTGTTTATCAAGCGCTTCCATCACCTGACCGAGAGCATGATCCATCTGAGTGATATTACCCATATATTTGCTATTTTCATGCCCCTTGTAGAGAGCTTCAAACTGCGGATCGGTCGCGATCGGCGAGTGCGGCTCATGCACCCACACCGATAAAACGAAGGGCTTTGACTGATCCCGTATCTCGCTCAGCCAACGCTCAGCCTCCGACGCGACCAGTTGAGCGGAATAGCCCTCCATCTCCCCCACGGCTTCACCTTTACGGAAGAAATTATCCGGATTCCTGTGACTCGGCTCGGCATTGTTGTGGGTATACATCCAATAATCGTAGCCGTGGTCACCCGGTTGCGGGTAATCCGGGTTATTGAACTGCTGCTTCGAATTAAGATGCCATTTCCCGACATGGCAGGTCTCGTAACCGATTTCCTTCAGCAACTCCGGATAGGTGATCTCGCTGGCCCGGAGGTGGGCCTCGTGATTGCCCGAAAGATGGCGCCAGACACCGTTGCGGTAAGGCGTTCTACCAGTGAGAATAGCGGCACGCGAAGGGGAGCACACACCCGCGGCCGAATAACACTGGGTAAACTTGACTCCCTGCGAGGCCAGCTTGTCGAGGTTGGGAGTCTGGATGAGCGGATGCCCGTAGGTCGCCGAGTCGCCCCAGCCCATGTCGTCCGCAACAAAGACGACGATGTTTGGTTTGTTAGGACGGCTATCTTCAGCAGAGGCAATTTCAGTCAACAGAGATGCAACACATAANGGGAAAACGAATCGAGTTACATAACTGAAAAACGGCATATTATTATTTTGGGAAATATTCATTTATTCCTTCCTTTTTCATTCTTCCAAAGTTTGATGGCAGCCACATCATTCTTCGCATTTAAGCCATCGGTGCTGCGTCCGCGCGAGACATCGTCTTTGAGCTGTGCTAACAGGCGTGCCGCAACTTCCAGATTCTTCTCATAGAGATTCGTCGTTTCAGCTGGATCCTGTTCCAAGTCATAGAGCTGACCCTTTAGTGCGTCGGACACTTTAGACATCTCTTTCTCATTCGGCAGAGTCCAGCCACCAGATCCTTTTGCCAAGAGGAGCTTCCACTTGCCCTGACGATAAGCGAAGTGCCCACTCACGCTGTGGTTTACAATTCCTTTGCGTGAGAATTCAACTGGCTTTCCTTTGAAGATTGGCAAAATACTTTCACTGTCTTCGCCGGCATTTGCAGGTAGTTCCTTGCCAACCAACTCGGCACAGGTCGCGAGCAGGTCTGTCTGGCAGGTAATCACATCGGACCTGCTACCGGCTTTGATGACTGCGGGCCATTTAACCAGAAATGGCACGCGGTGGCCACCTTCCCAAAGATCTGCCTTGGAGCCACGGTATTGAGCACTAGCGAAGTGGCCATGGCCTTCAAGTTGCTTAAAGTTGGCGGCTTTGGAACAACCATTATCACTCGTCACGATGAGCAAAGTATTGCCTGAAAGCCCCTGTGCTTCCAGGGCCTGAACAACTTGTCCGACGATGTCGTCGGTCTGCATCATGAAGTCGCCATAATGGCCAATACCACTTTGCCCCTGCCACTTTTGAGAAGGAACTATGGGCGTATGCGGCGATGGCAATGGCATGTAGATGAAGAAAGGCTTGTTGCTCTGATACTCCGATATGAATTGGACTGTTTCCGCCGCAAGTTTGCCCAAAACTTCAATTGCTTCAAAGTCCTCGGTCGCTGGTCCAGGGCGTTTGAACGCTTTGACATGGGTGCCTTCGCCTACCCAGTTACGATCACGGATCCACACATAAGGAGGAAAATCCAGGGACGCGGTAATACCAAACCAGGAATCAAATCCGAGATCGACTGGACCCCCTTGAATGCTGCCTTTCCAATCGATATTAGAGAGTTGGCTCGAAGGAAATGGGCCCATCTTCAGCTTCTCTCTGATGCCGCCAGCAGCTCGGGCTTGCTTACCGTCGATCGTCGCGATGTCCAGCCCCAAGTGCCACTTACCAATCATGGCAGTGGTGTAACCATTGTCACTGAGGAAACGAGGGACGGTCATTCGAGTCGTTGGAATTAGGGGCAAGCCGTAGCCATTGAGCACACCCTCCTGCAACTTTGTGCGCCAATTATAGCGACCAGTGATGATGCCGTAGCGAGTCGGTGTGCAGACTGAGGAGGTTGTGTGTGCATCGGTAAATATCATACCCTCCGCAGCGACGCGGTCCATGTGTGGCGTGGCGATTTTACCCCGCCCTGGATTCAGGCACTGCACATCGCCGTAGCCCATATCATCCGCCAAAATATAGACGATATTTGGTTGTGAATCCGCAAGTAATAAGAGTGGCAGTAACGCAGCCAGTGCACCGACTTTAAAAAGAGAGAAGGGATTTCTATTTTTCACATATCGAATGTTCTAATTGTCGCTATTTTGCGGCCGCAACATCGCTGAATTGCATGAACCCATTCTCATCGATCAGCATGAAGCAGTAGCCAGCGATATTTGCTGGAATCACCGCACTCACACTTGAACCATTTTTGCTTACCTTGGCCGGTAAACGCATTCCCGGGATAAACTCCGCTGTCACCGCATCTTTGCTACCACGTTTGTTTTTCTTTTTGCCAACCGATGGTGCGTCGCAATAAATCACAACCGCTTCCCGAATCATCGGGCCACTCGGTTGGATTGCGAGCTGTGCCTTGCGTGAGGATTTCTTGAAAGAAGCATCTCCGAGCTTAGCGACCGGTTTTTTCTTACCTGCGTAGTTTGGATTCAAATACGGAAGCTCTGCATGATTTGCGACGAGGGCTTGGTCGAGCAGTCCGCTCAGTCGATCTACTATTAAGCTATATTTAGGATTCTTCGCGAGGTCGTAGGTTTCCTCGAAGTCGTTGCGCTGACCGTCTTGGTAGAGTCGATATAGTTCGTAGTCATTCGTGAAGTATCGTTTGTAGAGTTTAAAATCTTTGCTGCGAATGGCTGACTTCATCGAGTCTTTTCCACCATGTGGATAATGCCAGAAAAGGAACTCACGTTCTTTGCCATTTTGATCGAGTACCTGAGTGCTTTTGCCTTTCAATACAGGAGTGATGTCCAAACCACTGAGCTTCGCCTCATCTTCGGCGGAGATCTCGGTGTCGGTCAGAACAAGGAATGTAGGGAAGAAATCGAGCTGATTGATCATGCCATCAAACTGAGTGCCTGCCGGGACTGTAGGACCAGCAATTACCATAGGCACGCGCACGCCGCCTTCTTCTGCATGGGTTTTGCCATATTTAAGCGGCGAATTATCCGAGAGTGTTTCTTTACCATGCCTCGTGGCTCCACCGTTGTCAGAGCTGAAGAAAATATAGGTCGTTTCGTACAGCTTCTTACCTGGGCTGCGAGGATCATCGGTTCTCTCAAGGAAATCGACCACGCGTCCAAGACTCCAGTCCACGCTGGTTACCATGGCCGCAAAGTAAGGGTTCTGTTGTCCCGGCAGGCTCATGTCTCCTGGTTTCGGGGGGAATGGTTGGCCGAGTTTATCGCAGTAATACTCAAGCAGTTCGCCATTGCGCGTCATCGCCGGCCAGTGAACCATCCAATGGCACAGATTCAGGAAGAACGGCTGATCCCCACTTTCAGCAATGAACTTGATCGCGGATTCGGTGACCTCATCGTAGGGATAGGAAATCCCTTCCGGCTTTTTCTCGCTGAATGGTGGAAACTTTTCCTTACTCAAGGGATGCTTGGGATCTTCTGCAGTCGCAAAGCCTTTGGTTCGATCCGGCACACTGCGGTGGATGCCCCGGTCTTCGTTGACGAACTCAAAACCATAGCTCGCCGATGAAAGACCAATATGCCATTTGCCGGAGTGGCCTGTACGGTAGCCGTTCGCCTTCAGCGCATCCGCAATCGTCAGGTGATTTCGATCCAACTGTCCCTCCAGGTAAGGAGGAATCAGACGCTCGGTTTTCTTGGCATCTTTTCTGTTATCTAGCGTGACGTGCGTGAAGCGTGTTTTCGCAGGATGCTGTCCTGTGAGGATCGCAGCACGCGAGGGTGAACAGGTAGGAGCGGGCGAATAAGCCTGAGTAAAGTTCATACCAGACTTTGCAAGCTTCACTAGATTCGGAGTCTCATAGGGAGTTGGTTTATCAACATCATTGAGCGGAGTCGCCTGCCATCCGAGATCATCAATGTAAAAGATAATGATGTTGGGAGTAATCTCTTCAGCCTCTTCCGCTAGAGCTACTAGGGGGAAACAGAGGCAACTGACAAGAGTAAAGGTGGTCGAAAAGATACTCAGAGAAATTGAAGGGAGCTTAGTTTTTAATCTTCTGATGGACTTTCTCATTGAGGTTTAAATTCTAAGTAGTTAAGTTAAATGTTGTCCATTTAAAAAGGGGTATTCAAGCAATGNTTTGCTGCCCAAGCATGCCCTTTTTCTAGAATATTAAGCGTTGAGTTTTCGTACATAACCCAACCATCGTGATTAGATCATTGAGTCGGAACTTGACTCGGTAATATGCGGATTCGGAACGATAAAAAGTTTTCGTTTTTGACTGAGCGGTTTCCTGGAATGTTAAATAATTCTCCGGCAGGCAATGCGAGTGCCTTGCCTAAAAAATAAACTAATATAGAGGCTAACAATTTTTAGTTACTCTATTTCAATATTTCTCATTTCGGATAACTACCTTAATTTTTCTCAATAATTCGTAGGAATCCGATGACTCGGGACATTTTCCTTTCATTCAATTCATGCTTCACCATTGAGACCTTCCATTATCATAAACGCGGATGCTGTGGTTCTTGGGATCCGGTAATACAAAGTGAGTGGTCACGAGTAGTGTGATTGCCGATTATCTTTTCATAATTTGTATTTCTGTAACCAAGAGTTGGTACGCTAAACACACAAATACTCGTTGCTTACCTGATCATTAGGTCAATCGTTCCCTATGTGTGCGATCATTAAAAATCTCACAATCCCTTATGTTCAAACCTATCCAGAATTACAGGAAAACCAGCCCCATTATCTTCAATAATTTATAAAGATTTATTGATAGAATCCCACCAACAATAGGTTAAATCAACTTAATACTTGGGTGCAAGGGAACGATGTAAAATTGCTCGTCCGTAGCGGAATGGCCAGTGGAGTGAAGTTGGTTTTCTTCACATATGGTAGAAATTATTGACTCAATAGAACTGTTTTTAAAATGATAACTCTTCTTTCTTTCGTAGGCTTCATCGTCTTCAAGAAGGAGGGTAATCTCAAAATTTTCGATAAACTCTTTTTTAGAATGATTGGCATTCTTATCCAGTTCTTTTCGGACTGCACTTTCTAGGTCCCTGAATATTTCTTTCAGGGGAGTATCCTGCCAAGAAATATTATCGAGTTTGATGTTTTCTGGAAGTACTCCAGGAAATCGAAGGTGTAACAATAGTTTCATAGGCAACCTGGCGACTCCCATTTCTAATTGCCCTATTTGAAAGTTTTGTTGCTCAACCAATAAGCTAAGAGCCCATTTGTGCTCGTACTTTTTTTGAAGTGCTTGCTCAAATTCACTTGGGTCCATAGTCACAAAAACAGTCTTATCATGATAGAGCCAGCATCCATCGATATTACGAACGCACTGATCAACTGTTCCTTGGATAGTAAAACCAGACAGACCATTAATAGGAAATGATTGTTGCAGGGCCTGTTCCGAAACCTGCAGCTTGATGTCGTGTGGTTCTAAAATCTCTGCCAGCTTGCTAATACGCTCATTCCTTAAGTTGAAGTGCTCCACTATCTCCTCATCAAACTTAGCTGGTAAAACATAGGGAGCTAACGCAGATTCTAGTTTCTTCAGGCGCTCTGTTTCATGGGCGGGAATAGCCGGTGAACAAGAAAAGGAACCAATGAGCATAAATGCTATGAGCAATCGGACAATGGGTGAGTTCATACTCTGGAGTCTAGTAATACCGACCACTCAGTAAAGGCTTATCGTCCAACTCACTTTTTGCCAGGGTCTGCTTGAATATCCCTATGGTAAAAGACGCCGATGACCCGGGTCGTTTTCCCTTTCAATGTTGGAAATTTGCCACCTGGATTGCCGTCTCTATCCATCATGTTGGCGGTGATGACATATCTTCCCAACTCCGGGATGTAGGCGATATCGGGATCCTGGATACGGTAATTATCCCAATGGTTCACTTCTTCAGAGCGTGGGGTGATGGCCTTGCCCACATACTCGAAGGGCTGATTGATATCCTTGGATCTCCAGGCCACCACCTTGTAAGGACTGCCCTTGGATTCGCGATCGCAAAAGATGTAATAAGTTCCATGGATCTTCTCAATGGTGGCATCTCCCACGCCATATTTGTGCCCGCCATCGGGGTTGGGATGGACCGCCTTGGCGTTGACCAATTTCCAGTCCCCCAGTCCGGTGGTGGAACTGAAGTGAGCCAGGCTGGTGCCATCCGGCCCGTGGGGAAAGTGCCCATGCTCACCAAACATGTGGAACACACCGTCTTCATAATAGATGCCGATGTCATCGCATTGCTTACTTGGAAAAGTGCCGGCGGCTTTCCATTTGCCACTGGCTTTTTCGAGCGGGCCAGAGAAGGTGTAAACAATACCTTCTTCGTAGAGGTAGTAGGTCCCATCAACTTTCACCCCGTCATCGTACTCGTAGTGTTTACCGATGATGTACTTGTCGGAAACGAGTTCCCAATCTGCGCTGCTCCAGGAGAATTTTTTCGCACGCCAGAGATGAGCAGCTTGAGGCGTGTGGATGATGATTAAGTAATAGGGATACTCCAGTTCCGAGTCTACGAATAGAACCGAGTCATGATTGTTGCCAAAAGTGGTGGTGAATACCGGATTATCGACCGGGCGTTCCCAATCCAAAGGGTCAAACTTTTTTACCTGCTTGCTGGCCTCCTCACTCGCATGAAAGGCTCTGTGCCCAGTGGATACTGTTCCCAAGACCGAGTGAAATTGCCTGGGCCTATGAGCTCGATGTTCTTCGATCCGCGAGAAGAGTTCAGGTTTCTCGATCAGGTTGTTCCACTCATGAGGGTCATTCGCGTGATCGTAAAACTCTTCCGAACCGTCGTTGTAATGGATGTAGCGGTAGCGTTCGGAACGGATGCTGTAGTTTCCCGGACCGAAACTGGTGCGTGCCATATTGGGCCACTCCGCCCGAGCTCTTTTGCGAGCGTCGAGCAACAGAGCATCGCCACCGTAATCATACCCAAACCAAGGTGTGTCAGGGTATGCCATTCTCCAAAAGCTCGTTTAGTACTTGTCATTCTGTCGTAG
>JGI20154J14316_10003686_pt1 | contig 12198 bp, 12 predicted proteins | sample COG_04_FD_14316 | JGI IMG/M metagenome (IMG submission 14316) | reverse complement strand
TGTGGATGCATAGTCAAAGCTTGCTCTAACTCATTGGGGTAAACGTTAAAGCCGGACACAATAATCATGTCCTTTAATCGATCTACGATGGTTATATAACCTTCTTCGTCAACCGTAACTATATCTCCGGTGTGCAGCCATTCATCAATGATAACTTCGGCAGTCTGCTCAGGTTGCTTCCAATATCCAGCCATCACCTGAGCGCCCTTGATGCAGAGTTCACCAACCTCACCAACAGGCTGTTCAACGCCCTGCTCATCAATTACTTTAATTTCTGTGCCAGATATCGGAATTCCAGCGGTCCCTATCTTTTCAAAACCCGAGGGATTCATGGAAATAACAGGAGAGGATTCTGTCATGCCATAACCTTCGCTAACAACACAGCCAGTAACCTTCTGCCAGTCTTCAGCAACTGAAGTCATTAATGCCATGCCACCAGACAAAGTCATCTTTAGCCCTGAAAAGTCCAGACGTTTAAAGTCTTTATCTTGCAACAAAGCGACGAATAGGGAATTCAGTCCGCAAAATATATCGAATTTGAACTTCCTTATCGCTTTAACGAACAGGGGAATATTACGAGGGTCAGGGATCAAAATAGAATGTCCGCGAATAGCCGGAAGCATTCCGAAACAAAGTGAATATGCATAAATATGGTAGAGCGGTAAGGGGGCTATGGCAGTACTGTACTTAAGAGAATCTTCACCTACGGAAATAACCTCTAAAGCCTGAGCGATATTAGAGAGCAAGCTTGTTTGGGTTAATTTAACACCTTTGGACGCTCCCGTGGTTCCNCCGGTATATTGAAGAGCACATATATCATTTAACGAGGAACTGTGAGGGGTATAACTCGTTCCCACTGTCAAAAGGTCCTTAAACGCAATGGTACNATTTTCCTTAATTGCTGGCCTTTTCCCCAAAAGTCTCATCAAAATTGCAAGGGTCTCTTGCTTCGGCGAGGGCAGCAGATCTATCGGCCGTGTGACGATAACATGTTCGATACTCGTCTGAGGCAAGGCCTCTGCCAGAGTTGAATAAAACTGATCTAGAGCAACAACGACCTTAACACCGGAATCATTAAACTGATGCACCAGCTCTCGAACGGTATACATGGGATTTGTATTGACCACAACCAACCCTAGCTTCATTGCAGCAATGACAACAATTGGATACTGAATCAAATTAGGCAATTGGATCGCTATTCGATCCCCGGTCTTTAAATTAAGTCTTTTTTGGAAATAACTAGCGACTCTTCGGGATAGCTGGTCAATTTCGCCATAACTCAGAGTCTGACCAAGACACGTAAAAGCAGGATGTGAGGGAGAGTCAGATACCGCATTTGTCCATATCTGAAGAATTGATTTAGCTGGCAATGGTGGTTGCTCAGAAGCTATACCCACCCTCTTTTGAGCCTTGGTAACCGCATCTGTTATAAACATATTATTCTTCTTTTTAATTACACATTACTAGCCGGACGGCGAACTACTGGGGTCAAGTAAACTATCGAGACAAAAGAGCCATTCCCTTCTCTAGCCCACCCAATGTCAGTGGAAACATCTTATCTTCGGTTAAGTCTTTAAGCATAGTGATAGACGGAGTGTAGTCCCAATATTTTTCTTGAACAGGGTTCAACCATACCAATTTGTCAAAGGTTTCGGCCATACGCTGCATCCATACAGCGCCAGATTCTTCATTATTGTACTCTACACTCCCACCCGGGCTTGTGACCTCATAAGGTGCCATAGAGGCATCCCCTACAAATATCACCTTGTAATCCGATGAGTACTTGTGGATCAGATCATGAGTCGCGATCTGCTCTTCTCTGCGTCTGTGGTTATCTTTCCAAACGTAATCATATAGGCAATTATGAAAGTAAAAGTACTCTAGGTGTTTGAACTCTGTCTTAGCGGCTGAGAACAATTCCTCACAGAGTTTCACGTAGGGATCCATTGAACCTCCTACATCAAAGAAAATGAGCACTTTAACGGCATTATGCCGCTCTGGAACCATCTTAATATCAAGCAAACCAGCATTTCTGGCTGTGCTGCGAATAGTGTCGTCAAGGTCCAACTGATCAGCAGAACCCTCCCGAGCAAATTTTCGTAATCGGCGCAGAGCGACCTTGATGTTTCGAGTACCAATTTGAACTGAGTCATCTAGATCTTGGTACTGCCTTTCATCCCAAACCTTTACTGCAGTACCCTTCCCACCTGGCCCACCAATTCGAATACCCTCAGGATTATAACCGCCATGACCAAAAGGTGACGTACCATTGGTGCCTACCCATTTATTGCCACCCTCATGTCTTTCCTTTTGCTCTTCAAGTCGCTTTTTAAATTCTTCAATTAACTTTTCAAGACCGCCAAGACTNTCAACCTTGGCTTTTTCCTCATCAGTGAAATGCTTTTCAAATTCTTTGCGCAACCAATCTTCAGGAAGTAATGCTTCGACAATACCGTCAATGTTTTCTAAATTTTTGAAATATGCTCCAAATGCGCGATCAAAGCGATCATAGTATTTTTCATCTTTAACCAAGCAGGTGCGCGCCAAAAGGTAGAAATCATCTACTGAGCCAAAGGCAAGGTTCTGCTCCATAGCACTCAAAAGATCAAGAAGCTCCTTAATTGAAACAGGAACTCTGGCCTTTTTAAGTGTATTGAAAAAATTAATTAACATAAATTCAGCAATTTAATTTGAGGTTATCGCGCTTCGCGACGCGTCATAAATGCCAACCGCTCTAATAGATGAACATCTTGCTCATTTTTCAAAAGTGCTCCATACAACGGCGGTATAGCTTTAGTTGGATCACGATTAGTCAAAATATCCTCTGGAATATCATCCGACATAATGAGCTTTAGCCAATCTACCAATTCAGAAGTTGATGGCTTTTTCTTTAACCCTGGGATCTTTCTTACATCAAAGAATATGTCCATGGCGTCATCAACCAACTGCTTTTTAATCTTTGGAAAGTGAACATCCACAATCCGCTGCATTGTCATGCGATCAGGGAAATTAATAAAGTGGAAGAAACAACGGCGTAAAAAAGCGTCTGGTAACTCTTTTTCGTTATTACTAGTGATAATGACGATTGGTCGTTGCACAGCTTTAATGGTTTCACCAGTCTCATAGACATGAAACTCCATGCGATCAAGTTCAAGTAGCAAATCATTAGGAAACTCAATATCAGCTTTATCAATTTCATCAATTAGAAGAACGACCTGCTCGTCTGCAGTAAAAGCCTCCCAAAGCTTACCCTTATCAATATAGTTGCGGATGTCTTGGACCTTATCACTACCTAGCTGAGAGTCTCTCAATCTTGAAACTGCATCATATTCATAAAGGCCCTGCTGAGCTTTGGTGGTGGATTTTATATGCCACGCTAAAAGAGGTTTACCTAATGCTTTAGCAACCTCTTCAGCAAGCATGGTTTTTCCTGTTCCAGGCTCTCCTTTAATGAGGAGAGGTCGTTGCAGCGTAACTGCCGCATTAACGGCCATCTGCAACTCTTCTGTCGCTACATAATTGTCAGTACCAGTAAATTTCATCGCATTTATTCCGCTATTTGAGAGTAATTTAATTCCAAGGCGGCTAGTTTAATCTATTCTGATTATTATTTTGAATCTAAATTAGGTCATTGGAACGTCTTAAATGAGAAAACTAACACTAAGTATGACCAAACAGTACTTACGAACAAAAATGCTAACATATTACTGAAGTAGCACACTTCAGCGCTTTGATCACATTTTATGGAGAAAATCATGAAAACTAGACGCCTGAAACCTTTTTTATTCGTTATTGCCTTGTACCTCATTCCCATTGGGATGATATCAACAGCATTAACAACCCCTGTTTTTGCTAATGAAACAAATTTGAGTGAAGAGCAAGTTTCAAATACGCCAGCGACCATACCTCAAGATGCAGAAGAAGATAAAACATGGGAAGAAACTCACAACCATGGAAGCAATGATAAAAATACCACAATAAGATTTAAATTAGGGGAAGATGAAGGAACATCAGAGGAGCATGTCTTTATTTCGATAGACGGAGTAGACAAAGACATCACTGCTATCAGCACAATGATTAGTAAACTCATTGAAACGGAATGGGATGATCTAGACGACGCAGAAAAAGACGAGATTCTCGAGACTTTAAAAGAAATCGAAGCAGGCATCGAAGTCGAAGTTGATGTTGATTCCAGTGGTCCCAGCGCAACTGAAGCAATCATTGCCATCGTCGCTATTATGTTTACCATAGGATCCCCAATTCTAATTATTGGAACAATCCTTTACTATAAACACCGAAAACGTCGTCAGCGCAATGCCTTAATTGAAAAGTTCCTTGATTCAGGGCAAGAGGTACCTGCAGAGTTAATGGAGTCAGGAGATCTTGCTGACAACTCTAGCAACACCCTTAGTCGCGGAATTAAATTAACAGCCATAGGACTGGGTTTGTTCATCTTTTTAGGTTCAATGATTGACTGGGATATAGCAACTGTAGCACTTATTCCATTATGTATCGGAATTGCTAGAATAGTGATTTGGAAATTATCAGATAAAACTTCTTCAAGTACTGAGTAAAAGAGATGATATCAGCCACGGACCAGGCGCTCATCAAAAGAGTTCAGACACTTCAGTGTCAGGACTCTTTTAGCGTTCTTGTAGAGAGACATCAATCTGACCTGCGATATTCTCTTCGTCAAATGACGAATTGGGATGAAGGGCTTGGCCGATGATTTATCCCAAGAAACATTTTTAAAAGCCTATCAATCAATTAAAACTTTTAAGGGTAGCGCTAAATTCAGTAGCTGGTTGTATAGAATTGCCTACAACTTAATGATTAGCCATTTTAGAGTGGCTAGAAATCGTGAAGTAACCGGCGTAGAGATATTAGACGATACTCCGTCCTCACAGACGCGGACAGAGACCAGCCAGCAGGATCTTCATCGGGACTTGGCTAGAGCTATGAAGGTACTGCCAGCGACACAGAGAATGGCGCTGCACCTAAATCTCCATCGGGAGTTAACACATAGCGAGATATCAGATATCATGGAAATCCCGTTGGGCACTGTCAAAACAGCAATTAATCGAGGAAAGATAACCTTGCGCCAAAATCTTGCAGGTTGGAATTCTGAGGAGACAAGATGAGTAAACCAATAAATTTAGATGATCTTTTTAAGCAAGCCAGACAAAAAGAACCCTATTACGGCGGGAAAGACTTTGTCAGTCGCGTAGCAGTCGATATAGATCGGCGGAAAAAACTATCTAAAACTAAGGAAACTATGATTACGGCAGTGCCGCTATTATTGGTGCAGCTATGACCTATGCCTACTTTCCTCTTGAGATGATCTTGCAACAAGTCCCTACGTCTTTTGTCATTAATCCGATGACTGTACTGATGGCCGCTGGGATCACGAGTATTAGCTGCGGGTTTGCTTACTGGTTGGCAGAGGACAAGAGCCTATAACGAAAGGTCGATAATGGTGGTAACGATTAATGCTCGGCCTTTAATGCCTTGGGTTTTTTTACTTTCCACACAAGCAGCCTAAGCAGCAGATAACCTACTAAACCGAATACCATTAATGCAACGATAGGTGCAGCACCCCGCTGGAAGCCCGTATCGGGGTTGGACACGAAACCTTCATAGAAACTCACAAAAAAAGCAGGGGCGAGCCTAGGGTCATCAGTGTAAGCCGCTACTGGCGTAAGCAGAAATATAGCGGTCAATATAATAAGGATATGCCTGATCCAAGAGAATCGAAGGTTTCTCATGAGGTACCAACTCACAAATAATAGGCATAGCGCACCAGTTATATATGCTGTCCAGCCCCAAAAATAGTCCTCTGCACTGTACATAATCAATCAACCCACTGAATAATATGCTCTTGAATATCTTCTTGTCTCACATCAAGCTCTGATACTACCCATCCCCGCAAAGAAGCGCCATAGCTATGATGAGATTCTGGATCGCCCGTCACTAAATGGTGCCAGTCAGGCAACGGCTTTTTCTCAGAGATCAATCTATAAGAACAGGTTTCAGGTAACCACCCCAAGGTATGTATATTGTCTTTATCTAGAGTAATACAATCATCAACAATCGAATGGCGTTGCTCATAATTGCGACATCGACATGAATCCACATCCAACAACTCACAGGCAACATTAGTATGCTCTATCTCACCCGTTTCATAGTCTTCAAGCTTCACTAAGCAACACTTAGCGCAACCGTCACAAAGGGATTCCCACTCAGAGCTAGTCATTGCTTGAAGCGTTTTAGTCTGCCAAAACTTATCCACCTAAAAACCTCTTTGTAGCTTGCTATTTTCCGCCAACGTATCATCTAAAGGGATATACCGTTGGAGGCATTTGCAAAAAGAATCCCGTACTAGCAATATCTTGTAGTACCTTCTTAACATCTGAGCGAGCAAGTGTCTTATCTTCAGTCAATAAAAGAGTAGTTACCAATTTAAGCTCACCAAACTTTACTAACAGAGCCTCAGGCACCTTACTTAGGCCCTCATTGTGATCAACAAAGATATACATCTCCTCCTTACGACTACCTTTGTAAATATCGCATAGTAACTTGGTTTTTGACATGCTCATTGATAATCTTCACTCTCAAGTATTTTTTCCAATGCAGGCCTAACGTAGGGTGCCCTCCAACCTTGAGTAAATCGCACAGGCCATTGACAGTCGTTATCAATAGCACTGCGTAAAATAGCCTCTAACTCTTTTTTATTGGCCAAATACTCTTGGGGGATACTTAATTCTTCAGCCATATCACCTAAACAATTTCTCATGACCTTCAACACACTAGCATTAGCTTTATTTAATGGCTCAGGCAGCGGACTTACCATTTCATCTGCCCCTGCTATCTGAATTTCACTCAATAATTCCAAACCATATCGCTTTATCTGTCCAGGATGTAAATCATTAATCCCATTAAAGTTAGCGAGTGTCGTTGGCATTCGTCGAGCTAACTCTAATAAAACGCCATCTTTAACCACATGACCTCTTGGTTTGTCTCTCTGCCGCGCCTTCATCTCACGCCAATTGCAAAGACGTTTTAATACACGTAGAGATTTTTCTCCAAGCTTCCAGGCTCCTTTGACTCTGNCATAGTATTCATCAGTATTTTTTCGACTAGAAACCATCTCATGCAAGGCTATGGTCTCTTCGTCAAACCAATCACTGCGATTTTGCTCTTCTAATTCTTTAACAAGCAATGAGTGCATTTTGTGTAAATAAAAAACATCGTCTGCTGCGTATTGCTTTTGTTTATCGGTCAATGGCCTAGCGAGCCAATCAGACCGAGTCTCCTGTTTGCCAAGCTCCACATCAAACATCTGCGCAACTAGTCGAGCATATCCCATAGAATAGCCAATATTGGTTATTCCAGCCGCAATCTGCGTATCAAAAATTGTTGACGTCTTAATGCCGAGAGCATATTCGAGGACCTCCAGATCCTCGGCGCATGCATGAAATATCAGCTGCCTATGAGGCGCCTCCAACAATTCTTTAAGATTTTCAAAAGTCTGGAATGCCAATACATCAACAAGCCAACATTGATCCCCATCAGAAATCTGCACTAGCGCAATTTTGGGGTGAAAGGTGTTTGTACGAATAAACTCGGTATCCACTGCTAGCAAATGACAGCCCACTAGATGACTGAGCATCTCTTTTAGTGCCTGGTCGGAATCTACCCAATGATACAACTAGATTACCTTTCTGCTTTGTAATGCCAGGTTGAGAGTTCCACCATCCACATACTCCAACTCTCCACCCATAGGTACACCATAAGCAATTCGAGAAACAGCCACACCAAGCGATTTAGCTTTATCCGCGATAAAATGAGCAGTTGCTTCTCCCTCCACAGTTAAATTTGTAGCAAGAATCAGTTCTTTAACCTGGTCGGTTCTAAGCCGCTTCATTAACTCATCAATTCCAAGTTGCTCTGGGCCAATTCCATCAATGGGCGACAAGTGGCCCAAAAGAACAAAGTATTTTCCGCGAAAACTACCTGCTTGCTCAATGGCGTATAGGTCAGCAGGGTTTTCCACCACACAAACCTCGCTAGAAAGCCGCGCACTATTACTACAAATACCACAAATAGCATGCTCGGTTAATGTTCTACATTGCTCACATCGACCAACTTTATCAACAGCTTCGTTGATAACCGCTGATAAATGCGCAGCACCAGCCTTATCGTGCTCAAGTAGCTGAAGTGCCATACGCTGAGCAGATTTAGCGCCAACCCCAGGCAAGCACCTTAATGCATCAATCAACTGATCAATTAAATTTCCGTACACAGACTAACCTCGAACTGGAACAATCATTTAAAACGGCATCTTAAAGCCAGGAGGCAGATCCATGCCGCCTGTCATTGAGCTCATGGCTGATTTGGTTTCCGATTCTACCTTTCTAACCGCATCGTTAACTGCTGCAGCGAGTAAATCTTCCAAAAAATCTTTTTCCTCGGTCAACAACGATGGATCGATAGTCACTTTTTTCACATCATGCCTACCTGTCATTACCACTTGTACCATACCTGCTCCAGACTCACCCGTTACCTCTGCATTGGATGCCTCTTCTTGCATTTTGGCCATCTTTTCCTGCATTTGCTGGGCTTGTTTCATTAAATTATTGATATCCATTATTGCCTCAATCAATTGATTCGACGGACTGCTCATCGAGTCCGCCATTAAATAACTGTTTAAACTGCATTACCGACGGATCTGCATTCAAACGCTCCACAGCAGCAGCCTTTCTTTCATTATTTTCTCTTATATTGGCTGCTCTAGGAGTCTCATCTTTTGCTACCCCTGAATTAATAGATACTGTTAGGGGATGATCAAAATAGTCACTGAGAGCGACCCCCAAACTTTCTTGATGACTAGCATCAAAAAGGCTATTTTCTTGATCATCTATTATAAACTGCAACACGTCATCGACACGAGCCTTGAACAGACAGTGACTCGCTATTTCACCAAGAGAGGCCCCGATTTTCAACTGTCGTCGCACTTCAATCCAATGGGACGGAAGAAATTCGTTCAAGCTCACCTTATTGACGCCCTCACAGACTTGAGAGTCGGCACTTATGCTTTTATCTAATTCAGTAACATTGTCAGCAAGAAGTTCGACCTTGTCATCATTCGTGATCTCGACAGCAGGCTCTTCATTTAACAGATCAATATCAAGAGCTTCTAATGTTTCCTTGAGCTTATTTTCTTCAACCGTTGCGTCAGCATCGAGACTCTCATTTGGATCTTTATAAGCTATCCCAGCCGAGTGATGTGAAACATCGGCGGTTGGTGCAGGCTCAGGCTTTTTTGCAGGTTGCTCCACCTCGGGAGGAGGAGATTTCAGCGGGACAGGTCGTCCGTTCTCAGCGGGCCTAAATGCCATAGCGCGTAACATTACCATTTCAAAGCCGGCCCGTTGTTCTGGAGCTAAAGGTAGGTCTTTGCGCCCAAGCAAACAAATTTGGTAAAACAATTGAACATCTTCTCGAGAAACAGTTTCAGCTAAATTTGCGAGTTCATCAAAATGACTAATACCGCGATCCAGAGCCTCTGGTACCGTTTGTAGAATCGCCACCTGATGCCATATCGACAACACATCGCCAAGGGCAGCATCATAATCTGGTGAATGCTCAGCCATCTGACCCACTGAGGACAAAAGCTTTTCCCCATTTTGACTCGCCATAGCAATACAAATGTCCACGACAAAGTGTCGTTCGATAGTGCCGAGCATTGAGATAACATCAGATTCAGTGATACTACCCCCACCATGGCCAACAGCCTGGTCGGTCAAACTCAGGGCATCACGCATACTTCCATCAGCTGCTCGACCCAAAGACCATAGCCCAGCTTCTTCAAAGGGTACCTTCTCTTCACCAAGAACATACTTCAAGTGTTCGGTAATTCGCTCAGCACTCAAATTTTTTAAATTAAACTGCAAACATCTTGATAAAACAGTGATTGGTAGTTTCTGGGGATCAGTGGTGGCAAACAAAAATTTCACATGGGGAGGAGGCTCTTCCAGCGTCTTTAGCAAGGCTGCAAAACTAGACTTTGACAACATATGTATTTCGTCGATCAGGTATATCTTGAAGCGTCCTCTTGAGGGAGCATATTGAACATTATCTAATAGATCTCGCATATCATCGACACCAGTGCGAGATGCTGCATCTACTTCAATGAGGTCAATAAATCGTCCCGCATCGATCTCTGTGCAACTGCTACACTCTCCGCACGGCACAGAAGAGACGCCTTTCTCGCAATTCAAACACTTAGACAGGATACGTCCGATAGTGGTCTTGCCTACTCCTCGAGTACCTGTAAATAGGTATGCATGATGCAGACGGTCATTATCAAGAGCATTAATCAATGCTTGCAGGACATGCTCCTGACCGGCCATTTCGGAAAACGATTTAGGGCGCCATTTTCTGGCAAGGACTTGATAGCTCATATCAACTTCTATGTTCGAACAAAGTTGTATTATAGGCAGATAAAGGCTGGGCTGGAAGAACTAATGGTGGCGACCCTCAATAGCCACACCTCGGCACACGATGGCACTACTACCGTTGCTCCCTTCCGGGCCTGGCGGGGTTTGCAGATAATCGTTGCGAGGGAACCAAAGAGGGCCACCGTCGAAGCTAGCGCCGGGATTATCCGAGGTTTGACAATCAAGTGCAACAGATCATCGATTTAATTTTAAGTATTGTGACCTGAAGCTATATACAAAATGGACCCTTGATAATAAACCGTCCTTTCCTCTTCACATCTGTCTCGCCCTTGTCTACACTGCTCGGCAGATAAGAAACCAAGCGCCATTATTTAAGGGTACATAGATGATTTTTCATTCCGAAAAACAATCAATCCACCAAACCTTTTCCATTTTTAATAAGACTATTAGTTTTTTGATGTTAATGCTGTTTATAAGCTTAACCGGCTGCGGTAGTGGTGAGAGCAATATATCTCTGGGCAATAGAACTGGAATTCTTTACTGGGGCAACGGTACTGAACCAGCAAGTCTCGACCCGCATATCGCTACGGGTGTCCCTGAGCATCATATTATGTCCTCTGTAATGGAAGGCTTGGTGCTTAAAGATAGAAAAAGCTTAGAGCCTCGACCAGGGGTAGCCGAATCATGGACTATAAGTGATGATGGCAGAGTCTATACCTTTAAATTACGTGATGATGCTCGTTGGTCAAACGGTGACCCTCACATCGCCAGTGACTACGTATGGTCTTGGTGGCGAGCACTTCAACCAGCCCTAGGCAATCAATATGCTTACATGCTGTTCCCCATTAAAAATTCAAAACGATACTATGATCGTGAAACCGAAGATTTTGGAGACGTTGGGGTAAAAGCTTTAGATCAGAGAACCCTGCAGGTCACCCTAACAAATCCAACTCCATATTTTCTTCAACTTCTCGATCACTATTCATTATTTCCAGTTCATCAGGCCACTATTGAAAAGTTTGGGAATGCTGACCAACGCGGAACTCGTTGGAGCTATGAAGGTAACTTAGTTAGCAATGGTCCCTTTAAATTAGACGAATGGAAAATTAATCGGCATATCACTGTGACTCGCAATCTGCATTATTGGGATAACGATAACGTTGCCCTAAATGGAATTGTGTTTAAACCAGTTGAGAACACTGTTACCGAAGAGCGCATGTTTAGAGCTGGTCAGCTTCATGTAACCTCCAACGTCCCGGCAGATAAAATAAGCACTTATCGCAAATCAAATTCGACTGAACTCAAAATTGCGCCCTACCTTGGAACCTATTTTTATCGTTTAAACATTAAAACACCGCAGCTCCAAGATCGAAGAGTTCGTCGGGCACTGGGAATGGCCATCGATAGAGAAAAATTGGTAGAGAATATAACTAAAGGCGGCCAAATTCCTGCTTACACAATGACACCTCCAGGAACTATGGGTTACTACCCAACAAGCACTCTTGCTTTCGATCCCGAGGGCGCAAAAAACTTGCTAAGCGAAGCGGGTTATCCTAACGGTGAGGGGTTTCCTGCGATTGAAATTTTGTACAATACTAACGAAGGTCATAGGAAGATTGCGGTTGCTCTACAAGAAATGTGGAAAGATTACCTAAATATCGATATCAAACTGCTAAATCAAGAGTGGAAGGTATATCTTGCCACTGAGAGTGCTGGTGACTACCAGATCTCTAGGGGG
>JGI20154J14316_10003682_pt1 | contig 12205 bp, 12 predicted proteins | sample COG_04_FD_14316 | JGI IMG/M metagenome (IMG submission 14316) | reverse complement strand
AGTGGAACAATAGTGACACCCCGATAGGGTGAGTGACGCTTTGATTAAAAGCGGACGAATCAAATCAGCGACTGAATAAGGAGCTGATAAGAGTGGAGCGATAGCGACACCCCGATAGGGTGAGTGACGCTTCGAATAGAAGCGGACGAATCAAATCAGCGACTGAATAAGGAGCTGATAAGAGTGGAACAATAGTGACACCCCGATAGGGTGAGCGACGCTTCGAATAGAAGTGGGCTCATCAAATCAGCGACTGAATAAGGAGCTGATAAGAGTGGAACAATAGTGACACCCCGATAGGGTGAGTGACGCTTTGATTAAAAGCGGACGAATTAAATCAGCGACCAAATAAGGAGCTGATAAGAGTGGAACAATAGTGACATCCTGAGTAGGGCTAGGCGAAGCACATACTATGTAAGGACAATTTCAATATAGTATGATTTAAGATTGCTAATTAAGTAGAAATATTTTAAGTAAAGACTCAGCTATGCCTGACTCTACACCTACCCAAACTGCTCCGTATAAACGTGTTTTATTAAAACTTAGTGGTGAAGCGCTTCGTGAACCTGGTAGTGAAGATAATATATCACCTGAAATTGTCTCAAGAATAGCCAAGCAAATCGCTCAAGTCAAAGATTTAGGTATTGAGGTATCACTCGTTATTGGTGGCGGTAATTTCTGGAGAGGTGAGGCAGCCAGTGCACGAGGTATGGAACGTGCTGCCGCTGACTACATGGGCATGTTAGCCACAGTCATGAATGCTCTAGCGATGCAAAGTGCACTCGAATCCCAAGGTATTCGTTGTGTAGTTCACTCAGCTATCGAAATGAAAAACGTAGCCGAACCTTTTATCCGTAAAAAAGCACAGTCTCAATTACGCAAGGGGCACATCGTTATTTTTGCTGCAGGAACTGGAAACCCCTTCTTCTCAACTGACACTACTGCTGCACTTAGAGCTAATGAAATGGGTGTCGACGCCATCTTTAAAGCCACTTCTGTAGATGGTATTTATTGTTCAGATCCACGCACTAACCCAAATGCAGAAAAATTTGATACTATCAGTTACCAAACTTGCTTAGAAAAACGTCTCCAAGTGATGGATTCAACTGCTTTTAGTCTCTGTATGGACAATAATATGCCTATTATTATTTTTGATATGAATAAAGATAACTCTATTATAGAAGCCATCTCTAATGGTGATTGGGGCACAATAGTAAGCCAAGAGGCTTAATCCCTAAATGAACTTATTTATATACAGCGAAAATAGAATTTTCTTTTACGCACAATAGTGTTTGCAGAATTCCGCTATTAGTAAGCCATATCCATCTATCACAAAAAATTAGTATAAACTTACCAATAATCTCTTGATTCTTCAGGGATTTAACCTAGACTCCAGCAAATTTTATGAAAAGAAAAACCCGTATCATCAGTACTTTAGGTCCAGCCATTACTTCTAGCGAAGCATTAAAAGAAATGATTTTAGCTGGAGTTGATGTTTTTCGTTTTAACATGAGTCATGCTCAACCTGATTGGTGTCGCGATATCGCTGTTCGTATTCGCTCTATTGCCGATGATTGCGACAGACGTGTAGGCTTACTCTTTGACTTGCAAGGCCCTTCTATTAGAACAGGTGACCTAGAAGAAAACTGGACTCTCTCTGTAGGAGACATCGTTGAATTCAGAAAAGCCGAAGCTGAGCCATCGACTAAATATTCAACCACAGTCAACTACGAAGAACTCATGAATGATGTTCAAGCAGACAAAATGCTCGTAGTTGATAATGGTGGAATCCTTATGTATATCCAAGAGGTTACAGATGAGCGCATTACTTGTCGTGTAGATACAGCTAGTGAGATGACCAGTCGTCGTCACATCAATTTACCAGGAACGAGACTGAATCTTCCTGCGATGACAGAAAAAGATAAAGTCGATTTAACCCTCGCTGTTGAGTTAGGTGCTGATTTCGTCGCTGGCTCATTCGTACGTGATGCTGCTCATGTAGAAGAAATCCGTGATTTCATGACTAATTTAGGAGGTCAGGCCGACATCGTTTCAAAAATTGAAGACCAAGAAGGCGTCAAAAATATCGAAGCCATCATCGAAGCTTCAGATGTCATCATGGTCGCACGTGGTGATCTAGGTATCGAAGTGGCGGTTGAGGAACTCCCTATCGTACAGCGTCGCATCGTGCGCCTTTGTCACGAAAAAAGCTGCCGTGTGATTGTGGCTACTCATATGCTTGAATCTATGATTGAGAGTCCAACCCCTACACGTGCCGAAGTCACCGATATCGCCAATGCTGTGTTTGAGCAAGCGGACGCTATCATGCTTAGTGGCGAAACCACGATTGGTAAATACCCAGTTGAGTGTGTTAAAACTATGGATCGCATTTCTCGTCGTATGGAGCAAGCAAGACCACTTGATTTTGCTAAAAATGCCGAACTTTTCACTGACAAAAAACGTACTATCAAATCAGCTGTTTCTCTTGCTAATAGCACCGAAGGAGCACACATTCTTGTGTTCACTCGTAAAGGAACAGTGGCTAACTTGGTAGCTCTTATGAGACCAGAGGTTGAAAACATCTTTGCCTTTGCTGAAACTGAGGAAGTTTGTCGCAAACTCAAGCTTTCACGTGGTGTTACTTCATTCCCTATCGAATTCGAAGAACGCACTCACGAAACGCTGATTAAAGCCATCAATCTACTTGTAGAAAAAGGCTTAGCGAAAAAAGGAGACCCCATTGTCGTTGTATCAGACTCAATGCAACAAACTTATACAGTTGACTCAATCCTATTCCATCACGTATAAGACGTTAAACCTGACTGGTTTTTAGTGACTACAACTTGACACCAGTTAAATAGGTTTATCTATTCAATCATACGTCATGCAATTCCAAGGAACCTATACCGCCCTCATCACACCATTTAAAGATGGCGTGATTGATGAAGCCGCTTTTGAAGCCATCATCCAGACTCAAATCGAAGCTGGAATCGAAGGTATAGTACCCGCAGGAACTACAGGTGAGTCACCAACGCTCAACCCAACTGAGCACCTCAAAGTCATCGAACTTGCGGTTAAATACGCCGCAGGAAGAACCCAAGTCATTGCCGGTACTGGTGCTAATTCTACCCTAGAGGCCATTGAGCTCACCAAAGCAGCACAGCAACTCGGCGTAGACGCTTCATTGCAAGTCTGCCCTTACTATAATAAACCTTCGCAAGACGGACTCTTTGCTCATTTTGGAGCCATTGCTGATAGCACAGATTTACCCATTGTTCTCTACTCAATCCCTGGTCGAAGTGTCGTAGAAATAGCAATCGATACCGTGGCTGATTTAGCTGTCAACTATGACAATATCGTAGCGATTAAAGAAGCAGGTGGCGATGTGGATAGAATCAACCAGCTCAAGCAAATCTGCCCTGATGATTTCACCCTTATTTCTGGTGATGATCCACTCACTCTACCTTTCATTAGCTGTGGAGCCAAAGGCGTAATCTCAGTCATCTCTAACTTATGCCCAGGCATGATGAAAGGCCTCGTGGACTCAGCTCTTGCAGGTGATTTTGAAACCGCTCTACTCATGCAACAGCAGTACTACCCTCTGCTATCTGGGCTCATGAGTTTAGGTGTTAATCCTGTGCCAATCAAAACAGCCATGGCTGCTATCGGCAAATGTGAGCCTGATTTGAGACTACCACTTGTTTCACTAGACGAAGAAACTGAGGAAACACTAAAGGAACTCTTACAAGAGTTTCATTTAGTGTAATCGCACGGTTAGGAAACTGTCTATACACCTCGCTCTACTTCGTTTTTTACGGACATGGCAGTAGCTTTGCCTACAGCCAGCCCTTAAAAGCCTCGTATATCAAGCCATCTAAACAGTTTTAGACTTATTTAGGGGCTTTAAATTTTCTCTACAGTAAAATTCAAAGCTCAGCTTTGCCCCTTGACGATGATAGAGATATTGAGTAACTTTTAAATCTAGCTCAAAAAAATTACCCATTAAACAATGATTATCGATGCTATATTAGCGCTATTTGCTTCAATTTTTGGAGTCCTTTTAGAAGGTCTATTTGTAGTGTTTGTACCTATTATTAACTTAATAGTTTCAGGTATAGAAGCTATTATTAGTATATTTGTGCAAGGTTTTAAAATTGGTCGAATAAAACGCAAACAAGATAAAAAGCATTCTAAGTTCTCTTCAATTGCAGGTATTATTACACTTTTTATTATCATAGGTCTGATTATTGCACCAAAAGTAATGAACCAACAATTAACCTTAGTAGCTGAAGATGGATATAGTCTTCCATTTGCAGCTGTAATTATACATACTTCTGATAGCCAGAAACATGAAAGGACTGATAATGCGGGTAATATTAAGGTTCCTCGTTTCAGTATAACTTCAATTACTGTAAAAGATCCTAGATATATCGAAAAAACATGGGAGAAATCAGAGATTAAATCTGAATTAATGGTTGAAAGAACTGTGCTAGGCGCAGGCTTAGATTCCCTCGCTGAGAAATTTCTTAAATCAGCCAAATAAATAGAAGTCTATCCCCAACTAACCACTCGTTTGATTTAAATCAGCGAAAACCTAACTTAACAATAAATACCACCACCTCTAGTGAGAAATGAGGTGAAGCCTGACACTTTATGAGTAAAGTGTTGGGCGGTTTTGATTTAAATGGCGCGCTGATGAAGAATCGTGGAGCGCAGTGTAGAAAAAGCTACTCGAGCACCACGACAACGATTACAAAGTAATTTTGGACAGGAGCCTAGCGACGTGCTTGCGCAGCAAGTGACGAATAGTCATCAATCTGAGAGGTGCGCCATTTATGCAAAAGCACCCATTTATTTAAATAAGCTAAGTAGTTGCATGATTATGCAACTACGGTTTTGGGAATTAAAATGTGCTTAGCTCAAAACCGTGACTGACACTCTCCCTTTTGTCTTTAGATAAACTAACTTCAGAGCGTCACCGCTAGGTGAGGATAAAGCGGAATGAATTAAGACATTCCTGAGAACCGCGAAAGTTTGGGTAAGTGCATTTTAAACCCAAAAGAGCTATTTAAAATTCAACAAAAGGCCGTCGAGCGTGAGTCTTGGGTGAATGATGATGTCCGGGAAATATTGGCAGATGAGCTCGGCGTCGCCGCCACAGGCGATGATGGTGGGTTCTTGTTCGTACTCGGATTTGAGCTTGTCTAGCAGGTGACCTACGAGCCCTACGTGTCCTGTGAGGGTGCCTATTTGCATGGCTTCTTGGGTGCTGCGTCCGATGATGCTTTGTGGTGCTTTTTTGAGGTCATCGAGCTCTATTTCTGGTAGGAGCGCGGTCTTGTCGCAGAAGTAATGTTTCATCATTTGGATTCCTGGAGCAATAATCCCCCCGATGTAACTACCGTGTTCATCAAGAATGTCAAATGTGATAGCTGTACCAAAATCGACTACAATCGCTGGGCTTGGATAGAAATGCTTAGCTGCTACGGCGTTAGCTAATCTATCTGGCCCTATTTCTGAGGGCTTAGGATAATCAATCATCAGGCTTTTAAGGGTCTGATGGTTCATAAATTTTACCATTGTCTCTTTGGTTTCAAAGTACTGCTCAATAACACTGCTCTTGGATGGTACGACAGAGCTAACCCATGCTTGATCAATCTTGGTTTGAGAGCTTTGCTCTAATTCGTCGCAGCATTGCTGTAGGCTTTTACTGCTAATACTAAAGGTTTCCAAAATCTGAAAAGCTTAGCTCATTTTTATACAAAGGCAGACTTTGGGTTGGTTCTACTACCACTAATTTGGTATGAGTGTTAGATATATCGATAAGGACAACAGACATGAGTTAAATTCAAAGTGATGTTTGAGGAGTTGCTGAACCTTATGATTAAATGACTAAAAAAACAATCAGCAAAAACATGCTAACTGTATCGTTACTTTATTAACTATGCCTTCTATTCAATTCTATCCAAGCTCAGCTTATTTATCGGCCCAAATGCAGCAAGAGGTGGCTGCTATTTTTGTGGATAATTTTACCGCTGCACCACGCTATGAAAATTGGGATAATGAGAGCGCGCTTGCTTACTTGCAATCTCTATGGAGTAAGGGGGCTGCTACTTGGGTGAGTTATAAAAAAGACAACCTAGGCAACCGAGAAGAAGAAGGTATGATTACTGGTTTTGCTATTGGAATTATAATTAATAAACATACTCAGAGTCACGAACCTCAACTGTTAAACCATTATGCAGGCGCTTTTTACTTAGAAGAGATTGCGGTGTGCACTGAGGCGCAGGGGCAAGGTATCGGCAAACAGCTCATGCAAGCTAGCTTAAGTGATACACAGAATAGTTACCCAAGCTATGTCACTCGTGTGCGTAGTGATGCCCCAGCTATGGTTTACTTGCTCGAATCTCTTGGTTTTAAGCAAGTAGATTCTTATTTAGCCACCAAAGGAGGCGTCATATCGCAAAGACTCATTTATCGCTATGAGAATAACTAGGCTTAAAATAGGAATAGAACCCTCTCATTTTTCGAGTTTCTTTTTGACTTTATGGGGTTTTTACTTAGAATTCTGCTGAAATGGTTCTAACTTTCATTATTATCCTACTAGCCACTATTGGGAGTGTTATTCATTGGAATTTAGCTACGAATAATAAGCGTAGTTTGGTTAGCCTTGTTATTGTGATTGGAGTCTTTGTGTTATCGACTTACCAGATTTATCAAAGAGGTCAAATCGCGCAGCAATGCCCAATTAACACGGTGCAAGAATTACTGAGCTTTATTTCATGGGCTATCTTGTTGTTTTATTTGGTGATTGGTCGAGTTTACCGTGTCTCTTTCTTAGGTTTACTCACCTTGCCTGCTGTGGTCTTGTTTGAAGTTTTAGGACTGTTGCCTAGCTTACAATTGGCGTTCCCTTCGGCAGATAGAGCGGTGAACCCTATTTTAGAGTGGCATGTATTCTTACTCTTACTTGCCTACGGGGCTCTAGGACAAGCCGCTCTTGCTGGCGTGCTGTTTTTGCAACTACATCGAGTACTCAAAAAATCTAACTTTTCAAACCGTTTGTTTTCTCAGATGCCACCTATTGGTCGTCTATCCGAAGCTATTAAACGTTTGTTATGGCTCGGCTTTGGCCTACTTACTATTGGTATTATTTTGGGCTTTAAACTCGATTATGCTGCCGACTCTTTTAAATTTTATCTAGCTTGCGGCACTTGGGTTTCTTACTTGATTCTTATCATTGTAGATAAAGTGCGAGGCTTCCCACTCAAGCTTATGTCGATTTGGGTCTTGGCTCTGTATATTCTTAACCTTATTTTACTTGTCTCTATTTAACTCATGCAGTTGTTATGTTTAGGTATTAGTTATCAAAATGCGGAAGTCAGTGTCCGTGAAAAATTTGCGATTTCTAATAAAAGAATTATCGAACACCAACAGGAGTTTAAAACCATCACAGATGGAGGTGATTTTGTAATTCTATCCACCTGTAACCGTGTGGAGTACTACATCTATAGCCAAGTGAGTCTGACTGATTTATTTAATCGTTTAATCAGCTATTGGCAAGAGCAAGGTATCTGGCATGAAACTAATAAAGAATTATTTTACCAACTAGAAGGCTCACAGGTCTCGCAGCATCTCTGCTCAGTACTCAGCGGCATGGATTCTATGGTGCTTGGTGAGACTGAAATCGTCAAACAAGTCAAAGATGCCTACCACTTCTGCCTTGAGCAAAAATTCACAGGCAAAGAGCTCAATCAGCTCTTTCAAAAATCATTTAGCATTGGCAAAAAAATCCGCACCCAAACCCAAATCCAAACTGGGCAAGTCTCTGTAGGTAGTGTTGCGGTCGATTTAGCTGCCAAAATTTTTGGTGAGCTGTCAGAGCAAAAAATCATGATTATCGGTGCTGGTGATAACAGTCGTGTCACCGCTCAAAGCCTCATGTCTCGTGGCGCTAAAAGCGTCATCGTCTCTAACCGCTCCTATGACAAGGCGGTTGATTTAGCTGAACATTTAGGTGGTTCAGCGATTCGATTTGATGATTGGGAGGAAACTCTAGCCCAAGTCGATATTATCATTTCTTCTACAGGTTCTCCCCATTTTGTCGTTGAGCCTGCTCATATTGAGAAAGTACGCAAACAGCGTAAGTACAAAGAGCTCTGTATTATTGATTTAGCCATCCCTCGTGATGTAGATCCTCAGGTGACTGAGTTTTCAGAAGTCTATCTCTACGATATGGACACCCTTAGTCAATTAGCCGACAAAGGCAAAGAGCACAGACAAAAACAACTTATTAAAGCGCAGGCTATCATCCACGAAGCTTTTGACATCAAACCAAAACAAGCGCCCAATCAGCAATCTTCTTCTGACTCTCTAGCGGCTAGTAATTTTAACACCTTATAACGAGTTCGACCTTTTATTATGACAACTATTAAACTTGGCACTCGAGGCAGTGATTTAGCTCTCTACCAAGCCTATCACACCAAAGCCCAACTTGAATCTCAATTAACAGGAATCAATGTTGAAATCATCATCATCCATACCACAGGTGATAAGCGCACCGATGTATCTCTCAATCAAGTAGCTAAACAAACAGGTGTATTTGACAAAGGTGTGTTTATTAAAGAGTTAGAAACCGCTCTTATTAACCAAGATATTGATATCGCAGTACACAGCCTCAAGGATTTACCTAGTGAGCTAGAGCCTGAATTCCATCTAGCCTCTGTCTTAGAAAGAGCCAATATTGCAGATATTTTAATCACGAAACAACCACTAGAACAATGGTCAGATTTACCTAATGGTAGCTCTGTTGCCACCTCTAGTGTGAGACGCTCTCAACAATGGCTATGGCAAGCACAACAAATTGGCAAGGAATATCAAACTATCGATATTCGTGGCAATGTCCCTACCCGTATTGCTAAACTTGCCAACACCCCTGAGATGAATGGACTTATATTGGCTCAAGCAGGACTTGAGCGTTTGGAATATCCGACTGCTAACAGTTTTGAGGTCAATGGTGTCGCCCTCTACCCTCATATCCTACCTCCACAGCAGTTTTTACCCGCAGCAGGGCAAGGGGCCATTGGTATCGAAATCCTTAGTAGCAGAACTGACTTGCAACCGCTACTAGACACTATAACCCATCAACCAACCTTACAAACTGTCGAGACCGAGCGCCACATCCTCAAACTCTTGCAAGCAGGCTGTCACACGCCTATTGGGATTTACAGTGACTACACAGATGAGCAACTTAGTATCACGGCTGAGCTCTTTGCAGATGCTCCAGAGGGCTCCTCTAACACTCAAGCGAGCTCAACCCCTATCACCACTCAAGCTAGCAAACCTATCTCACAGCGCTTAGAATTAGCGCAAACTATTGTCGATCAATTGGCTCAATTAAAATAAACACATACACTTTCTTTTATTATGCACAACAACACTTCTTCCCAAGATTCTCAAGGCATTTGTTACCTCGTAGGCGCAGGCCCTGGTGACATCGGACTCGTCACTCTCAAAGCCAAAGCCTGCTTAGAAAAAGCCGACGTCCTCGTCTATGATGCACTGAGTCATCCAGACCTCGTCACATGGGTGTCCGAAGACTGTGAAATCATCTACGCAGGTAAGCGCGCAGATCAACACGCACTCACCCAAGACCAAATCAATGCCACCATCGTCGAAAAAACCAAAGAAGGTAAATGCGTAGTCAGACTCAAAGGTGGAGACCCTATGATTTTTGGACGTGGCGGTGAAGAAGCCGCAGAACTCGCTGACCTAGGTCTCAAGTTTGAAATTGTTCCAGGTATCAGCTCATCTATTGCAGGCCCTGCTTATGCAGGTATCCCTGTGACCCATCGCTCACATTGCTCACAGCTCACCTTATTTACTGGTCACGAAGATCCAACAAAAGAAGACACCAGTCTAGACTATCAGCAAATAGCCCAAGCACGAGGCACCAAGGTTTTCCTCATGGGCGTCTCACGTATGGCTGCTATCACCAAAACCCTCATCGAGCATGGAGCTAACCCTGATGAACCGATGGCTCTCGTCCGCTGGGCAACCACCAACCGCCAAGAAAGCTTAGTCGGCACACTCGGAACCATGGCTGAACTGGTCAAAAAGAATAATTTCAAATCCCCTGCCGTTGCCGTCATTGGTGGGGTCGTCAACGAACGTGAGAAAATCAACTGGTTTGAGCAACGTCCGCTACTTGGCAAGCGTATTGTCGTAACTCGCACGCGTCAGCAATCTAGTGCTCTCAAGCAAAAGCTCGTTGATTTAGGTGCAGAAATTATTGAAATACCTACCATTAAAATGGTGCCAGCCACTGACCAAGAAACCTTTAATGATTGTATAGAAAATGCCTACACTTATGACTGGATTGTCTTCACCAGCCCTAATGGGGTGGAGTATTTCTTCAACCGATTCTTTGAACGCTTTGACGATGCGCGTAGCTTAGGTGGGGTCAAGATTGCCGCTATTGGTCCAGGCACAGCTAAGAAAATCAAACAGTACCACTTTGCCACAGACCTCATCCCTGAAGTCTACCATGCCGAAGGGCTCATCGAAGCCTTCAAAAAAGAAGACATCGATCATCATACTGTGCTCTATGTTAAACCTAAACAGACACGTGAAATACTCACTCCTGCCCTGCGTGATATGAATGCTATTGTGGATGAGTGCATCGTCTACGAAACTGTCGCTGAGACTCGTGACGTCACAGGAGCCAAGCAACGCCTCATTGACGAGGGTGCTGATTTAATAACATTTACTAGTTCTTCGACTGCTGAGCATTTCAAAGCTCTTGATTTACCTCTCAATGATGACTGCAAGGTCGCCTGTATGGGACCTATCACTAGTAAGGCTCTAGGAGAACTCGGCTACCCAGTCGACGTGGTATCAAGTGAGGCGACCATCAATGCCTTTGTCGATGCGATTGTGGAGCATTTCAATCCTGATGCTTAAGACGTACTCATAAGTCAAATCATGTCTGATATCTTTATCCTCACCGAAGCTGAATTACTCTCCATCAATACAGAGGGCAAGGGAGACACCTACGATGTCAAACTGCCTAATGGTAAAATCAGCCAAGGTTTCGTCGATGCACGAGACAAAGACCTACTCGAGCAAGTCAGCACTAACATCCCTTGCAAAGTCAAACTCAGCATCCGCCCCGAAGATTTTGAACACGTCAAAATCATTGAGGTTATAAAAATCTAGCTACGTCAGCTACAATACAATACCCAAAACGGTGTTTCACATCCTCAAAGACAACGAACCCTTCCCCCCAGCTCAGCAAGCTACTGAGGAAGGGATTGTGGCGATTGGAGGAGACCTATCACCTGCTCGGCTTTTGAGCGCTTACCGCCAAGGTATCTTTCCTTGGTTTAATGATGATGAACCTGTTATCTGGTGGTCACCTGACCCTCGCATGGTACTGTTTCCAGATGAATTAAAAGTGTCTAAGAGCATGGCTAAGCTGATAAAAAAACAGGCGTTTAGCGTGAGCTACAATCAAAATTTTCGTGAGGTCATCACTCAATGCTCACAGGTACCACGTGCCGAGCAAGACGGCACATGGATCACCCAAGACATGATTGAGGCCTACTGCCAACTCCATCAACTAGGCCATGCTCTCTCGGTCGAAGTCTGGCAACATAAACAGCTCGTAGGAGGACTCTATGGGATCGATCTAGGAAATCAAAACAACGACAGTAGCGTTAATAGCAACCACTCTAATTTTCAAAATGGCTTGAAGCTTGAATCTCAAGCGGTTTTAGATACTGATTGCGAATCGATGAAGCACCGTGGAGCACAGTGTATCAATAATACTCGAGCACCACGACAGGCTGAGAAGAGTGCAAGCAGTGCTAAAAGCAAGCTATTTTGCGGGGAGAGTATGTTTTCTAAAGTATCCAACGCCAGCAAATATGGTTTTATCCATCTAGTGCAAAAACTCCAAGTCCAAGGCTATGACTTGGTTGATTGCCAATTACATACGAATCACTTAGCTAGTCTGGGTGCGCGTGAGGTCAGCAGAGAAGCATTCCTGTCTTATTTGTAAATAAAAAATTATACAAAAAAACCTGCTTAACTATATATATTGAGCAGGCTTTTTTTGTCGAAATATTATTATTAAATGACTACTTAGCAAAATAGATTTTTTGGTAGTCTTTGATAGCTGTTTCTAATTCAGCAGCTAGCTCTG
>JGI20154J14316_10003673_pt1 | contig 12220 bp, 9 predicted proteins | sample COG_04_FD_14316 | JGI IMG/M metagenome (IMG submission 14316) | reverse complement strand
TTCGATTTCGGTGAAAAAGTAAATAAATATTATGAACTGAAGTCCATATACGAGGATACAATTCAAGAGAAAAAAAAGAAAATTAAGAAGAATGGGACAATACTAAGATGGTCTAAAAAAGAGTTAGCCGATGCTTTCCAAAAATATACTCCAAAATGTGTAAGCTGTTTTCGTGATGTAGGGTCGGCATTCGAAAAAAAGAAAATAGACGGCGTATATCATCTCACTGCTAGATGTGGTAGTGAAGAAGAGCCGTGCCAACTACACATCGATATACAAATGGGCGACATAATGAACGTATATAAAATGAAAAAAGAGAATGAAAAATTAATGAAACAATATATTGACGAAATTATCATGATCAAAAACGACGAATTATTTAGTTTTATCAATCAAGAACTAGCAGTTGATAGATGGACAAGCGTGAATGAAAAATTAGACGATGTGGTTGAAGAATATAGAGAGGTGCTGACAATGTATCTCCAAAAAATTAATAAGTCTGAAAACACATCGCGTATAGAAGCTGCAAATAAACAACTATCTGAACTAATTGTAACAAGTAAAAAAAATATATCTAGTTTTCATTCGGCAGGTAACAGCAAGTTTATTAGAGAAACCGTCGAAATATATGTAAACGAAATATTGCCACTTATCCACGAACTCAACTCTTTACAGTATGAAATTATGACGATGGAATATGACAAAGAAACTAAACAGCATCAACTTGTTCAAAAAACTATCGCGGTTGATACGTTTCATCTTCATGGAAATACGGAAGTTATTCGATTTGAGGTAGGAAAGCAGTTTCAACCAAAAACACAAATGAATAAGGGAGAAAGGGAATCCGAGTTTAGCCAAGGACCCTTAACCGATAATATTGTAGATATGTCCATGCGAAACGCAATAGAAGTTGACGATGAAGATGATATAATTGAAGAACCCGACAAACAACTAACTTCCACTGGACAACTTCCTATGCAACCGATTACGTTACAACCGGACAATGAAGATCTTTCACTAGAAAGTGATGCAGAAAGTGACGCAGAAAGTGAAATGAGTGAGGCATCAATTGACGACGAACCACTTCCCTCTATTAAAATTGGAATGGAACTTGACAGTTCATCTAGTGATGGATATATTCCACCTCCTCCACCACTGGAAGAAGACCAAGAAGAAACTGAATAATTACATTAAATGTCATTTTCTATTATTTTCTAATTATACATATATACATACGAATATAGGTATAATTATAATAGTTGTAGATGGCGTATAAAAAAACAATGAGAGTATCGTCTAAAAAAAAATCCACAAGAAAAATAAGATCTACTGCTAGTAAACGAAAAACAAATAAGAAAAATAGTAGAACACATAAATCTAAATCTAAATCTAAATCTAAATCTAAATCTAAAAAGAATAAAAAAGCTTTTAGAAAGACAAAATCGGCCACTCATAGAAATCGAAACCAACATCAAGGCACAAAAAAATACAAGGGCGGAAGTGACCCTTCTCGTCAACCCCTAATTAATACCAATACCAATCTTCCACCCCCTACCCCTCTCCTTATAGATATGGACGAGGACGACACACATTCTATAACGGAATCTGAACTTGATGCTATGGAACTTGAGTTAGCTGACCACTCATGGGCAGAAGATACTGTAAACACAACATATGATGGTGATACTACAAGAGAAGATATCAGCGATGATGAAGGCGATGATGAAGACGATGACCCATTGAATACCGCATTCATTCTTGAGGAACCCGACGGTGAACTTTAAATAAGTAAACAAACATATATCAACAATTATGGTGGTTGATATATATTTTTGAGTATTTACATTACTGTAATAATTAAAATTAATAACTACCACCCCCTGCATTCGCTATAGTAGAACGATTACGCAACCCTGCTCCAAGTAAAGCAGTGTTACCGGGATATTTCATGTACTCGGTTGTAATAATTTCGCCTTTTTCCACGGGGGAACCGGGGGAACCGTAAGTATTTTGCGTTGTAGCATAGAAATTGAGCAGATTACCGCCACCGGTGGATAGTATGACACTTTTTCCGTCTGGATGATAATTAAAGTTCTTCAAATCTGACGAGGTATTCGTAGAAACGTATTCTCTAGGAAACATTAAATACGTTTTCTCTTTCCTTACATCATATCCGTATTTTTCTAGTTCTAGTGAGTCGACCCATATTCCAGCTGATTTATTTTCGTATAGAAATAAGTTCGTTTCAACTTCTGGATCATTTGTAGTTGTAGGCCGAACTGTTGCAAACGATATATACAGATTTTCAACGTCAGTTTCGCTATTATTAAATGTTCCGTGAACAGTATATTCTATACTTACACTTTGATTTGGGTTGGAATGTGTCAATACTCTTATAAGTTTAGCACCTATAAGATCTGCTCCAGATTTTAGACCAGGTAGCTGATATATCTCCGATTGGCTACTTAGCCCCTGTGGTGGATTTACGTTAGGAATTCTAGAACTATATCCAATACCGTAATAATTTCTTGTCAAATCCCAGGGTTGCTCCTGTCCAGGAACTGTATCACCATCAAGTTGACTGAACTTACCAATTCGTAGACCACGAATACCATACACGCTAGTAGATATAGGAGTTCCACCCGCTCTATATTCATCTACCCTTACTACAAATCTTGTTTCTGGTATTGCATATGCAACCACTGACCAGGTGAGCTGTGAAGTGGTGCTATCATCAAATATCTCCACTGCTTTTACGACTTGTTGGCCGCTAGGAAACACCGCACTGGTAATTGTGTTTCCATTTGCAAGAGTATATTTTGTTTTGTAGTTGTAACCATACACACCTGCTTCCCGGATCATTGCGTTGGTCGGTGTATCTTTAAACCATGTTCCAGTATAGTTAGAGGTAGCCAAATATGTTGCAGTTATACGATCAGTGCTGCGTTCTGTCTCAAGATCATACACAATGTCAGTTACATCAGTTTCCCCTTGTTCCGTGCCAGTTACTTTATATACTTTTGTCATATAATGATAAGTTACCGCATCGGTAGTGGCATTTATATTTATAAGTTTTCTCCACCCGTCTGCCTGCTGTCCTGTGGAAAAATCAGATGTCACAACAATAGATCCTTGTGCATTGTCTGCATATGTTTCACTTGTGCCATAATTATACCCAGTTATACTAAATCCTGGATACGCACTAAATCCGTTTTGATTATCTAATATTTCTATCATTTTCATATTCGTAAAAGCAATCAATGATTTAAACATAAATGACCCAGATGTTTTGAACTCAATATCATCCCCATTCATTCTAAAGTCAACTTTATTTGGAGCGTATATGGTTTCATATGTAAAACTCTTGTTGTTCGAGCCAGGTCCTCCTTCACCGGCTATGCTTGCATCAGCAGTATACTTAAATGATCCCTGAAGCCATCCCTGCGTTCCAGATGATAAAAACTGATCAAGGGTAGCTCCAGTTAATATAGGATTGATTGTAGTGTTTCCATAAGTATAGGTGTATGCTTTGTCGATATTCACTCCCGACTCATTAAATCCCACCGCAAGCTTATCTCTGTTTTGTGACGTGGGACCATTGTACGAATATCCGTTTAACCACGTGATATAATTTGCAAGTATTTCTTGATCTGTATCTGTCAATTGAAACTTAGGACTAAGAAGCTTGTCGAGAACCATTTGTGGGTATAATTTAAAAGAGTTGGCCGGATTTACATCAAACCAGTTTGTTAAGTACTCGATATAATATGGAGTTGTTGTGTTGTTTTCAGGTTTCATAAATACACTATCGTATCCTGTTATTTCAAACATATGTTTTGTAATTGCACTTCGCTGTAATCCATTTCTTTGAGAGTATGCCTGAACCGTGACACGTCCACTTGAATAGTCAGCTTGATGCACTCTTAAAGTTATATAGACGTGTTCGCCTTGTTTCTGTTTGTCTACAAACTCGTTTGTCGTTCCCCAGTCATTTGTTGTCCAGTAGTGAACCGTCTGTTCTGGATCTGCTTTAGACAATAAAATAAACTCGATCGGGCCTTTCAATCCGTTAACCAACTCGCTTGTATTTGTTCTATCTTGTTCTGTGGTGACTGCATTATAATAGTTTGTTTTTGTCATATTCTTAATGTCTAGGTTGGCAACATTAATATCATATGCGGTGGTTCCCGGATCTAATTTATTGTAGAATTTGTCCATAAATACTGGAGGAGGAGTTATTTCGTCGGAATAGAAGTTAACGGTGTTGCATGGAAGAGACGTATCATTTTGATTACTGGCATCGATATAATTTACACTTTTATACGGTGTTGGACAAGAAACCGCATTATTTCCTACACAACTAAACCCGAACTTATCTAAACACCCAGTTCTTCTATATATTGCATTTCGAGTGTAATCGTTCAACATAGTAGCTTTTGTGTTATATATGCGATTATAGCGTAGCTTACTATCGTTATTATAGTTTACTATTGATGACATAATATAGTATATAATAACAAAAAATATGCATACATAAAACATGTCTTATTTTATGTATGATGAAATATAATTTATGTAGCAAATGCCAACCCGCAGTTTCCAGAAGCAAAATGCAGAACGTTATACATTTCTTGAAATATAGTGAGATCGTAATTATAATCGTATAATCTCCATGTTGGTTTATTAATGCCTACAAAATCTCCCGTGTCTGGGTCGCAAATAGCCAATGATTGTGCGTGTGGATCGAGCGGTGGAACGGTAGTATTAAGTTCTAATTCTATTTTGGTGACACTTGTTAGATTTGCTGCTCCAGATGGTTGAAGTTGAAATATAGTATCATTCGACGAAAACATATAACAGTACAGCCCGTCGATCGCATCGGATCCAGTTTTTGTATATTTTTCTAAGTAATTGAAAGTTGTTTCTGGTAACAAGTTTTCTCTGTAGTTTCCATCAAATAATATTGCAGCACTTTCTAAGATTGCCTTCTGATTTTCTGGACGATAGTCCCCCGTGATATGCCATCCAGTCAGGTTTCCATTTGCATTCACGCCTGGGCCGATATAAAGTTGTTCAACCACATCACTATTAGAGTGTTTTCTAAAAATAGGATGCGTTGTATTCGATGGAGTGGTTTGTGTTTGACTAGATGCTCGGTATATTTCATAGGGTATGTAATTATACGGCCAGTTTGTTTTATTCGCCCACTCATTACGCATAAAAATATCGCTACGTTTTAAGAAAAACATGATGTTTGGTATCAGCCCTAGAGTGTCTAAATTAAACTTGACTGATCCGGCCACATTCTTTATGTTGTACTCTTTTACTTGCTTAATTAGATACTTTTGTTCTCTTTGAAAAAATACCCTTCTTTCTTCATCTGACAAAAATCCATAAGTGCACATCAAATGAACATCCGCGTTCCATAGTGTTCGAGTGTCGTCATACGAATCAGTAGTTAGTTTCACATCTGGCGGTGTTTGCAGAAACCTGTAAAACTGCATGTGGGGTTGATTGAAGTTGGGTGCAACGTACGGATAATTATGCAGATTATCAATGACATCTCTGATTTTAAATATTTGCTGTATTGGTCGAAATGTTACATGAACAAACAGTTCATTATATTGAAGGCTTGCAAGGGGGACTGCATTTTGCGATTTTAGCGAAAACCATGCATTAAGTGGAACAACAAGTTGTCTTCCGCGTATCGATGGTTCTGCCCCATTTTCACTGTCTGTATAGAATGCATTTGGGTATGTGTTTACGCGTGCTCCAGAGTTTGCAGGATCATTCATTTCTGGAACATGTCCTATCATTCTGTAAAAGAGGTCTTGTTTTTCTTTTGGGAAGTCTCTCTGAACCACAGATAAAATATATTCACCCGAATATTCTTGTAGAGTATAATTTCCGCAGGTAATGCTTACTTGTTCAATCATCATTGCTCCTAGGTAGTCAATCCATTTATACTCATATGGGATCCATCGTCCAGCATTGTCAACTGGATCTGTACTGTTTGTAGTTGGCGGCATAATAGGAGACCAAATGCTTGGCATATTTATAGACACATATGCATCCATTAAAAGGTCAGCGTGTCTTGGTATTTTAAACGACATCTTTGATTGCTCATTTAGTCTGAGGCTTTTTGATCCATTGAAATCGACCCTAAATTTTTGCATAGAAAAATCAGTGTATTTACTGTATGCAAACTTGAAGAATGATTTTGTTGGATTACCTGTTAATATATTTCCAGCCTTTCCTTTGGCTTTTAGTTGCATTAGTCCACCAGGCATAGTATATGACTAAGATGATTTTTAAACTTATTATAACTAGAGATATTAATGTATTATGTTTAATATGATTGTATATTAGATAGTTATCGTTGTCAGATTGTTTCGTTTCATTTAATTCAATTACATAACTATTCATAAATATAAATCTATTTGTACTGTAATATGGATAGTTCACAAAATACGAATGATATGTTAGGGGGTGTTATAGACAAGGTAAAAAACGTAAAGGAACAATCTATTGTCATTGTTCTTGCTATTATGATAGTAGGCATTATCGTGTCTCTGGTTATATTCTACTATAGAATTTTCACTTTAGAAGATAGAAAGTGTGATCAATACGACGAAATGTATCCATCTGTTAATTCGCATATGAGATCAATTGACAATTCAGAAAGTTTTAAGTTTATGTTTAGAGATTACTATATTAAGACGGCTGCAAATTGCTGTAGCACTGGAAAGATTAAGAACTCCATGGTATCTACATGTGGATTACGCAACGTGATAAAGGATGGTGTCCGTGGACTAGATTTTGAGATTTATTCAATGGATAATCAACCTGTTGTTGGAACATCTACTCTTGATAAATACACTGTTAAGGAAGTATATAATAGAGTATACTTTAAAGATGCCCTAGGTGTAATTATAAATTATGCATTTTCTCGGGGAAGCTGTCCAAATCCAGATGATCCAATTATCATTCATCTTCGTTTTATGAGCAATAATCGAGAGATGTATGAAAACATGGCAGACATATTCAAACAGCACGAAAATCGACTTCTTGGAAATAAGTATAACTTTGAAAATAACTACGAAAACTTTGGTGAGACACCGTTGTTACGTTTGAAACAAAAGATTGTTATTGCAGTCTGTAACACGAATAAGTTTTATAGAGATGTAAAACCATTTTACAAATATGTAAATGTCGCAAGTGGATCAATGTTTATGAGATATTTAACGAATACTCAGGTCCGCAACGTTCCTAGCGTTGAAGAATTAATTAAATATAACAAACAAAACATGTCTATTGTGATACCCGACAGAGAACTAGACAGCCCCAATCCAGGAAGTGTTGCGTCTCGAAAAATGGGGATCCAACTAGCCGCGATGCAGTATCAAAAAAATGATACATCTCTACAAGAAATAAGAGAGTTCTTTAATCGTGCAAATACTGCGTTTGTTTTAAAGCCCGAGAACTTAAGGTTTGTTCAAAAATACATTGCTGCCCCAAAGAAACAAGATCCCAAGTTGTCATTCTCTACAAGAAGTGCACATGCACAGGGAATGAAGTTCGATATTTAGATTACCGAATATTTGTATTATATATTATTTTCACTCACTAATATATACTACACAGACGTATTTATTACAAAATATGAAATCGAAACATCCTACATGCGACAGTAAGATGACTTATTCTGAATGCGAACTTACTATATTACGCAGTGCCGTAGATAAGGCGGACGAACAAAAGGGGAAACGTATAGTAAACTCGCCAGAAGTCCAACGCATGATCCAAATAGTCGAAAAGTTTTTACAAAAGAAAGAACTCATTTGCTATGGAGGAACAGCAATTAACGCACTTCTTCCAAAACAGGCACAGTTCTACAATAAAGAGACTGATTTAGCAGACTATGATTTTTTTAGCACCAACCCAGTTGAAGATTCAAAGGAATTGGCTGATATCTTTTCCAAGAATGGGTTTGACGAAGTGGAAGCAAAGTCTGGACAACATCACGGAACATACAAGGTATTCGTTAACTTTATAGGTATGGCGGATATTACCTATCTACATAAAGATATATACAAAGAACTCAAAAAAGATGCGAAGAAGGTAGATGGCATATACTACTGTCCGCCTAATTATTTGCGAATGTCGATGTATCTAGAACTGTCTCGGCCAGAAGGCGATGTTGGTCGATGGGAAAAGGTATTGAAGCGACTTACTTTATTAAACAAATATCATCCATTAAATATAACAGAATGCAAGGCAGTGGAGTTTCAACGTGCACTTTCAAAACAACACGAATACACGGAAGATGAATCTGAAAAAATATACAATACGGTAAGAAAGACCCTTATTCAAGAAGATGTGGTGTTCTTTGGTGGTTTTGCAATTTCTAGTTATTTAGATTACATGCCAGCTAGCACAAGACGTAAACTTCAGAAAATACCAGATTTTGATGTGTTTTCGGAGTCGGCAGAGACAACTGCAAGAATTGTTTATGAAAGGTTGAAAGACAAAGGTGTGAAAGGTGCGAAAGTAGTTAAAAAAGAGTGCGTTGGTGAAGTGATTTCTGCACATTATCAAGTCATTGTTGGAAATAATGATACGGTAGCGTTTATTTACGAGCCAATGGCGTGTCATAGTTACAATAAAGTGCGAATTAACAACTTGTCTGTGAAGATAGCTACCATTGATACAATGCTAAGCATGTATTTGGCATTCTTATTTTCAGGTAGAAAATACTATGATCTCAATCGTTTGTTATGTATGGCTAACTTCTTATACAAGGTTCAAGAGAGAAACAGACTGCATCAAAAAGGAGTGTTAACGAGGTTCAGTATTAATTGTTATGGATATCAGGAAACTATAGAAGATATGAGATCTGAAAAAATGAAAATGTTCGAAAAACTCAAGTCTGATCGCGGATCAAAAGAATACGAAGAATGGTTTCTAAAATACAGACCTGGTGATAAAGTGAATACTAAAAAAACTCAAAAAACAAAAACAAAAACAAAAACAAAAACAAAAAAACTTAAAACGAAAAAGACAAAAACGAAAAAAAATCAGAAAAATAAAAAGTGATTTACACGCAATAGTGCTGAATAAACAGTGTGTATATATCTTCTAAAATCAGACGCGTTGCTTTTCCTATAAAAGATGCCAATATGTCGTCTCCCATGTTTTTTGTTAAGTGCAATATCATACTTATCAAATAGCCAAATATCACGATTAACCATTGTTTCACTTTATTTTGAGCTCTCACTATCAATGGCATATTATCTTTAAAACAACACATCTGGGTTGGTATTCCTGTCATAAAAAAATTATGAACGTCAAGTGTCCCGCCTAGAACACGATGTATATTATTTGATTCGTTTTTCACACTAATCGTAGATGCAAGTGTGCCTATATTTGTGTAGTTAACAAGCGAAATACATAACATTTTTCTATCTTTCTTCTCCTTAAAAAAATAGGGTTGTTGCCCATCGATATATCTTCCATGTCTTGCAATGTTTTTATCAATGATAAAAGGAATATGGGCTGATCTTGCGATACACTCAAATACATCTTCGTTTGATTTATATACACACCGGACACGTTGCTTACATCGTTTTACATCATAATATGTTATAAAAAGACGGTTATTTAAAAGCTTATATAAGTTATCGTCGCTCACATCTGTAATTATTTGGAATATATCATTTAATACTTCAAGTGTTCCGTCTCGTTTGAATATGTCTAGTCCTCGACGATATATTTCCTCAAATAAGTCAAGACGCCCTATGATATATAACAGCGAACATATTGTGCTAATGCTGCATGCCGAAAATCTACGCAGTTTTATCATATTTTTTTCTTCCATTTCTTTCAAAAAATAGAGTATTCCTACAACATATGAACCATTAAATGCACCTCCTTCTACAATTAAATCCATATTCATTGTTTTTCCGCTGTGAAATAAATCTTTTGGCATTGTTTCAAGTAATCTTAATATGTAATTTTTTATCATTTATAAGATATTAATAGAGTGTTTATACTATACAATGTGTAGCTACCTTGTATAGTGATAAAAATGTAGGTTAAAATACTTATTGTGACAATAACTATACTAGAAATCTGTAAGTTATTGTTGTTTATTACACATAGCGTACACATAGCGTGCATTTTGTTACATAGTTTTTACTTTTTATGAGGACATGTATCGCAAGGATCTGTGAAACATTTATTCGTTTCCCTGTGTGATAGATATTCCATTTTTTGCTTTTTGATAGATTCCATACTACTGAGTTTTCTTTCACACGTACATCCATCACATGGTTGATATTTCATAGCAACATACGTTGCTCCTGCTCCAATAATTGCCCCAGCACTAATTGCTCCTAGTTGCTGTTTTGATTTTTTGTCCATTCTATGTATTATGCACAAAAAATAATTAATTCTGTAATTCATAGTTGATTTACGCGTATTTTACAACACGACGAAGAATAAATATAATAAGTGCAATAAGAATACTGTTAAACATAATACCATATGTATTTATATTGTAGTCTTCGCCGAATAAACCAGGTATAAGTCGACGTTCGTATTTTTTAAATGCTGGAAGCTGAAACAAAAAATAAATGATCATGGCTATAAGAGGGGTTTGTATTTCCTCGTAAATATCCTCAATTGCAAGCTGTTTTTCGATTGTAGTCTCTCTTTCCCTGATAATATTTTCTGTTGTTTGATAGTCTTTAATATAATCTGCGTTTTCATGTTTCGGGATATAATTTGCGGTGACTTCTACGTCAGCAGCAACCCTACTTTCATTAATTGGGATGTCGCGTGTTGGTAATTCCGTGCTTTTGGTCTTCGCCATTTTTTGTATACCAGAAACAAGTTCAGCGATTGTAGATTGTGATAACTCAAGACCTCCATTTTCTTTTTCAAGTGAAGGTTGTTGCGGAGATGGCTGGGTATTTGAAACTACACGGTTCTGTTCTGTTGCGGTTAGCTGTATGTTGCCGCCTACACTTCCACCCCCTGCAGGATCTGTCGGTAAAGAAGAAATGTTAGTTGCAGAACTCATACTATCTTATTAGATAGATTGTATGCAAGATTTACGCAAGACGACTAAATAAAATACTATAGCTACTTAATTATACTAACTTATAGTTTTCTTGATTTTTTTTTATTTTTTCTTCTTTTCGATAATGTTTTTTTTCGTTTACCTCCTGTCGTGTTTGCAGTATTTGCATTTATTTCATGAGAACGATTTATTCCTCTTGGATAGTTAGTCTGGATCCATTCGGGGGTTATTCGCGTGCGTGTAATAGGATTTGTTCGATGACGCTGTATCCACGTGCGTAAGTTTTCTCTGTCATAGCAATAATGCGTACTATCTTCAAGTTTGACAGCACGTTCATTAGATAATGGTTCGTATGAAATATGATCGATTATTATTCCATCTTCTTTATCACAATCCTGATAATCTTTGGGGTTCATCATAGGTATGGGTACATCTAACATTGCTGGTCGTAACTTTTCAAGTATACTCGCGTTCTGTCCATAACGAACCGCAATATCGTAAGCTGTAGTCCCATTGCTGTTTACCCTCATTGCATCAGCACCATATGAAAGAAGTGCATCAACAATGGGTTCTACTTCGTTAATATACGGGCTTTGTTGTGAAGTACCTACTATAGTCATAAGAGGCGTATATTCCGAGTCATCTTGTGAATCAACTTCAAATGCACCTTCCCCCATTTCAGGATTAGCAAGTGTGCGTAGTATACGCAAACGCTTTCCTATATTGTCTGCAATAACGCCCCGTGGTTCAAAAGCAAACAGTAATGATAAAGCCGTTTGTTGATAATTATTTTTCATTGATTTGTCTGCTCCAAAATATAAAAGCATTTCAATCATATACACATCAACATTTTCGCATGCTATCATAAGAGAGGTTGTTCCTGTTGGATCATCACTTGCATTTACGTCGGCGGGAACGTCGTCATGGGTTAATAATACTTCGGCAATATCATTGTATCGCATCTTTACTGCAGTCATTAGTGGCGTGTAATCATTCATTGGATTAGTTGAGTTTATATCCGCCCCCCGGCTGATCCAATACCTAATCTCATCAACGCTCGCATCAGCAACCGCCTCGTGTAACATATAATTTGCATCCGATCCCCCATTTTTACTATATTTCGTTCTAGTGTTGGTC
>JGI20154J14316_10003667_pt1 | contig 12225 bp, 13 predicted proteins | sample COG_04_FD_14316 | JGI IMG/M metagenome (IMG submission 14316) | reverse complement strand
GTTGGGGCTGCGTTAATCCACTCGTCGTGGCGATCCGCACCGCATCAAGGCGAAACTCGTCTGTGTATCTCTTTGCCATTCCATATCTCCTTCATAGCAAACATTGCTCGAAAGAGACCGGAACTGAACCGTGACAAGTCCACTTTGGAGACCTAGCATCGGATTGTGCCGGGGCGACGCGGGATCTTTGGGTCTTTTACCTTCCGCATCCTATGGACTGTCAGGCAGTACTTTGTTCCTCGAACCTGTCCATGGCGCTGCATCAGATATCGCAGGAAGAGACCGGGCCAATCCAATTGCCGCTATTTTATGCGTCGCGATGATGCTTGAATATGTCTGCCTGCGACAAGATCTGGCTGCGATTGTCATCCAAGCTGTGGAAGGATCTCTGGAAAGCGGTATATGCACGCCCGATATTGGAGGGAATGATACTAGCAGAGGCTTGGTGGATAGCATTGTGGAGCGGATCAAAAAGCTGCGTTCAAAAAAGAGTTAATTTGGACCTGCCACGCTATAGAGAGGTGGTCGCAGAATTTCGGACCAGTAGTTAAGACGGATCAACTTGTGAAAGAAGTGATCCCAAATGACGAAACGAAAGAACCATTCGCCCGATTTCAAGGCCAAGGTTGCGCTTGAAGCAATCCGCTAGGAGATGACGTTGGCGGTTCTGTCCAAGAAATATGGCGTTCACCCGACGCAGATTGGCACATGGAAACGTGCGGCGATAGAGAACATGGCGACGGCCCTTACGCGCCGAGGTGCAGCCCCAGATCAGGTGAGCATTGCGGACGTCGACAAGCTGCATTCTAAGATCGGCCAGCTGGTGGTGGAACGGGATTTTTTGGCCAATGCCTCGCAGCAACTGCTCGGGACGCGAGGCAAAAAATCCTGAGCAAGGACCACAAGCTGAGTTTGCGTCGTCAATGCAAGCTGCTGACCCTGACCCGATCCCACCTGTATTATCAGCCGAAAGACGAGAGCGCTAAGAACCTGCGGTTTATGGAGATCATTGATAAGCAATTCTTCGAAACGCCATGGTACGGGTCCCGCCAAATGGCCCGGCATATGAAGCGCAACAACCACAAATGCGGTCGCCATCGCGTGCGCCGTCTAATGCGGCTCATGCGCTTGGTGCCAATCTATCAGGAACCAAATACCAGCAAGAAGCGCCCACAGCATAAGATCTGGCCGTATTTGCTCAGGAATGTCGTGATCGACCGCCCAAACCAAGTCTGGTGTGCCGACATTACCTACATCCCAATGCGGCGCGGCTTCCTGTATCTCGTAGCGATCATGGATTGGCACAGTCGCAAGGTCCTGGCTTGGCGGTTATCAAACAGCATGGACGCGGACATCTGCGTTGAGGCATTGAAGGAAGCTTTGGCCAAGTATGGCAAGCCAGAGATATTCAATACAGATCAAGGCAGCCAGTTTACCAGTGGCGCTTGGATCGACGTGCTGACCGACGCAAAGATCAAAATCAGCATGGACGGCAAAGGCGCATGGCGCGACAACCGCATGATCGAACGGCTATGGCGGTCGTTGAAGTATGAATGCGTCTATTTGAATGCCTTTGAAACAGGTTCTGAAATGCGGGCTGGTATCAGCAAATGGTTGGCATACTACAACGTCGAGCGCCCGCACTCGACCCACGGCATCTTGACCCCTGATGAGGCCTATGCCAGCAAAAAAGAACCATTGAGATTAGCAGCCTAAATGAAACCCTGATCCATCTTAACAAGGCTGCAAACTGGTCGAAAAAATATGACCACCTCTCTGTTGCCCATCGAGGACCGCCCGCGAACGCTCTTTGATGCGCCACGCAGCAACAACGGTGACGCGATGCGGGCGCTCGATCTGATCAATGATCAGTTTGGAAAAAAGACGATGGTGTTGGCAAGTGAAGGCATGAAACGGCCTTGGCAGCTTTTGGCAGAACACCGCAGCCCACGCTACACTACGCGGCTGTCAGACCTACCGATTGTCCGGTGACAAAGGCAACCCCCAGCACGCTGCGGTACCTTTAAGAAATTCGTTATTTTGCACAAACTCCCAAGGCGTTGCTTCATTCTTGTCCCGCGCCATGACGTCTGCCACAGCGTCGAGCAGCACTTTGATAGTCGAAAGATCATCATTAATTATAGTACCCCGGTGCAGTGCTGTTTGTCTGTGATCGCCACGCGTCATAACGTCTAGCCCAAGAACAATCAGTGTTTGGATATCCGCCACGATTGCAGTTTCCCACCAATCAGAATAACCGGATTCATTGCACTCTTGGGCACAGGAAAAAGCACCTAGACAGCAAATAGCTCTACTCAAGACAAGAGCCCGCATATCAAATTCCTTAAGGAAATGGCCCAGAGTACGCGAAGTCGGTTTTTTTGGCCAATGCCAAAGAACCAAATCAAAATCGCCGGGAAATTATGCCCTTATTAAAGTTTCACCAAAAGACAGGTTCTTCTTTATTGTTTCGCATTGTACCACAAGGCTGACAACTCTCAAAATCGTGGAGTTGTTTCGTCACTTACGGCCGAAACNAGATGTACTAGCTGCGTTCAATGCCCGCTTGAGCCATTTTCAACTCCAAAGGCAACAAGAAGAAAACTGCAGCAAAACTATACAGAAAACTCATGTCCGTTATCAGGCGTTTGCCGCGTCAAAGGGCATCTGCGCGACGGTCAAAAGGTCCGGAAAATGTGCAATCAAGTGATCTGACTTGGTGCAATCTGCATCCGGATTAAAGCGCACAGTTGTCATCCCCAGCGCTTTGGCACCGTCAATTTCATATTGTGCATGACCAACAAATATTGCATTTTCGGGCGCGACCTTCAAAGGATTTAACGCCGCGAGATAAATCCTCGCATCTGGCTTGACCACGCCAAGTTCACAAGAATCCGCATAGGAATCCCAGATGCCATCTATCCCAATTGTTTTGAACCAATTGTTCTTCTCGGACGGCGGGTTAAACGTATTGGTCACCACGCCCAACTTAAAGCCGCGATGTTTAAGTTCGTGTAACGTATCACCAACTCCGTCGAAAAATGTGACATCGCTTTGTTGGGACCGCAGTAAGGCAACACCCTGCTGCACGATCTGCGGATCCGACACCCCGTAATGCCCCATCAACCATTCCATGAAGTCCTGAACCCCAATTTCGCCAGCATGTGCCTTCAGGCGCATTGCCCGCTCAACTGGGTCCTTGGCATCCGGAACCTTGTGACCACGGTCGGTCAGAAACTTGGCAATCATGCCTTTGCGCCGCGGCTTACTGTAGAGAATGTCACCTGCGTCAAACAGAATTGTACTAATGCCCAATGAAATCCCTTTCCGGTGGTTTGAAGAGTCTAAGAAGTGCTGCCTCAGTCAACTCTGAGCGAGGCAGCAGACGTTTATCCCAATTCGAGATAGAGCGCCAGAAACCCATACTTCGAGAAGTAGATTTCCTCCGGGTCGATTGGCCACAGCTTCAGATCGTCAAAGCTCGGAAGGTCGAAATCGTTCATTTGCATGGCTTCGATGCTGCTGCGTGCAGCAAAGTCACCAGGCTCGTTCCATGGGTCAAAGCCCTCTTCCTCCATCATATATTTGATCAGGAGTTTGGCAGCATTCGGATGTGGTGCCATGTCAGCCATAACCAGCGCGGTTGGATAACTGACACCAAACACCGGATCGAGACCATATATTGGAGCGGCAGCATAAACCCCTTCTTTGTTTTTACGCATTTTGGAGAACGTGGTGATCCCCAGAGGTGGGTTTTCCTGCTGCACATCACCAACATTTTTAAATATCTTGGTGGTCGAACTCATGAAAACCGGTTCATTACCAAGAAAGCGGAACAGCCATTCCATGGATGCATTCGGCTCAGAGATTACGGCGCTCTCTGCCACCGCTTCTAAAACCTCTTCGGAATATGCGATCGGTTCGCCAAACTCGCGCTCGTATGCCGCAGCCATTTCATCAGAATTTTGCAAGATGGTCTGCATGAAGTTCGCGGACAATCCGTCTTCGAGTGGGCTGGGCAGAAGCGTCCTTCCAGTCCATTCTTCGGTTGTCAGATCCCACAGCGTGTCTATCGGTGCGCCATCGGGGTTCAAAGCGGTGTTATAATAGACAACCCGGCTGGAATGACGCTGAATTAAAAACGGCTCCATCTCATTGCTATCCAGATCACTCTCAAGACCTGAAGGGATAAAGTTCCAAACCAACCCATTCGGCAGAGCCTCATTCAGCAAAAGCGGCGCTTCGGCGTTGAAAAGCACGTCCACTGCGTGAACGCCCGCGTTATGTTCGCGGCGCAGCTTTTCAATTTGCAGATCAGATGGCATGTCATGGCCAATGATCTCAATGCCATATGCCTCTTTAAAACCGTCGACCAGCTTGGCGATCCGAGATGACACGGAATAGATAACAACCTGTCCTTCTTCACGTGCCGCCGCCTCGATCGCTGTCCAGTCCTGAACATCAGACGCATAGGCACCGACGCCGGCCAGCTTTTGCCAGGTCTCGTCGGCAAAAGCTGCCCCTGACAGTCCGATCGCAAACACGGCCGCGGTCGTCATCAATTTTGATTTTGGTAATTTTCTCATTGATTGAGTCCTCCTTAGTGTATGGTTTTTCTTGGTCTTAATTGGCGTTTGATATGGCCACCGCTTCCCGGCTTATGAGCGCTCCGGTCTCGGCGGCATAGACGTTGAGTGCATCGGTTTTGAAACGAACCCAGACTGTTTGGCCTTCAGTCAGCACAGTGTCGTGCCCAACCCGAGTGATCAAAGCCGTCTGCCCGCGCGTAAGTTGAATTATCGTCTCCGGCCCGTTGGGTAAAACAGCAGTAATTTCATAGTCTTCTGCCGTTGGCGAAGTTTCTGCAGACACTGTGATGTCCTCGGGGCGCGCGCCAACAACCACCTCAGAGCACCCCGGAGCCCATGCAACATCTATACGGATATCTCCATTGGAATACACACTACCAAGGCTATTTTCTGCAGTCAGTTCGATTAGGTTGATCCGGGGCATGCCAACGAAATCGGCAACAAATGTATTTTCGGGTTGCCGGTAAAGTTGATCTGGGGGTGATATTTGCTGCACCTCGCCATCTTTCATGACCACCACACGCGTCGACATCGTCATCGCTTCTGTCTGGTCGTGGGTGACGTAAACTGTGGTGGCTTTTGCTTCGGACTGAAAGCGCTTTAGCTCTACGCGCATATCCATGCGCAGGCGCGCATCAAGGTTCGACAGCGGTTCGTCCATCAAGAAAATCGGTGGCTGGGTCGCCAATAATCTTGCCAGCGCCACGCGTTGTTGCTGCCCGCCTGAAAGCTCTGATGGATACCGCTGGTCAAGATGGCCAAGTCCCACATCACCAAGCACCTCATCCAGCCGTGCATCGGCGATGGGCTTGGGCGTCTTCAACACATCGAGGCCAAATTTCACGTTGTCACGCACGCTCATATGTGGCCACAGCGCATAGCTTTGAAACACCATGCCCAGATTGCGTTTACCTGGCGGAACCATTTTGTTTTCCTCAGATGAGAACACCACGGTGTCGCCCATGATGATCTCGCCTGCGTCAGGCGTCTCAAGCCCCGCTAGGCAGCGCAGCAAAGTTGTCTTGCCGCAGCCTGACGGGCCCAGTAATACCAAAAACTCACCGGACTCGATTTCAAGTGAAACATTGTTCAACGCAATTGCGGTACCGTATTTTTTGGTCAAATTACGAACAGAAATCTTTGACATCAGAACCCGCGCCTCCTCAGGATTGTTTTTCACGTAGACGGGCCATCTTACCCTTGCCGATCCACATCAGGATCAACTCGCCGATTATCGTCAATACAGCCACGATCAGCACAAGTGCGTTTGAAAGTTGCGCAAGCCCTTCTTCGGCATATCCAAAACCAACCGTCATCAGAACCCGCGTTGACGGTGTGATCAACAAAATGATCAGCGACAGTTCCCGCATAACCCCGACAAAGCTGACCATCATGCCTGACAAAACGCCTGAGCTGGCCAATGGCATAATGATCCGCCGAAACCGCATGGCCCAACTGGCGCCTGCCAGTTCGGCGGCTTCCTCAAGCTCTTGGCCGATTTGCGTGATGGCAGTCACACCGGTTTTCACCGAATATGGCAGTCGGCTGACAACCGAAATCAGCACCAGCAGTGTAAATGTACCGTAAAGCGCGGGGATCGGTCCGACAGGTTCAGCAAACAGCGTCAGATACATCGCGCCGAAGGCGATGGTCGGAAATAGAAAGGGGACAAAAGCGATCTGATCAAGGGCGCGGGCCAAAGGGTTGTGGGCGCGCCGCACAGTAATATAGGCGATCACCAGCCCAACAACCGAGGCAATAATCGCCGAGATAAACGCCAGCTTCAGGGTGTTCCATGTTGCCCCCAGAATAATGTTGTTGTGCAAAACGCCAGGCTCACCAAAGCCGATGTCTGGGTTTGAGCGACCCACCCAGAAATGTGGTGTCAGGTTTTCCAACCCGTAAAATCCATCAATCAACATCACCGATTGCACAGCCAGCAAGATCAGTGGAACAATCCCCACCATAAACGCGAAGAACGCAACCGCTAAAAAGATCGGCCAGCGCCATCCACCCAGTGCGATGACACGGCTACGAAAGCCTTTGCCACTGATCGTCTCGAACCTGCGGGTTTTATTACCGACGAACCGGTTAGACAGATAGATAGATACGAGAGACATAAGGATCAAAACAATCGCCAGCACAAAAGCTAATGAGTCGAGACCCAGCGTCAGGTTTGCGTAGACCATTGTCGCCACAGTATGAAATTGCGTCGGCGCACCCAATAAAAACGGCAACGCAAATTGACCGATGGTTTTTCCAAACGTCAGGATGAGTGCCGCGACAAAAGCCGGTGCCACAACCGGGAATGTGATGCGGCGCAACGTCATCAAACGCCCAGCCCCTGAAATCAGCGCGCTTTCCTCCATTTGGGAGTCGATTGTTGCCAGTGCGCCCGCAACCAGAAGATAGGCGAAAGGGAAATAATGGATTGCGAGCGTGATCGAGATCGGGAACGCGCCATAAGACAACCATTCTGGCGGCGCAACACCCAAAAATGCCTCATAGATGCCCGGCTGCCCACCAACTTTGGGGCTGCGGAAAACCGTTTCCCAAGCAAGGGCAATCGCGAATGACGGAACAATATAAGGCAGGGTTAAAACAGGCTGAAGCCAGCGTTTGCCCGGCATGTCAGAACGCACTACGCACCACGCCAGAACGCCGCCCGCCACCAACGCAAGTATGGTCGCCGCGATACCAGTTTTCAAAGTATTGAGCAGTGGGCCGTAGAGCATCTTGCTCGACAAAGGCCCAGTTGTCGCCTGAAGCCAATGAAACCAAGTGAACTCGCCGGGAACTGCTTGACGCGATATGCGGCGATCTCCTTGACCCCACGTCAATGTTTCGATCACCAATTGCACAAATGGCCAGACGACCAAATAGGCCAATACTGCCAACAAAAGCAGCATTGTAATATTAACTGGATCTGTGATCGCCCGCCTGAATTGAGACGCGCCTTTACGACTGATGTGAAAAAATTCGCTCATACGCCGCCTTTGTCACTCAGTAGATTAGCCCGGAGGCTTTCAAGCCCTTCGAGGCCTTTGACGGCGCGCTTTGGATCCTTGTGCGCAACCGTCATCGCAAGTGCTTCGCACACCACAATCGGGCCTGTACGCAATTGCATAACACTCTCATCAGGCCGGCTGACTGACAATGAGACGTCGGCCCGAGGGCGAATTGTTGGCCCAGTAGAATCGCTAACGACAATTGATTTTGCGCCAATCCCAGCTGTGTGTGCGATCAGACCCTCATAGCCTGCCGGCAATGAATCGGGCGCTTGAAATGCAAAAAAGACCACGGCATCATCTTCACTCAACGCCATAAATTTTTCCGCCAAGTCCCGGCGCTGGAGATTAAGGGCGACGTTCGTCTGAAAGCCGATCCGACGCAAGCGGCGGTCCAGATGCAGCACCAAGGGACCGGCGCTGCCACGGCCAACGATGTGGATAGTGCTTGCTTTGGACAAATGATCTGCGGCAATGTCAATTTGTGCCTGCGACAGGGAGTTAGAGATCGCATTCAGCGCTGCGATTTCACTCTCGATCAACGCGTTCAAGTTTGAGCCTTGCTCAATCGATTCCATCCTCTGTTGGCTGCGCTTTTCCGAACTCGCCTCTGGATGAACTTCCGAACGTATTTGCACCCGCAACTCGGGGTATCCGTCAAACCCAAGTTTATGGGCAAGCCGGACGACCGTGGATTTATGCACATCTGCCTTTTCCGCCAGCTGAGCAACAGACAAAAACACAGCGCTTTTGGGGGAATTAAGCAAGACAGACAGGATGGCACGATCCGACTCGGTTAATCGACCATCGAAATGCTCAACAATTTTATTTAGCGAAGGTTGCGCACTGCCGTTCATCTCATTCGACTCCTGAATCTGCAACTATGTTATCAATAAATTTACAAACTGCAACATAAGTTGCAAAAAAATCTAAAAAACACCAAATCACGCAAAATGGCCATTGGCGGCTTACCACTCACAATGAAACTAAAAACGGCCACGTGAATCGAACAGCCCAGTCCCGTTCAAAATGGGGGATTACCCCGGGCTGTCAAAGACGAATACACATATCTATGAGCCACTAAAAAGGGTAGAATGCAGAGGCAAAGGATGGCTTGCAAAGACGCGCACTGGTCATATAACTTAGTTAATTTCGACCTTAAAGTGCTCATACTTGCAAACCAGAATCATTAAGAATAGCAGCCTGAAATGGAACTCTGTCCTACCTTAAAAGACTGCAGGTTTCTCGGAAAACTACGATAAAGTCTCTTTTGAAATTTTCTTAATTCCAAAGCTATAATTTCCGTTCGACCCCCAATTTTCCATTACATCGCCGAGCAGAACTGTGCTCACGTTACAGAGGGGACCAATTTCAGTTTATTTCTGTTAGAGAGGTTTTATAAAGCAACATTTTCAATGAAATAAATTAGTTATGTCAGGTATCGATATCTTATCATCCAAGACTTCCCTGATTAGAATTTAGAAGTTGAGACGGAGCAACTGATACAACGGCACTCTGCAGTAATGGAAAACGGCAAACTTACTGCAAAAATTTAATTTTGCATTATTTACATCAAGCTGATAAACATATGAAATGTTAGATCTCATTCGTAGTTTTAAAGGGTGGAACTGAAGATGACAGAACTAAAAAAGGCAGCGCCAATTACGCGAAGACAAAAACTAATGGCCCAGATTGAAATTCACAACAGATTGGTGAGCCTCTAGAAGTTAGATACAGGATTAGACGCATCCAATCACTGTCCTAGCCGCAGGGCAATAATCATTTCAAACTTGGTAAGACTCGCTAAAGATTTTTAGTTGAGCCGTTGACGTCAAGGTTTCTTGACTAGGGTTATTTTCATTTCGCGATTACCCTTTTGTTTCTAGCCCAATCTACTTAGACCCAAGAATAAACGCATAAATAGCCAACGCAAAGCCCAGTTTGGGATGGTGCGGACACTTGAAAGATAACAGGAGTGTACAAACAAATCGAACACATCCTTCGTCGGACGCGTGAGGTTTCCCTTCAGGCGGCAAATTGAACTACTAGAGCGCCATCCATTTAATGTGCAACTACCCCGCAGCCCTGAACTAGTTCTGACATTCTTGTTGAGGGAAGAGTTCGCATGCTTCTGCGACAGTTTCGAACAGCGTGTCGAAGGTGCGGGCCTTCATGCGCGGCAGGTGCGCTTTGAGTTTGGAAAATGCCATTTCGATGGGGTTCAGGTCCGGGCTGTAAGGCGGCAGGAAGACAAGCCAGTTTCCCTGCGCCTTCAGGTACGCCTGTGCGACTGCGGATTTATGTGATGACAGGTTATCGGCGATCACGACCTCCCCGGGCTGCAGGCATGGTGCAAGCTGTGTTTCGATATAGGTTTCAAAAGCAGCGCGGTGCGTGGGCCCGTCCAACACCCAAGGCGCAGCCAGTTCATCCACGCGCAACCCGGCAATGAAGGTCTGGGTGCGCCAGTGTCAGATCCGGGCATCTGCTTTCAACCGCGCCCGACGCAGAGACCGCCCACGCAAGCGTGTCATCTTGGTGGTAACAGCCGTTTCGTCGATAAAGATCAGCCTGTGCGGCTCAAGACACATCCTTGGTTGACGCCGGTGCGTCCACTCGTATCGCGCGGTACGTCCTTGTTCGCGCCGTCTTTCCGTAGCGGTCAGGGATTTTTTTATATGTGTCGTTGAGGCGGTGGATTAGGTGACGTGACAACATTGCCGGAGTTGCCCTGATCGTATGCCGTTCAAATAACACGGCTGCCAACTCCGACATAGTTATGTCGGGAGCAGCGTAGCCCCGAAGTTGCGGTCGGCCCACAAAATGGCACTAGCGTCACCAGACATCCCGTAACCTCTCTGAAACCAATGGCATTTTGAGGGACGAGGCCGGTTGAAAACAACTACCGCTGGCCTTTATCGTTGCCAAATCAGTCGGTTTTCTGAAAGCAGGTTTCAGGGCCGTAGATTTGCTCGGCGACTTACGACGAGCCGAAACACCCGCCGAAATATAAGCACCCTGCAGAACATTGCGAGCGCCGTTACGATCCGCATGATCCACATGCGGGCAGTTAGTACAGTTAAATTCAGCCTGTGAGCGTCTATTCTCCTTATCGACATGCCCACACACATTGCATCTTTGTGACGTATATTTTGGATCGACGAACACGACCTGCGTACCTGTTTTTTCGGCCTTATAGACAATCTGCTCGCGGATTTTATGAAATGAAACGTTTAGAATGACCCGGTTTAGACCGGACTTTTGCTTGACCTTCTTGCCGGGGTTGTCTGCGTCCCCCTTGGCGCTGGCCGTCATATTTTTCACCTTGAGATCTTCAAGACCGATAAAGCGGAAACGTCTGGTCAACTCAGTGGTGATCCGGTGTGTTCGCGCTGTACGCCTACGTGCTTGCCTACGTTTCAACGCGCCCAAATGCAGTTTGGCCTTATGCCGCCTGATCGAGCCTTTCTTTGCGCGGGAAAGCTTTTTCTGCGCCATTCTTGCCTTGGCATCTAACACCTCAAGACCGTGATCCGGCCCTATATGTTCGCCGTTGGACAGGCAGACAGGCAGGCTTACGCCCAGATCAACGGCTATATCTCCGCCGGTGTGCTTTACCTCTTTAACTTTATGTTGTGTGGCAAGAATGACATAATATTCTGTGCCTTCTCTAATCACTTCAACGGTCTTTGGATCACCGTAAAACTTTCTATGCCGTTTGTACCGAATGCGCCCCAACTTTGGGATGGTCACACAGTCCTGCCCAAACACCACCATGGGTTTAGCGACGGAGACTCCGTTGATAATTTTCCGGCTGAACGCCTTGAAGGACAGCGAGTTATTGCGGTCTGCGCTGCGCCAAGAGGGGTATCCGCCCGGTATGCCCTTTTTTAAGTTATCGAAAAACCGGCTGAACGACTGGTCCAAGTCTCTGAGAGCAGCGTCCAAGCAATCTTTTGGTGTTTCTGTAATCCACTTTAGATCTTCGTCAGTACGCAGCCCCTCAACACCATTACGCACTTTGTAGTGGAGTTCTTTGGACTGTCGTGGCGCGGTGAAGGAACTGTCCCGCTCAAACGGGTCGGTGCCCTGCTTTCGGCCATAAATGTTTCTTTGTTCGAGCGCCGCATTGTACACCCAGCGAACCGCCGCAAAAAACTGATTTAGCTTTTGCTGCTGATCTACTGTCGGGTAAAGTCGGTATTTATATGCTCTATACATTACTTTTGCTGCCCTCCGAGCAGCGATAATGAATTGGTTATATCACATCTGCGCTGAAAAATCTTTCATATTCGCCAGCAATTGCCCGTCGAGGTTGTCGCCGATATTGTCAGTCCAGTAATCTGCGTATTCGATGTTTTCTGAAGGAAAGAGATGGCCTTTGAAGCTGGGGGAGTTCTTGCGTTTAGTCATGCCAAGCGTCTAAATCCGTAGGGAACAACCGTCAACTTGACGATACCCTGTCACCTGATCCGGTATAGCCGATTCGTCAAACCATCTCACCCGATTAAATTTGCGTAGGATTTAGTATCCAATGCCGGCCTTTCCTGTGCAGGGGATTTGGAAGTCGCACGGTCTCAGCCCGCATCGCTGGCGGCAGTTCAAGCTCTCCAACGATCCGGCCTTGC
>JGI20154J14316_10003655_pt1 | contig 12241 bp, 13 predicted proteins | sample COG_04_FD_14316 | JGI IMG/M metagenome (IMG submission 14316) | reverse complement strand
AAGCCTCAGCATAATCGGGCTTGATCTTGAGGGCTTGCTTAAAGCTATCAATCGCTGCGCTCAGCTGGCCTATTTCGGCAATAAACTGGCCCATATTAGAATAATATCTCGGCATAGTTGGGGTTGATCTTGAGAGCTTTTTGCAAGCTGTCTATCGCAGCAGCGGTGTCCCCCTTTTCGTAGAGGGCATTTCCCATATTGTTATACGCCTGTACATAATCAGGCTTGATCTTGATCGCCTGTTTGTAGCTGTCAATCGCCCCCTTTAAATCGCCCAGACCCTGCAAAGCGACCCTCATATAATAATGGGTCGGGGCATGTTTGGGCTCAGTTTCAATAGCGTTTTTATAGCTGGCAATCGCCGCCCTTGCGTCCCCCTTATTCTGCAGGACATTGCCTTTATTCCTTAAATTTTCAAAATAGTCAGGCTTGATCTTCAGGGCGCTTTTATACTGCGCAATCGCTGTATCCCACGCACCGATTTTTTTTTGCAAATTGCCGATATTAAAATAAATACTGGTGTCATCAGGCGTGAGACTAAGTGCCCTTTTAAAGCTGTCGACCGCATCGTCGTAACGACCCAAAGCCGCGCTTGAGGCGCCCTGCAGATTGTACACTGCACAGGCATCGGGAAATGCCTCCAGCAACAGATCTAATTTTGACAGGACCTCTGTAAACTGGCCTTGATGACACAGCGCCATCACCGCTTGCATCTGTTGCGGGGATGGCGCTGATCCCTCTGGGCGTGTCATAACGTCTGTTGATTTCAATCGTTGGTATCCCCGAAGGGCTTTTGAATTTTCTGGAAAACATGCTAAAATTTCTTTGTAAATTTCCTTGCAGCAGCCAGCTCGGCATTCTCCATCAAGCGTGCCGCCCGGTGCAGGACTTTATCAACTTCTAAAGGCATTGAAAAACTCCACAACCAAATAAACGTTGACCGAGCTTTTCACAGCAACACACCAATTTTTTGAAAAGAGACATCGAACAACAAAAATAACGTTTATGAGTATGAGCAGTACCGCGAAAAAAGCGCGTCAATCAAGTCCGGGCGTCATGCGCCCTAAAATTCACAAGTAAGTAGGCCAGCACCGGCCAACTGGGTCCACACCCACCGCAACGCGGGTGCGGAGTTTGCCCTTCACAGCATCGTCTAGTCGACGACAGTCACCTGGCGCATCACGTCCGGCGTGCCAATAACCGCGCCGTTTTGTCCAAGGCCAAGCTTGATTGCATCAACCACATCCATACCATCCGTGACCTTGCCGACAACTGTGTATTCTCCATTCAGGAAATGCCCGGCGGCAAACATGATGAAAAACTGGCTGTTGGCGCTGTCAGGGTTTGAGCTGCGTGCCATCCCTATGATACCACGTTCATAGGATACGTCCGAAAACTCTGCTTTCAGATCAGGCTTGTCCGAACCGCCCATGCCGGCGCGGCTGATATCTCCGCCTGCTTTGCCATATTGAACATCACCAGTTTGCGCCATAAAGCCGTCAATAACCCGATGGAACACCACGTTGTCATAGACGCCATCTGCCGCCAAAGCTGCGATCTGCGCCACATGGTTGGGCGCCACATCCTCAAAGAGATCGACAGTGATCACGCCGTTCGCGCCCTCACCTGCAACCTCAATCTGCAACCCAGTTGCCAGAACTGGTGCTGCCAAAACACTGAATATTGCTGCAAGTTTATACATCGGCGGCCACCTTTACTGAAATCATCCGGTCCGGACTGGTAGGGGGTTCCCCGCGCACGATCGCATCGACATGATCCATACCCTTGAGCACACGACCATAAACCGTATACTGACGATTGAGGAAATGATTGTCGCCAAAATTGAAGAAAAACTGGCTATTGGCAGAATTGGGGTTCTGGCTGCGCGCCGCCGCCAATGTGCCGCGGTCATGCGGAACACCGGAAAATTCAGCCATCAAATCTGGCAGGTCTGAGCCCCCAGTGCCCGCCATGCGCAGATTGAAATCATCTTCCATATCGCCGTTTTTCACATCGCCAGTCTGTGCCATAAAGCCGTCGATCACCCGGTGGAAACGCAACATTGTCATATTCTCCGCCACGAGCCAGCTCTTTCATCCGCGCGCAATGCCCGGGCGCAATATCAAACAACAACTCAACAATGACCGTGCCACCCTTCAACTCGATCAGGATGGTATTTTCCGGATCTTTGATGGCCGCATCAAGTGTGCTGCTGNCTTTGGCNGCTGGTTTCTTGGCTTTGGCCGCTGGTTTTTTTGCCTTGGCCGCTGGTTTTTTTGCCTTGGCCGCTTTGATCCCGCCCAGCGCCTGTTTGATCAAAGCCTTAATCTGTTTGCGGCTTTTCTCGGTCAACATATTATTTTTACCATATTCCACTTTGCCGTTAACGATCAACTCGGCGAGATCGGCTTCCGACATGCCCGCAGACGCCAATTCGTCTAAAATCAAAGATTTCTGCTTATCGTTGCGATATTTAATCCCGTCAGCCATGCTGGCTCTCCTTCGCGCTGTGATTTTAAACTTATCTAGTCTGCTTACCGCAGAGGAACAAGTCGAGACATTGACGCAAGCCCCGAGATCAACCAAACAGCAGATAAAGAGCAGGATTTGCCAAGGCAAGGATGTAAGATATGGGTTGGAAAACACTAGACGATATGGATCTTGACGACAAAAGGGTCCTGATAAGGGTCGATATAAACGTGCCAATGCAAGACGGTGTGGTCAGCGATGACACCCGAATCATCCGTATTGTGCCAACAGTTCGAGACATTCTTGCCGCCGGTGGCATACCGGTCTTACTGGCCCATTTCGGACGTCCAAAAGGCCAGCGTCGGCCCGAGTTCAGTCTGCAACCGCTGGTCGTCTCCCTTGAACAGGCGCTTGGAACACCCGTGATGTTTGCCGCAGACTGCATTGGCGCAGGCCCGGCCGCAGCCCTGCAGGCCCTGCCAAAGGGTGAAGTGCTGCTGCTCGAAAATACCCGCTATCACGCCGCCGAAGAGGCCAATGACCCGGGGTTTGCCGCGCAGATAGCCAAGCTTGGCGACATTTATTGCAACGATGCTTTTTCGGCCGCGCACCGCGCCCATGCGAGCACGGAGGCGCTGGCGCGTGTGCTGCCATCCTGCGCCGGTCGCCTGATGGCGGCAGAACTGGACGCGCTCGAGACCGCTTTGGGCGCCCCCAAGCATCCGGTTGTTGCGGTGGTGGGGGGGGCAAAGGTCTCAACCAAACTGGCGCTGCTCAGCAACTTGGTCACCAAGGTTGATCATCTGGTCATTGGCGGCGGTATGGCAAACACGTTTCTTGCAGCCCAAGGTCATTCGGTCGGCACATCATTGGCAGAACATGATATGACCGACACGGCCAGTGATATCCTGGCGCGCGCCACAGCGACGGGCTGTGAAATTATCCTGCCCAGCGACGTGGTTGTCGCCCGGGAATTTGCAGCCAATGCCCCGCATCAAACAGTTGCGATCAACCTTTGTCCGGCCGATGGCATGATCCTCGATGCAGGGGCACAAACAGTTGCGCGGATCACCGATTGTTTTTCCACTGCTAAAACCCTGATATGGAATGGACCTTTGGGTGCCTTCGAACTTGAACCTTTTGACACAGCCACCAACGCCGCAGCGCGCCAGGCGGCCAACTTAACCAAGGCCGGGGGTTTGGTGTCGGTCGCCGGGGGCGGCGATACTGTGGCGGCCCTAAATAAAGCAGGCGTTGTAGACACATTCAGCTACCTGTCCACCGCCGGTGGCGCATTTCTGGAATGGATGGAGGGCAAAACCCTGCCCGGTGTAGCCGCGCTGCAAAGTAGACTTCCGCACCAGTGAAAAGCCGAACGTCAACAGGCCAAATTATTGTAAAACCTTTTTGCCACAAAATACCCAATAGATGTTAGCGCAAACACAATTGAAACTGTAAAACACCTCGCTTAGAGCCAAGGCAGTCGCGTTCAATCATGGGCGCAAGGCTGCGCCATTTATCCAAATGGCAGGTATCGGATTACGGGCAGAGGCGGCCGAAAATATGAGAAACACCAAGCAAAGACACAAGATTTCATCGGCAGATGGCTTCATAGCAGCATTGGACCAAAGTGGTGGCTCAACCCCAAAGGCCCTAAAATTATACGGGATCGACCCCACCGATTACAGTGGTGAGACAGAGATGTTTGATCTGGTCCACGATATGCGTGCGCGGATTGTGCAATCAACAGCCTTCTCAACGGATCACATTGTCGGTGCTATCCTATTCGAACAAACCATGGACCGTTTGATAGGAGGTCAGCCTGCCGCTGATTATCTGTGGCAAAATCGCGGCGTTGTTCCCTTTCTAAAAGTCGACAAAGGTCTTGCCGCAAAGGCCGGTGGGATGAGCCTAATGAAACCCATAGACGGGCTAGATGCTCTGTTACAACGCGCGGTTGAGGCGAATATTTTTGGCACAAAAATGCGCTCGTTGATCGAGAGCGCCTCAAAAAGTGGTATCGAAGCAGTGGTCGCGCAACAATTTGAAGTGGCAAACAAAATCCTTGAGCACGGTCTGGTCCCGATCATCGAGCCCGAGATCAACATTGCCATCGCCGACAAAGCCGCCGCCGAAGATCTGCTGCTGCAGACCATCACCCGCCATCTTGAGGCCGTCCCTGCAGATCAAAAAATCATGCTAAAGCTGACCCTGCCCGACACCGCCAATCACTATGCCCCACTCGTGGCCCATGATAGCGTGTTGCGGGTGGTGGCCCTATCCGGCGGCTATGACCGCAAGACTGCGACCCAGAAGCTGGCCCAAAACACCGGTGTAATCGCCAGTTTTTCGCGCGCGCTAACCGAAGGCCTTTCCGCTCAGCAAAACGACAGTGCCTTTGATGCCGCACTCGGTCAGGCCGTCTTGGACATATACCATGCCTCAGTTGCGGGCTGAATAAAGCGGGTGTAGCCAGACGCTGAGCTCAATCTAATGTAAAATTTATTCACTTTTGGGATTCACAAACCGAATCACCTGTGCAATCATATACTCAAGGCTCTTTAGCGGGTCGTATTGAGGCAGTAGATGACCACGCGTAATACCAAAAAGCCCCTTGGCGTCTTAACGTTTTTTGTGGTCGCTTCAGGGCTGGCTCTGTATTTCACGTTTGCGGCTGTTCAGGGTGACTATGGGCTGTTTCGTCGTGCAGAGATTGAACAAAAAACCCGCAAGTTAACCGCAGAACTGACCAAGACCAACGCCGAGATCAAACAGATGGAAAACCTGACGCGCCGGCTGTCAGACCGCTATCTAGATCTGGATTTGCTTGACGAGCAAGCGCGCCGTATTCTGGGTGTTATCCGTCCAGACGAAATTGTTATTCGCTAGCCTGCAGAGATTTCAAAACGACGACTTTTTATAACAGCAAAGCGCTGGGTGAAGCCCGCTCCACACAGCGACAGCCCGCCATCACAGACACTGTGACGCCAGCTGTATCTCAAAGCTAGTTTCCTCTAAATCTAGAGGGCAAATACGTCTGCCAAAAATTTCTCTCGTCATTCTGCCCAATATCCTTTATTAAAATAGTTTAACGCTAAACTACTTTCAGAAAAAGGCGAGAAAAGCCCATGGCAACCCGAAAAACCGCGGCAAAACCAAATGTTTCTGCCGAAGAGCTGAAACAACATTATCACAACATGTTACTGATCAGACGATTCGAAGAAAAAGCAGGCCAACTTTATGGCATGGGCCTCATCGGCGGATTTTGTCACTTATACATCGGGCAGGAAGCTGTTGTTGTCGGCCTTGAGGCTGCCGCAGAGGAGGGCGACAAGCGCGTCACCTCCTATCGCGATCACGGCCATATGCTGGCCTGCGGCATGAACCCGGACGGGGTTATGGCGGAATTGACCGGACGGATAGGTGGTTATTCCAAAGGTAAAGGCGGCTCCATGCATATGTTCAGCAAGGAAAAGCACTTTTATGGCGGGCACGGCATTGTCGCAGCACAGGTACCCATCGGCGCAGGGTTGGCGTTTTCGGACAAATATAATGGTACGGACCGCGTGACTTTTGCCTACTTCGGCGATGGGGCTGCCAACCAAGGTCAGGTTTACGAAACCTTCAATATGGCAGCACTTTGGAAATTGCCGGTCATCTTCGTGATAGAAAACAATCAATATGCCATGGGCACTGCGCAAAAACGCTCAACTTCGTCACCAGATATCTACACACGTGGCGAAGCTTTTGGCATTGCAGGTCAAGCGGTTGACGGCATGAACGTACTTGAGGTCAAAGCCGCTGGTGAATTGGCTGTCAAACATTGCCGCGCTGGTAAAGGGCCGTTTATCCTCGAAGTTAAAACCTACCGCTATCGGGGCCATTCAATGTCGGATCCAGCAAAATATCGCACCCGCGAAGAAGTTCAGAAAATGCGCGAAGAACGCGACCCTATTGAATATGTGCGCTCGCTGTTGCTGACCGGCAAGCACGCCACCGAAGAAGATTTAAAGTCCATCGATAAAGGCATCAAAAAAGTTGTCAACGCATCGACAGACTTCGCCAAAGAAAGTCCCGAGCCGGATCTCTCCGAGCTCTGGACCGATATTTACGCTCAGGCATAAGGACAGACATTATGGCAACCGAAATTCTGATGCCCGCGCTCTCGCCAACCATGGAAGAAGGCACCTTGACACAATGGCTCGTCAAAGAGGGCGACAGCGTCGCTTCGGGTGATATTCTGGCAGAAATTGAAACTGACAAGGCCACTATGGAATTCGAGGCCGTGGATGAAGGCGTGATCGGCAAGCTGCTGGTCAGCGCCGGCAGCGAAGGCATCAAGGTCAATACGCCTATTGCCCTTTTATTGGAAGACGGCGAAAGCGCGACCGACACCAATGATCAAGTAGCCTTGGCGCCTGAGCCTGCCGCCACTGAGACCGCAAAAGACCGTTCAGACAACACCTCGAGTGCCGCGTCTACCGTCGCGGCCACTGTTGCTGTTGCAGCGCACAAGGTGGGACCAGAGTGGCCAGAAGGCACCGAGATCCGTCAGCAAACCGTGCGGGAAGCCCTGCGCGATGCCATGGCCGAAGAAATGCGCACAGACCCCAAGGTGTTACTGATGGGGGAAGAGGTCGCCGAATATCAGGGCGCTTATAAAGTATCGCAAGGTCTGCTGGATGAATTCGGCGAAAAACGCATTATCGACACGCCCATTACCGAACACGGCTTTGCGGGCATCGCAGTTGGCGCGGCCTTTGGCGGGTTGCGCCCAATTGTCGAGTTCATGACGTTTAACTTTGCCATGCAAGCCATGGATCAAATTGTAAACTCCGCCGCCAAAACGCTGTATATGTCCGGTGGACAGATGGGCGCTCCAATGGTGTTTCGTGGACCAAACGGCGCTGCGGCGCGTGTCGGCGCACAGCATTCACAGGATTTTGCAGCCTGGTTTTCCGCCATTCCGGGATTGAAAGTGGCGATGCCCTATTCTGCCTCCGATGCCAAAGGATTGTTGAAATCAGCGATCCGTGATCCCAACCCAGTGATCTTTTTAGAAAACGAAATTCTCTATGGGCGCAGCTTTGATATGCCAGTGCTTGAAGATTACACCGTGCCATTTGGCAAGGCGCGGATCTGGCGCGAAGGCAGCGATGTGACGCTGGTCAGTTTCGGAATTGGCATGCAATATGCGCTTGAAGCCGCCGAAACACTGGCCGCAGAGGGCGTCAGCGCTGAAGTCGTCGATCTGCGCACCCTGCGCCCGATTGATTACGACACGGTATTGGCCTCAGTGCGAAAAACCAACCGGTGCGTGACCATCGAAGAGGGCTTTCCCGTCGGCTCTATCGGCAATCACCTCTCGGCAACGATCATGGAACAGGCCTTTGACTATCTCGATGCCCCGGTGATCAATTGCACTGGCAAGGATGTGCCTATGCCCTATGCGGCCAACTTAGAAAAACACGCGTTGTTGACCACCCAAGAGGTGATCGAGGCCGTGCGCAAAATAACCTACAGGTAAGGAAGACAGAGCTATGCCAATTAAAATTCTCATGCCTGCGCTGTCACCGACAATGGAACAGGGATCGCTGACAAAGTGGTTGGTCAAAGAGGGNGACATCGTCGCCTCTGGCGACCTGTTGGCCGAGATTGAAACCGATAAGGCGACAATGGAATTTGAAGCCGTCGATGAAGGCGTCATCGGTAAAATTTTGATCCCCGAGGGCAGCCAAGACGTCGCCGTTAATACCCCAATCGCCATCTTACTGGATGAAGGTGAAACCGCAGATGGGCCAGATCAGCCGGCCCCTGCCCCAACAAGTGCCGTCACCCCCCAAGCAGAGGCCCCAAGCGACAACAAACAGGCCACTGCGGAGCAAACCACCCCAGCAACGGCATCGGCAGCACCTTTCCGGCAACCGAATGCGCAAGCTGATCGCGTCTTTGCAACGCCTCTGGCCCGCCGCATCGCTGCGGATAAGGGTTTAAATTTGAAAGAAATAACCGGATCAGGCCCAAAAGGCCGCATCGTAAAAGCCGATGTCGAACACGCGACTGCAGCGGCTCTGGCACCCGCGACCAATACTTTCTCAACAACCTCATCTTCTGAAAAAATTGCGATCTCCAGCGGTCTCACGACAGAGACCGTGCTTAAAATGTATCAAGATCGCGCCTTTGAAGAGATCAAGCTAGACGGCATGCGCAAGATAATCGCCGCCCGTCTGACTGAGGCCAAGCAGACAATTCCGCATTTTTACTTGCGCCGCGATATTCAGCTCGATGCCCTGCTGGCGCTGCGCAGTGAGTTAAACAGCCAGCTTGCTGTCCGCGACGTCAAGCTATCAGTTAATGACTTTATTATTAAGGCCGCGGCCTTGGCGCTCCAGTCTGTGCCTGCGGCCAATGCCGTCTGGGCCGGCGACCGGGTGCTGCAACTCAAACCCTCTGACATCGCCGTCGCCGTCGCCATCGAGGGCGGTTTGTTTACGCCAGTGCTCAAAGATGCCGATAGCAAGTCTCTGTCGACCCTCTCCGCACAGATGAAAGACATGGCCGCCCGGGCACGGGGTAAAAAACTGGCGCCGCATGAATATCAAGGCGGCAGTTTTGCCATCTCAAACCTTGGCATGTTCGGGGTTGATAATTTCGATGCGGTAATCAACCCGCCGCACGGCGCCATCTTGGCGGTAGGCGCTGGCAAAAAACGCCCCGTGGTCGCGCCCGATGGCAGTTTGGGCGTTGCCACTGTCATGTCGGTCACAATGTCAGTTGATCACCGAGCGATTGACGGGGCATTGGGTGCACAATTGCTGCAAGCGATAGTTGACAACCTGGAGAACCCACTTACCATGCTGGTATAGTGCCAGTCAGCGGTCTGGAAATTTAGTGTTAGCAATAATCCTTTGAAAAATGGCCTGCCAACGTCTGCGTGAGCTAGGCAGACTGGTTTTGCTTTCTGCGCTACGGCGAGACCTGCCGCTAAACCTCGAGGTTAGAGGCCTGTTTTAGCAACTGGTCCATCGTCACAGAAGGGGTCGCGCAGCCTGCCTCTCCAACCACTTTAGCAGGGACCCCCGCCACAGTGGTCATAGCCGGTACATCATGCAACACCACAGAACCCGCAGCGATCCGCGAGCATTGACCCACGGTGATATTGCCCAGCACCTTGGCCCCGGCCCCGATCAATACGCCTGCTGCAATCTTGGGATGGCGATCCTCTTCCTCTTTACCGGTGCCACCCAATGTGACCGAATGCAGCATCGATACATTATCACCAACCACTGCCGTCTCACCGATAACAATCGAATGGGCGTGATCTATCATAATGCCCTTGCCGACCTTTGCAGCCGGGTGGATATCAATACCAAAAACCTCTGATACCCGCATCTGGAAAAAATAAGACAGATCAGCCCGACCCTGGCGCCACAACCAATTGGCGATCCGGTAGGCTTGAACCGCTTGAAAGCCTTTGAAAAACAACAACGGTTGCAAAAACCGGTGACAGGCTGCATCGCGGTCAAATACCGCAGAGATATCAGCCCGCGCCGACATCGCTAAATCAGGATCAGACTTATGCGCTGCGTCACAAATTTCGCGCAGCATTTGTTCAGACATCTCGCCCGAGGCCAGTTTGAGCGCGATCCGGTATCCGAGAGCGTCTTGAATCGTGTTGTGATGCAAAACGCAAGCATGCATCAGGCCGCCCAAAAGCGGTTCTTGTGAGATAGCATGCTCTGCTTCGGCGACAATTCGCACCCAAATCGGATCAAGATTGGCAATCTGTGTCTGAGTTTTAGCCATTTTACGCTCTCCCTTATCCATGATGATGATACCGGATAGTGTGAAAGAAAGAAAATTAAAACTTTGCTGTGTGAAAGGGATTTGAATGCCCCCCATGACAAACAGATGTATCACCAACTGATTAACACCCTGTTGAAAGAATTGGATCAAGAAGATCATCTCGGGCAGGACAACCAAGCGGTTGTCACATCAGATCAGCAGTCTGTAGGCCGCTTAAGCCGAATGGACGCGCTGCAAGCGCAAGCCATTGCACAAGCTGCACAAACTCGACGTGACACGCAGCGCAGGGGGCTTCTGGCTGCCCGTAACAGGCTGGATGATAACAGCTTTGGCGCCTGTCACGACTGCGGCGAAGACATTACCTCCAAACGGTTGGCGTTCAACCCAGCGGTGCAGCTGTGCCTGAGCTGCGCGTCGGGTTAGACTGCGATAGACGCCAGCGACGCAGCCCAGCAAAAACGCGTTCGAGACAGTCGCAATAGTCCACATGCGCGAGCTCCGGCTCGGCTTGCAAGCCCATACCGCGGGCCATTGCCATCAGGCTGCCGTTTCCCCAATCGGGATGCGGCTTATTAAAACGCTTGCGATAACAATCAGCACTATGGGTCTGTGACAAGATCAGATTGCACAATTGGTTACGCATGTCGGCTGGCACAGACATCAAAGCACGCGCCAGCGCCGTCACATCACCATGCATAACCGGCCGCATCAATCTGCCAATATGGTCCGGGCAAACGGACCTGGCCCATACAATGCCGAGACCTGCGCCACATGCACCTCCAACATCGCTGAGGTTAAAAGCTCTGCAGGCACTTCAGCCTCTTGGGACAACCAAAAAGGCTGTAAAACACTGGTTTCATGGACAATCTGTCCGTCGCGCACCAGACGAACCATGTAATGCTCGGTCTCCTCAGCCAGCGGCACCTCGGCACGCTGCCAACTATCAGCATCAATACGGCTGCGCCTAATCCAACTGGCCTGCACTCCCTGATCTGTCATTTTTGCTCTCACATGACAGGGCATATAGGGCCGCAGCCCATTGCCGGAAAACGCTTCCCTACGGTGCACATAGGACGGGTCTGCCAACGGGCGCTGTGCCGGACCAAGCCGGAAATGCTGCGCTAGGTCCCGGGCTGCCGGAGATAAATTTATCTGCTCAGGATGACCGTTCAAAAGCACAAAATACGACCCTACCGGCCAGACCTTAGGCATTAGCGCATCGCTGCCAAGCTGGCCGCGCAAACGGTGCGACAGCAAGAACGTCTGTTCGGTGAGCAGCCGTGCGTCACGAAACTGCAGCAGCTCCCAGCGATCCGACGACCCGTCACCAATCGCAGCCAGGTTCGCCCCATTAAAAAACCGCGTCTCAGTGACGCTTTCCAAACTGCCCGAGGAAAGCCTAATTTGCAGATCATCCCCACGGTCGATCACCCCAGGACGAGCAGCATGTAAAACTGTTTCGGTCACACCAATAGTGGTTTTTGCCCGCAAAACCGTGTTCAGCGCATAATCCTCATCACTGGCTGAGGCATAAACAGCCACCGCGCCTGGCCATGGATCAGACGTCACCGCCAGATAGGGCGCATGCGGCGTTTCATCGCCTCGGATTAACGGCAAATCCAAAAACAGCGGAAAAACCGGAACCAAGCCAGGAGAACTGCGAATTTTTGTGCGCTCTGCAGGGTAAGGGGCCGGGCGGTATACCTCCGGTTCGATCCGAACTGCCTCGACAACCTGAGCGTGTTCATGCTCGATTATGTCTACGCGGTAGCGTTGGGCGTCGGGTTGATTGGTAAACCTGACAATATCGCCAGGCGCGACCCCCAGCATCGAGGGTGGCAATACAAACCGGACCATATCTTGGGCAATACGTGCTTCGCTCAGCCATTTATCAACGACCCCCCGCGCTTCTGGCCGCGTCATCACCAGTGGCATAGCAGAGGCCGCAACACTGTGGGTGCGATCA
>JGI20154J14316_10003654_pt1 | contig 12243 bp, 12 predicted proteins | sample COG_04_FD_14316 | JGI IMG/M metagenome (IMG submission 14316) | reverse complement strand
ATGCTGATTATGACGGATTTCATATTAAAGGACTTTTAATTAACTTTATTCACTCCGCCTGGCCTGAATTACTAACAGAATTATTCATTGGTAGTATTATTACACCAATTGTAAAAGTTTCAAAAGGAAATGAAAGACTTTCATTTTACACCCATCAAGAATATCTTAATTGGAAAGAAACAATTTCTGGTAATTGGAATATTAAGTATTACAAAGGTCTTGGTACATCAACTGCAGTAGAAGCAAGAGAATATTTCAAAAATCTAAAAGTATTAAATTATAAAGTAACTACAAAAAAAGATACAGAATCAATAGAATTAGCATTTAAGAAAACTGAAGCTGATTCTAGAAAAGTTTGGATTCGGAAGTATACAGAAAAATTTGAAGGTCTTGATTATCTAACAAAAAAAGATATTTCAATGACTGATTTAGTTAATAAAGAATTAGTATTATTTTCAATCAGTGACAATATACGTAGTATTCCATCAATAGTAGATGGTCTTAAACCAGGACAAAGAAAAGTATTATTCGCTTGTATTAAGAAAAACTTAACCGGTAAATCAGAAATTAAAGTCGCACAATTAGCTGGATATGTGTCAGAACAGACAGCATATCATCATGGAGAACATTCATTACAAGAAACAATTATTAATATGGCTCAGAATTATACTGGTTCAAATAATATGAATTTATTAGAACCAATCGGACAGTTTGGTTCGAGATTAATGTCGGGAAAAGATGCATCTAGTCCTCGATATATCTTTACAAGACTATCTACAAATTCTGATGTACTTTTTAATAAAAATGATTTACCACTTCTAGAATATTTAGATGATGACGGTCAAAGTATTGAGCCAAAGTTTTTTGTACCAACATTACCACTAATTCTAATAAATGGAACAGAAGGAATCGGTACAGGATTTTCAACAAAGATTCCATGTTTCAATCCAGATGATTTAAAATATTGTCTTGAAAAATTAGTTGAAAATGAAAAATATGAAATTCCTGAATTAACACCTTGGTATTCTGGATTCAAAGGTAATATTGCAAAAGTTGAAGAAAATAAATGGGTTTCATATGGAGTATATGAAATACAAGATAATATGATTAAAATCACAGAAATACCAATTGGTGAATCAATTGAGAATTATAAACAATATTTAGAAAAATTAGAAACTGATGATACTATTATTACATTCAAAAATAATTCAACTGATACAAATGTTGATTTTGAAATAAAAGTTAAAAAAGAAAAAATGGCTCAATGGGAATACGCAGGAACATTAGAGAAAACATTAAAAATGACATCAAATATAAATGCAACAAATATGCATATCTTCAACGAAGAAGGACAAATACAAAAAATGTATTCAGCAGAAGAAATTTTATATACATTCTATAAAATTAGAAATAAATATCACGCACTAAGAAAACAAAATTTAGAAAATACATTATTCAAAGAATTATGTATTATAGAATCAAAAGTAAAATATATCTCTTCAGTAGTAAATGATGAATTAGTAATCTTTAAAAGAAAGAAAAATGAAATTCTATTAGACATTAAAAAAATGGAACTATATGAAGTAGAAAATAGTTATGATTACTTATTGAGTATGCCTGGTCTTTCCTTTACAGAAGAAAAAATAGAAACACTTAATAAAGAATATCAAAAAAAGAAAAATGAATACACAGTAATTAGAAAGACAACGATTCAAGATTTATGGAACTCTGATTTTGAAAAAATAAATTAATAATGAAAGATTTAAATAAAATCAATAAAGATAATAAAAATAAATTAATAGCATTTATTGTAATGTCTGTAATAATATCTGTATAATTTAAATAAAATCAATAAAGATAATAAAAATAAATTAATATTTTTTTTTTATTATTTTTTAAATCTTTTATTAATTGTGCTTTATTTTTATAAACATATTTACTACGAATATTTTTTGTAATTTTTAATATTTATTTATATTAATGAGTGATTCTGGTAAATTATTTCCAAACGTAAGTGTTTTTGAAAATGATGACACAACTAATAAAGTAGAAATAAGTAATATAATTTATACAAACAATGAAAAATTAAGTAATGAAGAATTAAATAATGAACAATCATTTAATTATTTTAATTATTCAAATTATGTTATGGACACCACTAAATTAATTGGTAAAAGTACTTAAAGAATTAAATCATTAACTATTGCTCTTGTAGTGTAATGGTCATCACAGAGGATTTTGATTCCTCTAATCGGAGTTCGACTCTCCGCAAGAGCTAAATTAAAATAAATTAAAATAAATTAAAATAAATTTAATTTACTTTATTTTAATGAATTTAAAAATTAATTTAATATATAATTAATGTATTTAAGAAAAAAATACAAACCTGAATTATTGAGTGAATTAGATATTGAATATCCTAAAATAAAATACTTTTTAAATAAAAACATTAAATTTATAGTTACAGGTCCAAAAGAATGTGGTAAAACAACAATTGTTAAATTATATTTAGATATATTAAATTATGAATATTTATTAATTGATAATTATAATGATGAATGTAATATCTCATTAGAAATATTAAAAAATGCTTGTAATAATCCTTTAACTTATTTTAATAATAAAAAATTTATAATTGTAATTGATAATTTTGAACAATTTGATTTTAAATTTAGAGAATTTGTAATTAAAAGTAAATTACCATTATTAATAATAACGAATACTTATCTAAATAATTTAATTAATTATGTATATATAAATAATTATTCTAATGAATATATTTATAATTTATATCAAAATATAAATTTTTTGGAAAATAATAAAAATATTAAATTAAATATTAATAATATAAAAAATGTTAATAAATTATTTACATTATTAGAAAATAATAATAAAAATAGTATTTATGATTGTAATTCATTTAATTATAATGATTATTTAAATGAAACTAATTTATCTAAAAAATTATACATTATATCTAATTTAACATATATAAATTTTCAAATTAATTTAATTAATAATATAAATGATATATGTATTCTAGATAAATGTTATGATTTTTTAATTAATTCTTTTAATTATATTAATTACACAGATTATTATGAAATATTATGTTTTTTGGGTTGTGGGCAATATATTACAAATGAATTTAAAATTAAATGTAAATTTAAACAAATTATTAAAAAAAAAAATGATTTATGGATTCCGAATAATTTAAAAATAAAATAATTATTATTATTATTAATGTCTAAAATATTAGAAATTAAATTAAAAAGTAAATTAAAAAATATGAAAAAAAAAGAAATTAAATCATTTTTAATTAATTGTATTCATAAACATAAACCAAATTTATTAATTAATTCAGAATACACTAATGAACTAGACAGCGACAATGACAATGACAATTACGATGATAAAATGTGTCAATTGTGTAAAAATGATGTTTTTGAAAAAACAAAATATGAAGAAATATGTCAAAAATGTGGTTTAGTTAGACCAATTCAAGCTACNGGAAAAAATTATGAAAAAATTCCTGAATATATTACATTAGGTAAAAATATNGTTAAAATTACAGATGGGGGAAAAAATTTTTCTGTTGATTTAAATAAATTAAATACTTGGATACAAGATAAAGACCCATTATATATACATATTAAATTGATTCAATCAACAATTGATGAACTTGGATTAATAAATTCCGACGAAATTAAACAAACAACAATTGGATTATTTTATAACTTAATTGAATTATTTAATAAAAATACAATATTTTCAAATTTAAAATACAACCCATTAAATAATAAAAAAGGATTTATTGGTTTATGTATACATTATTCAGGATTAATAAATTCAACAAATATAAAACTATCAATAATAAGTGAAAAACTTAAAATAAATATTACAGAAATAATACAAGCAAATGAATTATTTCAAAAATTATTTAAAAATACAACATTTTCAAATTTAAAATTAAATGAAATTGTAAAATGTAATATTAAATTAAATAATAATGATCAAATTATATTTGATAAAATCAAAAATGATTTGATTACTTCTAAAATTGATATTAAAAACGATGAATCTATAATTTATTATATTTCAAAAAATATAAATAAAAAATTAAAATTTACATTAACTGAATTAAGTAATAATTGTAATGTAAGTACAGCAACAATAACTAATGAAAAAAACAAAATAAATGCATTTTATTTAAATAATAATGATTTATATAATAAATTATTTTAATTTTTCTCTTAATGATTGTTTTATTTTTTCTTTATGTTCAACACTTGGTTCTTGAAATTTATCATATAAATATTTTTTAGCAAGAACATCACCAACTATAAATTCATTTTCTAATTTTTCATCTTTAGAAGAAATTTTATTTTTTTCAGTCATTTCACACATAAATTTTAACATATTTAAATCAATATTATTTTCTATTGTTAACATATTATAAAGTTGTGAATAATTTGTTTTAAATGTACTCCATTTTTCATTTAATTCTTGATAATTAAATGTTTTTTTATCATTGATTATTTGTATACATTCATTATATATGTCCATATTATATTATATATAAAATAATTTAAATATTATCATAAAACGTAATTATTTTATACCTTTCATCAAAATATTTATAGCCGAATATTCACAATCATTAAATATTGTATATGAATTAGACCATTCTTCAATTGTATGCCTATTTCCCATACCTAAATTACATTCACTACATATAGGTTTCAAATTATTGATATTTAATGTACCACCTTTCGATTCAGGTTTATTATGACCAACATGCCACGCCGACATTACAGTTAATATATTATCACACCAAGTAACATTACATTTACCCTGCCATTTTTCTCCAATATTTGTTTTCCATACTAATTCTCTTATTCTTTTTGGAATTGATTTTTTAATTGTTTTTGTTATTTTAGACATTATAATTTATATTATATAAATAATCTTTTTAAATTAAATTAAAATAAAAAGATTATTTATAATGCCGCGAAAAAATAAATTTGGTACGTATATACAAGAACCGGACAATAATCCCAAATGGATTGATACAAAAACTGATTTATCACATCTTAATACCGAACAATTACCAATTGGAACAATTATACATTCTAATAATAGACATATAATGAATGATATACCAATGGATAAATGGAAAGATTGGAAAATTTGGTTTATAAATAAAAAAAAAGCTGATACATACACTTATCCAAAAGGTACTTGGATTTCAGTTGATTCAGATTTATCCAAATTAAGTACACAACAATTATCAATGGGGACAATTATTCATCCAAGTGGTCGATCTATAATGTTAGTATCAGATGAACAATGGAATGAGTGGAAAAATTGGTATAATTATCAAGATGATGTTATAAAACAAAGACTACAACAACAATTACAATTTGTACAGAATACAATTAAATATAGACAAAAAAGAATTGAAGAATTACAAATAAAATTAGAACAAAGAGAAATAGAAAGAGCAAAATATTTATTTAAAGAACAGGAACAAATTAAAAAAAAACAATTGAAAGAACGACAAAAAATTAGACAAGAACAATTAAAACAACAACAACAATTACAAAAAGAACAAGAAAAAGAACAAAAAAAAGAACAAAGCATAAAAGAAAGAAAAGAAAGAGTAGATAACAGAAAATTTAAATATATGATTGAACATTTTTTAGATGAACCGATTAAAAATAAAAAAAAATAAATTTAAACACCATGAAAATTCGTACTAGTTAGTGTAGTATCATATTTTTTTTTTAATAATTTATATTTTTTTTTAGATAATACTAATCCAATAGTTAAAACAATCATAATTAAATTAAATAATACAACAATTAATATAATAGCCCATACAGGAAATACATAACCTTCTATAATTACTTCATTTTCATTTAAAGTATTTTCATTTAAATCTAAACATGGTTCCATACCTAAATAATATTCATTATTATAAGATAATAGCCCTCCTATATCATTACATGTAATATTTAAACAAGAATATACTGATTCTAATTGTTGTTTAATATATTTAAAAGAATATTTATGTAAACTATTAAAATTTATAGTTGATTTTACTATATTAGATACTCCACTATCACATGAATCAATAATAGGTAATATAGTTTTAGCAAAAATATATCGTTCTGCATAATCTTTTAATCCTTTCACTGTTTCTGCTTTATAAAGATATTTTAAATATCCCTGAATTAAAGGGATAAATAAATATTTAATAATATCATTTTTAATTTTAATTACATTATTACATTGCATTTGTATAAGACTAACACTACCTAATTTGTATAAATTAAGTAATTCATTATTAACACTTTCAGTTCCAAAATTTTTACTTCTTTTTTCAGCTAAAGCATAACATGAATATCCGTTTCCACTACCATCTTCTAAAGAACCTGAATAAAAAGCCCATGCCTCATCCCATGCATGTGGACCACCATCATTTAATGTTAAATCTCCGGCAATACAATCCGTTATAGCATCTTCTAATTCATGTATAATATACATCCATACATTTTGATATTGTATTCCTTTCATAATTAATTCTTGCTTAATTACAGAATCATAATTAGAATTATAAATAGAATGTATAAATGTATCAGCATAATTTGTATCATTATAGTAACTTGCGTATAATTGATATACCCATTCATTAATCATTTTATTACCTGATGATGTACTAAATCCTTGTAAAGTTCTAGTTGACCCAGATGACTTAATTGAATTAAATCCATTCATATAAATATACATAGAATTGTTATAATCATTTAAATTTAAATAATTATTAATCATTTTTAAATCTAAATCAATTTTAGAATGCATTACAACGTCTGATACTGGAGTATATCCTGATAGTGATTGATAATCAGCGAATACTATATTTAAAATATTAAAAAAAAAAACAAAAAACTTCATTTATTTTAAATAAATTATTTCTTTAAATAATTAATTCACATAAAACTGGTGCGTGGTCGCTACCCTGTGGTGAATATTCTTCGCCAATATTTTTTAATACTTTACAATTTAAAATTTTAATATTATTACTTGTAATAATATAATCAAGTCTCCATCCATAATTTTTATGACGTAATATTCCTGTATCAATTCCTGTTTTTTCATTTTTAACTTTCTTTGCGCGGGGGTCCCACCAAGTAAAACCTTGAAAATCACTTGGGTCATTATATAATTCGTTATTACATTCTAAATAACAATCTTTATAATTCATATCTAATAAATCATACATAAATTCTCTTTCTTCTGGTAAGTAACCAACAATACCATCAGTTTTTTTTTTATATGTACTTGAATTTTTATAATTTATATGTATATCTTCTGCTCTATATGCAACATTTAAATCTCCGCAAAATATCACTTCACATTTTACAGTTGTTAAAAAATTTAAAAATGCCCTAGTCCATATCATTCTATTGTCATAATTTGTACCAGAATTTGGTGTATATACATTAATTAATATAAAGTTATCAAAATATAAAACTATTATTCGTCCTTCTTGGTCTTCATATCCTGGAATAGAATATATTACTTTATTTGGTTTAATTTTTGTGTAAATCGCTGTTCCAGAATAACGATTACCACCTCTACAAGTAACATTTGATTTAGAATGATTAAAATAATGTATAAATCCAGAAATACTAATTTCTTTGTCTGTTCTTGTTTCTTGTAAACAAATAATATCTGGATTATGTTTTAATAAATTTGACATAGAGCTATTTTCTTCAGGAATAAATATATGATTTTTTTTTAATTTATTATTAACTTCGTGAATTAAAAATGCGACTACGAATTCCATTAACATTCCATGTTACAATTTTCAATGACATAATCAATTATTAATATAAATTAAATTTTAATTTTAAATATAATAATAATTTGTAAAAATATTATTATTTTATCTTTTTCGTATTTCATTTATTATTTTATCTTTTGTAATATCACAAAAAAAAGAATAAAAAATAATTATTACTATTAATAAAAATATCATATTTATAAAATCATTCATAATTAAAATAATATAATATAATAATAATGAAAAATTGTATAAATATATTGTTAATTATAATAATAATTATTTTATTATTTTTAAATTTTAATAAACACAGAGAAACATTTAATAAACACATAGAAACATTTAATAATAATTCTATACAAATAACAAAAAGTATTTATACACCATTAATTAAAATATCTAAAGCACAGGATTTTAATACTTTTGGTTTAATAAGTAAACTAAAATTTGGTATAATAAAAAACCCTACTGAATATAAAAATATTATAATTATACCAGGACTTGGTGATTGTATTTTAAAACAAAATAATAATATTGTTTGGCCTATAAATTGTAGTGATATAAATAAAAATAATTATACATCTGTACATGAAAATAATTATACACATCTTAAGACTATATTAAATTTATTTTCTGCATTAAATTATTCAAGTGATAAATTAAATACTCTTGTTTATGATTTTATTAATTTAGATATTTCAAAAATAATATTAATTTTTAAAGAATTACTTAAAAAAAATACTATAATAATAGCATATGATTTTGGTGCAGTTATTGCAAATTTATGTATACAAAAATTATCTGAAGATGAAAAAAAACAAATTAATCATTTATTATTAATTTGTCCTACAATTGGTGGTGTACCATTATCTGTTCGTGAATATTTAAATGGTAATGATATAATTAATAATAATAGTACACAAAATATTGATACAACATTATTATCATTTCCAAATAAACAAATATATAATAATCCAGTTATTATTTATAATAAAATCAAATACTCTAGTAATAATTTATCAAATTTAATTAAAACTAATTTAAATGAAGATTTTGATAATTCAGAATGTTTAAAAATCCAAGAAGAATCATTAAAAAATCCAAAAGTTAATACAATTATTATTGGTTCTACTGGATATAATACTCCATTATGTTATGATTATATGAATAATTTAAGAGATACACCAAAAAAATATTCTCCAACTAATTATATAAATACACCAAACAATAATAATTTAATAGAAGGATTACAAGTAAATGGAGATTTAGTTGTTCCAACAGATAATTTATATAAATTACAATCACTATGGGGTGATAATTGTAAATTAGAAATATTAAAAAATATAAATCATTATTCTATTTTAAAATCTTATGAATTATGTATAATTATTTTAAAATATTTAAATAATTAATAAATAAACAACTTTTCGGAATTAAAAATAATTCATTATGTTTTAGTAAAATAATTATAAATACAAAAAGAACTAGAATTTATGATGAATGCACGAAGTAAACTTACTTTTAATCCTTTATATAAATTACCATATTTAAATGCATCTATAGTAGTATTAAATTCTCCTGATTGTATTCTTGTTTTTATAGTATCAAATGGATAACATAAAAAACATGATATAATTCCTGCTAATCCACCTGAAACAAATACAGAAATATCTTTATCTCTACAAGAATTATAGACCCCAAAATACATAGAACTTCCAATAGATTCTCTTATTAATGTATTTTTAAATCCAGTAAAAATTGAAATATTTATTTTTTTTAATGATTGAGTTCTAATTTTATATAATTCAATAGGACAAATTATAAAACTTGTTAATATTCCAGAACAGAGTCCCGATAAATAAAAATTATTTATTTGTTTATTTAAATTATTTGTTAATCCAAAAGATATACTATTTATTATACTACTAGTTAATAATGGATATTGAACACCTTTATAAATATTTTTATAATTTAATTTTTTATTAATTTGTTTATAAATTATATATGTATCTAATGGAAATCCAATTATAACTTGAGATATTCCAGTTATAAAACCCGCGAAATATTCTTTCATTTTTAAATTAGTATTATTTTAATAATACTAATAATACTAATTTAAAAATAAATTTAATTCATATTGAATGGGATATGTATTATCTCATAGAAGAATTTTAAATGAATTAAAATTATTAAAATATGTTTATTTATTTCATGTACTTCATAATTCATTTAAATTAATTTATTATATAAATAATTATGAAATAAGAATTAATTATTGTTTTGATTATCCATTTAAACAACCTAAAATTTATATTAATAATATTGAATTAATAGATATTTATAATTATTTAATGAAAAATAATCAAGAATATATTATTAAATGTTTATATTGTAATAGTATTTTTAAAACATGGCATACATCTATAACTTTAATAAAAATAAATAAAGAATTAAAATATTGTATTCGTTTAATACAATTTAATACTGAAAAATTACTTTTAAGAAAAATAATTGAAAAATATTCTAAAGAAAATATGGATTATTTATATTATTATTTATTAAGTTAATCATTTTTTATGGTTAATTCATCTATATATTTTTGTAGTTTTTTAATTTCTTTGGGTGATAAATGTTCTGGATAGTCTTTAAAATCGTTATATACTGTTCTTTTAAATCCTGGAAGATGTCTTGGAGCATCTATTTTTAATCTAAAAATATCTGCTTTTGTTTTTGGAGTCATTTTTTTTTTATTTACAAAAAATCCTTTGTCAACATATTTTTTATAAAAATAATCAAATTTAGATATAATAATATCTATCTCGCAACTTACATCAGATTCATCACCAACTTCTTCACAACCCATATTTGTATATATATTATTTTCTTGACCACGTCGTCCAGTTTGATCTGATAGTCCTATTACGCTTTTTTTTCTTGCTTTTTGTTCTTCTGATATTAAATTTTGATATTTTGTAAAATATGCTATACAAAGAATCAAAAATTGTCCTAATCCTTTATTTTTTAAATTTGAACCAAGAGTTTCTAAATATATTTCTTGATCAGTATCTTTATAGTTTTCATCATATTTAGATTCTCTATCTATAATCTCTTCTGATATACGAAACACTGCTCGTGCTAATTCTGGTTCTTTAAAATTAATATTGGATCTAATGCTAAAAGTAAAATTAGATGTATTATGTAAAATACGACCACTTCTTAAAACAGTATACGGAATTGTTTTTGAATGTATAAACAATGAATATTGTTCTGGAAGTAAATTTGTTAATTCAGGTATATTATATATAGACCAATTGCTTGACATTTATATTATATTAATTATATTTTTTTTTTAGTTTAAAGATATGATTCACTTATAAGAAATGAATTCTATTCAACAATCAATTTTTGATTCGTATGTTGACTCTGAAAATATATTTATGACTGGTCCAGGAGGTACAGGAAAAAGTTATTTAATAAAACAAATATATGCTCATGCAGTTGAACATGGTCGTAAAATAAGTGTTACTGCCCTCACTGGGGTTGCTGGACTTATTTTAGAATGTAATGCAACAACGATTCATACATGGGGTGGTATTGGATTATGTAAAAAAAGTAATGATTTAATTATTAATGGTGTACTTAAAAGTAAATATAAATTACATAATTGGTTAAATACAGACATTTTAATTATTGATGAAATTAGTATGATGTCTGATAAAATGTTTGATTTACTTGATACAATCGGACGTAAAATTTTAAATAATAAAAAACCATTTGGAGGAATTCAAATTATTTTATCCGGGGATTTTTTTCAATTACCTCCTGTTGCAGAAAATGTTTTTTGTTTTGAAAGTGATAAATTTATGAATAGTTTTGATTCTATTTATTCATTAGACCAAATATATAGACAAAATGATTCTGTTTATAAAAAAATATTAAATAATTTAAGAATTGGTAAAATCACACAAAATGCGATATGTAAATTAGAATCTCGTTTAATTAATAATTTAAATGTAAAATTGGATGATAATATTACTAGACTTTTACCAACTAAAAAAAAAGTAAATGAAATTAATAATAAAAATATTGTAAAAATTAATAGTAAAAGTTTTTATTATAAAAGAAATTACTCTGAAGATAAAGAAACAATTAGTTTAGTAGATAAAAATAAATTAAATAATATGACTGATCAAGAAAAAGATTTTGAATTTAAATATATAGAAAGTAGTACTTTAACAGAGGATAATCTAGAACTTAAAAAAGGTGCGTTTGTTATGTGTATTGCAAATTTAGACCCACAAATTGTAAATGGTAGTCAAGGTATTGTTAAAGATTTTGATACTAATAGTAATCCTATAATAGAATTCAAAAGTAATAGTCAAACTATTTTAAGA
>JGI20154J14316_10003650_pt1 | contig 12253 bp, 13 predicted proteins | sample COG_04_FD_14316 | JGI IMG/M metagenome (IMG submission 14316) | reverse complement strand
TGAATACATGTTTGCGCTGTGATAGCCATGACCTGGTGCTTATCAATATAGAACGCCACCAGGAATCTATGTGGTCGTCTGGATCGGGAAAATCACAGAAGCGGCCGCGAAATACAATGTAGATTGTATCCGACCAACCAACAAGCCATTCATTCAATCATTCAATCATTCAATCATTCAATCATTCAATCATTTAATCATATGTGTCTCAGTCACACATATGATTCTGATACCACGGACTTCCACATCTTATGTAGAAACACCACATTTGTTTCCGTAAAGGACATCGTCTTCCCAGTCCCAGAACGTTTTCCCACCCACAGACAGTTTGTGTGTGTCGGTGATAAAACAGGACAGTTCATCTATCTCCTTCTCTGGCACCGCAACTGCAGCTGGATGGTCCTTGACGTGTATGAAATCGCCTTGGTCGCTCTTGACAAAATGGTGTCCTGTTACGTAAATGTCGTCTCCATCCACACCCTCGCCGCCGAATTTGTAGTATGTTTCTTTTGTGTAATTATCGAACTTCATGACCGCATGAATCACGCTTCCATCCTCCAACACGTCGCCTAAATGGACATCCTTCATCGGCTTAGCAGTATTATCGCTCATTCGAATCCTGGTATCTGGATGAAAACACGCAAAGGCGTTGTGAATACCCTTCACCATTTTTCCAGGTGGACCATTCCACGCACTTTGGCCAGTTTTCACCGATCCGTCGATGAGGTTCACCATCACGGCGACAATCCCAATGACCTTCATCGTCAAATCCTTCATGCTGATGATAAGTCTCTGGAATTCCACGATGATGGACATGAGGACGTTGAACAGTCCCTTTATGATGAACATAATCTGTTCGCGGATGTAGTTGAACATTTTACGGATGTCGAACAGGTTCGTGTCAAATGCGGAAGTGACCTGGGACAATCCATTGATCATATACATGATTGGCTGCATAAGTTGTTTCATATATGTCGACTGTGTCTTCTGAACACAGTACGTAAAGTCCTCTGCCATATTATCAGACAGCGGCATGAAGAGCGGGTTACAGCGATACTTCGTCCAATTCGTCTTAATATTCTTGAATGATACCGTGAGATAAACACGCGAGAACATAACGACAAAGAATACATTGATTAATAGAAATAGACCCCACGCTTTTCCTTTTGGCATCTTACTTATATTAATGGAACATAATTATTGAACATAAATACGGAAATGGCGTATTGATATTCAATGATACAAGGTACATAGTCACTTGGGTTACTTTTACCTGCGACTTTTTTTCGCCATTTTGGTCCTCTTCGCTTTCCGTCCTTTTCTGCTCTTCCTGCTCTTTCTGCTCTTCCTGCTCTTCCTGCTCTTCCTGCTCTTCCTGCTCTTTCTGAACACCCGACTCCTCCGTGTCTGTTTTTTGCGACCTCTTCCTCCCTTTATCACGTCGCCCACTTTTCCATCGTTCTCGGCGTTTGTCTGAATTTGTGCAAATATCTTGGCCATTTCCATGTTGTTCTGTTGTGTATTTGCGGTCTGTGACCCTTGAGGCAGCGACGGGACTTCTATCTGCTGCCCGGCATCTCCGCCTCGTTTACGCGTTCCTCTCCTCCTCCTCCGCCTTTGCGTTCTCGACCGCCTCACCCCCCCACCAACCCTCCCGTCAAGGGCCTGGACAGCAGCATTCTGGTCTGCGTTTTGCTGTATGCTCTGCGTGGCACACTCCTGTGGACTGGAACAGACGCTGGGGTCGTATTCTAAATTGATAGTTTTACCAAGAACTAAATTGGTAGCCATTTTTATACTATAAGAACAGATTATTGTATCTGCGAATATCTATATAAATAAAATCCACCTATACATACATACCTACAGACATGGATCCTAACGTGAAGATGGACGACAAGGCCCGACTTCAACTTCAGAACATGATTAAGGAAAACGATGTGCTGGATCAAACCGAGCTTATCCGCGAGCTGAAACACAGTGCGATATTCAGGAACGAGGTCGGCAAACTCCTCGAACTGAAAAAGAGATATCCCAGCGACCCCGAGGCGCTCAACGATGCGTGTATGATCGAATGTAGCTTTCTCTTCAACTACTACACCGACCTGTACAACAAACTTCGCAAGGACGAGATCGATGTCCAGATTCTGTATCAGTTCATCGACGTGCTCGCCCACATCGAAGACGGAAAGGTCGACCAGCACGAGGGGTCCTTTATGGTGGGAACCCTTCTGAAAAAAATATACGTGGACAGCGCGCTGCGAAAAGCGGATATGCTGGACCAGAAATACGCAGAGGAGGGCGAAGAAAAGCCTGTGATGGTCGAACCCATTGCGATTTCCTGGAAAGACTACAAGAACGCCAAGGGTACTGCGTAATAGAAATGGCTTAAATACAGTGCGCAAGTATACGCATGAAGAAATCCTATTCAACATCAACGAGAAACACGCTGGTTATTGTTGAATCGCCCGCAAAATGTAAAAAGATCGAGGGCTTTTTGGGTCCAGGACACAAGTGCGTGGCCAGTTTCGGACACTTGTGCGAACTGCCTTCGCTCGACCACATAGACACAGTCAACAACTTTTCACCCACCTTCGTGGTGGCCGACAACAAACGCAAATACGTGTCTTCGCTAAAAAAGGAGATTGCAGAGGCAGGCGAAGTGGTATTGGCGACCGACGACGACAGAGAAGGCGAGGCCATCGCCTGGCACATTTGTCGCCTCTTTGGACTGAACGTGGAAAAAACGAAACGCATCGTGTTCCACGAAATCACCGAATCCGCCGTCAAAAAGGCCATGGCGAATCCGACGGTGGTCAACATGAGCGTGGTATACGCACAACAAACCCGCCAGATACTGGACGTGCTGGTGGGGTTCAAGATATCGCCGGTGTTGTGGAAACACGTTGCCCGCCAATCCCTCTCGGCGGGGCGATGCCAGACCCCCGCGTTGAAACTCATCTACGAGAATCAAAAGGAAATAGACAAGGTGGTAGGCAGAGTGGTCTACGCAACGACAGGATACTTTCGGGTCGCCCAGCAGGTTGTTCCCTTCACCCTCAAGAAGGAGTTTTCCGACCAGGAAGAACTTCTTGCGTTTTTCGACAAAAGCGTTAAATTCCCACACGTTTTCCAGTGTTCCTCCCCGTCCACAGTGAAAAAGCAGCCTCCACTTCCCTTCAACACCTCGCGGCTCCAGCAAGCGGCCAGCAACGAGTTCCATTTCTCGCCCAAGGACACGATGCGTATGTGCCAGACGCTCTATGAGTCGGGTTACATTACCTACATGCGCACAGACAGTCGAAAATTTTCAAAGGAGTTCATCGATGCCACAAAGAAACACATTCTGTCCACCTTCTCACCCAAACACATGGGTACCCAGGGACAAATCGACCAGGTGACCAACGACAACGAAACCCCACACGAGGCGATTCGTCCCACGAATATATGCACGGAGACCGTATCTGATAAATGTAGTGCCCGCGAACAGAAACTATACAAACTCATTCGCGAGACCACGCTCCAGAGCTGTATGTCTCCTGCGGAATTCTATGCGATCAAGGCGACGGTCACTTCGCCCGAGGGAGACTATGTCCACAAGAGCGAGAGCCTGTCATTCCCCGGCTGGATGGCCGTGGGGAGAAACCCAACCAACGCAGCGGCGGACGAGAGGACATACAAGGTTCTCTCTTCGGCTCCTTCTTCTGAAGTCAAATATACAAAAATCACCTCGTGTGCATCCATGAAAGACCTGAAACAGCACTACACGGAGGCGAGATTGGTTCAGCTGCTGGAAGACAAGGGCATTGGCCGACCCTCCACGTTCTCTTCTCTCGTTGATAAGATACAAGAAAGGGGATATGTGAAGAAGAGCAACGTGGCAGGGAAGAAGGTAGCGTGTTCGGATTTTGAACTGGACACGAGCGGCGATGTATTTGAGTCCGAAACAACCCGCGAATACGGCAACGAAAAGAACAAGTTGGTCATCCAATCGACGGGTATTGTGGTGATGGAGTTTTTGAACAGCCATTTCGAGGAGCTCTTCCAGTATGAGTACACCGACGAGATGGAAACCAAACTCGACAAAATCGCCAACGCCACGAACGATGTGGAGGCGATGAAGAACCGTGCGATGACCGAGTACTACGCGCAGATTGAAGCCCTATTGGGTTCTCTCAAGGAGCAACAAGTGGATAAGGTAGAGTATAAGATAGACGATCATCACGTATATCTTATTGGAAAGAAGGGACCCGTGATCAAATGCACAACAGGCGATCAGGTGTCCTTCAAATCGGTGCGACCGGATATCGATTTACAGAAACTCGGTCGCGGAGAATACACTCTTGACGAGGTGGTAGATACAGACAAACGGGTCGAAAACACGCTGGGCAGTCACGAAGGACATGATGTGGTATTGAAAACAGGCAAATTTGGTGTATATGCCAAATGGGGCGACACCAACGTGTCTCTCAAAAGCCTCGGAAACCGTCCCACCGAGAACATCCGGTTAGAGGACGTGGTGTCCATCATGAAAGCGACCTCGGAGGGAACCCGCAAAATCAACAATCACATGTCTATACGCACCAGCACCAAGGGCCCCTATCTGTTTTTCAAAACGTCCACCATGAAAAAGCCGAAGTTCTTCAGTCTAAAGGACTGCTCGCTGGACTTCATGAATGGCGATATGGAAGAGCTGAAGGAGTGGATAAACGACGTTCATGGTGTAGCCTAAGTATTGTTGGCAATCGACTCCGGCACGCGCATGTTGTACAAGCGGTTGTTCTGGGGGCGGAAAATACACAACTCAAGATCAAACGTGAAGTCGTTGTTGTCGAAGTCCACCAACATGCCGTTGTGGTAGCGCAGCTTGATGCTCAGTTTGCGGATTCTCTCGACAGGCGGCGTGAAAATCTTGTAGAAATTGGCGTCGTTCACCGCCTCGTAGTAGTTGTTATGACCTTCGTTAATAAGGAGCGGAATTTTAGCAAACGAGGCCTTGACGCGTCCGTTGGTCTGGTTCGTTTCCTGTGTAAATTTGTTATCGGCATAAGGCGTTGTCTCGTCGATGGAATTCAACAGTTTGATGTCCATGTAACAATATGCGGGAGGCCTGACATTGATCTGAAGGGGAGTGTTGACAAAGTAGGCAGACGCACCCGTCAACACGGGATTGGGAGTCAACCATCTCCCGTTATCGCCCGCAACCACGTCCCCATAAAAGAATCGCGTCTGGTTTTCGTTGGTTTGTGCTGAAGAAGTAACATCGCAACGAGTGAACCCTAAATTTCCAGGCAACCCCCAGTGTTTGTACTCGGGAGAAATATCATTGTTGCCACACAAACACAACGGCGACTCTGCTTCAGCTATGGCGAGGTACGTGTTGGTAAACATAAACCCCGAACTGCGATTTCCAAACCATAGGCGTCTGTTTACTTCATGAAACGCAACCACAAACTCCTGGTACCCGCCGGCCAATTTATAGGCAGCAGCCTGTGTAGGTGTGAATGTGGTGGTGGCACCAACCAGATAATTTGTCACCGTCGCATTCATCTTGTTCTCAATTTCCTTGGTCATTTGCTGCTCCGTATAGGTTCCGGTTTCAATGACTACCACAAAATTGTTCCCGCTTGCGTCCACCAACATGTTGTAGATGGCGGTTTCGATTGGGTCAGCCGGAATAAGTTGGGAGGCATCGTACGGAGTCGTAATCTGAAACGTCATGGTAACATTCTTGCTTTTGGGCGAAAACATGTTCATGGTATTGGGGAAATAGCCAGACGTGAGACGAAATCCCTGGACGTTCAGATAGTCTTGCGGGAGCTCAATCTCAAAGTCGCTCGAGTTGGGATACTTCAGCATGTTGCGATCTTCCGAATGGATGGATATATATTGTTGCTCAAACTGGTATTCTTGGGAATTCGGTATGAGGGGATGCGACGTATGTGTATTGAACCGGCTCATTATAATACTACGCCCATTTTATTTTCAGATAATTCCGAATTTGGCCACATCCATATTTTAAAATACTTCATTATATATAATGACCGAACAAACCCCCGCAAAAAACAACTGGTTCCAGATCCTCACACGAAGTATGTTTTATACCGGGACAATTATGTTGCTATTTCCTCTATTTATCAATGTATCCAACCCAACGACAGTTCTGATTGTAACATACTCGCTGCTCACTCTCTGTCTTGGTATGGTATCGACTTCCATGTACAACCGCATGTCCGTGAAGTTAAGTCAAATCGTGGATGTGGGCGTTACCACCTATCTTTACTACCTTATCCAGATGATGGGACCCGTGCTCATGATTTTGGGCATCCTCATCTATTCCTTATACCTATTTATCCATTACCGTCAAGTGATAAACGATGGGCGAACGTCATCACAATATTACACATTTAGCAAAGTATCCATCGCGTTTGTGATCATTCAGTTCATTCTCCTGTTCAACGGGTTCTCGTCTGACCACTTCCGCGAGAAAGGGACGATGGAGGCGGTATACACCAGCAGCATCTATTTGACCGGCGTAATCAATGCGTATATTGTTATTATTATGGGATATATACTCATGTCCTATACCACAGACGGATAGGTGTCCAGATGGATACACACATAACTATACACCCACATAGATAGTATAGTTATGGCATGGAGACGGGAGCGACCGTTGAGAATTTGTAGGTGAGACCGTAGTTCACGTCGGTTTCCCATATACCCGAAATCTTCAACACCAACGATACGTTTCGTGTATCAAAGGATGGATCCTGTAGATGAAGCTTGATACACCCATTGACTACCTGCTCTCGCACCTTGTACTGGGGGGTCTTTTGCTTCATATTGGGTTGAATTTTATCCAGGATGTTCTTCTCTATACCGACTATCGATTTAATAAGGGATTTGTGTCCTTCCACGTCGAACATAAACTTGTATTTCTGATAATATTTCTCGCATTCCACATTCCTGAAAGGAACGTGTAAATAGACCCCGTTCATGGTAAAATTGTGCATACAATACAATATCCGTATGAAGTTTCCGTTGGTCATGACATTGTTTTTTATCGTATCGCAAAAATATAGATTGTCGGAATTATACTGATCCAGCGCTTTTAATATGCTCATAGTTGTGTATACCAGTTACCTTTGTATCGTTTTCAAAAAAGTCATTTAGAAAGAAAAAAACAACTCATACAATCGCAATGAAATTTTTAGAAACCACATTCGACGAATACGATACAGCCGTCTCCAAATGTAACTTCCATCCCAAGGTCGACGACAAGGTATTTTCCAAATTCCCGGACACATTTGAGGACCTCCGCAACGTGATCTTTTACGGACCGCCAGGCGTAGGCAAGTATTCGCAAGCCCTTCACTGTATCAAAAAATACAGCCCGTCTGGATTAAAGTATGTGAAAAAACTGTCGATGGTCTTCAACAAGCGCGACTACTATTTTCGCATTAGCGACATTCATTACGAGATTGATATGAGTATTTTAGGATGTAACTCAAAACTGCTCTGGCATGAAATCTACCAGCAAATAGTCGATGCGGTGTCTGCAAAAACTGAGAAGCAGGGCATCATATTGTGTAAGAACTTCAACGATACGCATAGCGAGCTTCTTGAAAATTTCTACATCTATATGCAGAACAATATCGAAACGCGCCACAACCACATCGTTTTTTTTCTCATCAACGAACACCTGTCGTTTTTGCCTGATAACATCATCAGTTGTTGTAAGGTGGTTCCCTTTCCGCGCCCGACTGCGTCTGTATACAAAAAAGGCACGTCGTGTAAAAAAATGCCACCCCTTCATGAAATCACCAACATCAAGGTTTTACATACTCCCGAACTCCCCATGAACAATCATGGACAGATTCTTGATAAACTGATTGCGTATATGTTAGACATTCGGAAACTCGACTTGATGATACTGCGTGAAAAATTATACGACATGCTTGTCTACAATATCGATATTCACGAGGCGACGTGGGTTATTTTCAATCATATGATCTCCAACGACCACATCAAGGAAGATGATGTGGCTGATGCGCTTATACGCACATACGAATTTTTCAAATATTACAACAACAATTATCGACCCATTTATCATTTGGAGCGCTACATACTGACGTTGGTGAAAATCATCCACAAGGATAAACTGGTGGTCGCAAAGACTTAAACACAATACACACAATACATACACTATATCTATACGATATGAACTACGAAGAAGCACTGGAAATACTGGACTTTGACCCTCATGTCAAAATAACCCCCGACGAGCTGAAGAAACGATACCACAAACTCGCACTACAATACCATCCCGATAAAAACGGGGGCAGCGACGACAGCAAACAGAGGTGCCAGCTCGTCAATGAAGCCTACGATGTGGTACATTCCCGCATGGCTTCTCCTGGAATTGACCAGCCATCCGAATCACACAGTTCACCCAAGGACTACAATACGCTGTTCCAGGCTTTTATGGACAACTTTGCCCGTTCGCGCGATTTCCCCGAAATGTCCGTAATGAAAGAAATCGTGCTTTCGGGGTGCCAAAAGCTTTCGCTCACGCTATTCGAGAACATAGACAAGGACGTTGCTCTCAACACGTTGTCATTCTTATGTAAATACAAGGACATTCTTCACATCGACGAAGACACCATCGACGCCGTCAAACACATTATCGCGAAGAAATACGAGAACGATATGGTATTTGTTCTCAACCCGACGCTGGACGATATGTTGAACAGTAACGTGTACAAACTGAACGTGGACGAACGCACGTACTACGTGCCGCTTTGGCACAGTGAGGCGTATTTCGACGGTCCCAAGGGCGAGATCATCGTGAAATGCATACCGACACTTCCTGACAATGTTTACGTAGACGAATTCAACTTCATACACGTGGAGTTGACGCGGAAGTTCAGCGTGGATTTGTTCAACGAACCCAGTCTGTCGTTCTATCTTGGCACACACAAGTTCGAGATTCCCCGGGTTCTTTTCCGAAAGACGCACACGTACCACTTGGAGAACCAGGGACTGTTCCCCATCAATGTACACGACATATACAACGAAACGCGCAGAACGGGTCTACATGTTAAACTAACCTTCGTAGACTGATTGGGTCTTCGCCCCACACCCCACACCATATCGCATCAGAATCATGTATTGATTATTGTTTCATATCAATACATTATTCAATTACTTGGAGACACCCGAACCCCGCGAGGGAGGGGGTGCGAGAACGAAGCCCCCTGATTTTAAAGGTGGACTGATTAGCGTGTAAGCTCATAGTCTAACGCTTTTTTGTTTTCTTCTTCATTTACTGCGGCGTCATTAGCCTGGCTTAACCCCTCCATGATCTCCTGATCTTTCTGGTCTGCGGCATCCAACGCTAAAAAGTAGGTGCACGCCATGAGGATAAAGGGGAGAAGGACAAGCACCCAGGAGATGGCACCGAATCCCTTGTTACACAGGAAATTGAGTATCCATGCGAAAAGCACCACGAAAATGGCGTTGAAAATCAAGGTCATGACTCTAAAGTTTCTCAAAAAGGCAGAGATGAGTCCGATTGCGGCCAAAATGAGGTAGAGTTGTGCGGGAGAGCAGTATTTCGTGAACTGAAATTGCTTCATTATACTAATAACGAAGAAATTTAATTATTTGTCATACATTCTATTCAATTGCAACACACATTTCATGTTCGGGATGTTCTTCGCAAAAGATGGCCATTGTTTCTTCGTCGGTGGCTTCTGGAAGAGGTTCTCCTGACGCATGCATTCCCTCCAAGACTTCTTCGTCTTTTTTGTCCGCGGCATCCATAGCCAAGAAAAAGGTGGCTGCCAAGAGAACAAAAGGGAACAAAACGAGAATCCAAGAGAGGGCGGCGTATCCCTTGCGACACAAGAAGTTCAGGATCCACGCCCACAACACGGCAAACAGCGAATTGTAGAGAAGAGTAAAAACCCTAAAGTTTTTCAAAAACCCTGCTGCGATTCCGATTACCGCGACAACGAGGTAGAGTTGTGCGGGCGAACAGTATTTTCCGAACTCAAATTGTGACATTATATATTATTGTCGGAGAATAATATTACATGCGACCCCTATTTAATAGCTCACCATTCCCTCCGTTTCGTGGTAATCCATGGCGTCCATGGCAAGGAAGAAAACAGCTGCGAAGAGAACAAACGGAAGAAGAACGAGGATCCAGGAGACAATACCCAATCCCTTGCTACACAAGAAGTTCAGGACCCATCCGTACAAAACGACAAAAATAGCGTTGATAAGCAGTGTGGTAATTCTGAAATTCTTGAGGAAGGCGGAAAGCAGACTGATTCCAGCAAGAATCAAATACAGCTGGGCGGGCGTACAATACTTTTCAAAGTCGAAATGTTTCATATATATTACAAAAAGATAAAAGAGAAGCAAGGAAAGGGAAAGAGAAAGAAATTGTCAGAGATTACAATGACAATTTCCTAAATGGGGAATATGTGGTTTGTATGGGTTGTATGGGTTGTATGGTTTTATTTTTATGTTGGTTCTTGTTATTTTCTTGATAAGGGAAGATTATGTTTTTATTTGGGGTGTTTTCTTGATAAGGGATTGGGATTTTTATGATATGTTGTTTGGATTGGTTGGATTGGTTGGATTGGTTGGATTATGCCGCCTTCTTGCGAACCACCTTCTTCTTCTTAACGGGTTCGGGTTCAGGCTCGGGCTCGGGCTCCTCCTCCTCCTCGACCTCGACCTCGTCTTCCTCCTCCTCGACCTCGTCGTCTTCGACAATGCCTCCCTCCTCCTCGGCGTCAGAATCGGCGACAATCTCGGACATCTCCTCGGTATCCTCCTCCTTTGCGGCAGCAGAACCCTTAAGCTTCTCCTTGTCATCGCTGTTCAGCTTGATGAAACAGGTTCCCTGGAGCGAGGCTCTGGGCTTCTGGACAACCGCCTGGAGAAGCTTCCAGGTGACTCCGAACTTACCGTTCGCGAACCAGAGTCCACCGCACTGGATGACCACTGCGACGTTGGTTCCCTTCTGAAGATAATCCACAGGAGTCATACCGGGGGTATTCTCGTTGGGAAACAAGGCCTTGCCATCGTCGTCGTAAATCTCCGACTTCCATACACCGTCCCACATAGGAATCTTCACGCGAAGAGTGGGTGCCTTTTCCTTGTCCTGCTCTCCAGTAGCCTTGTCCTTGGGATACTTGAGCATAGGAGTCCATAGCGCATTGATAACGTCCTCGCTCTTGTGGACCTTGCCGAACCACTCCTTGGAGTAGACCATGGCCTCGCTCTTGATTTTCTCCTCGAACGCCATGAGATTCTCCATAAACTTGGACGCGTCCTCGCTGGGATACTCGGCGCTGGGGAACTGGAGAGCCATCTCGAACTTTCCATTGCTCACACCCTTCTCGTCCTTATAGTCGGAAGCTCCCCATGTAAGCATGAGGGGGGTGGATAGTCGAAGACCCGTGCGGGTATTTTTGTTAAGAATGTTGACGCTCTTCCCGTTGGAAGCGTTCACCTTGGGGGAGGTGAACTTGATGTCATCTGCGTTGAACTGAGTGCCTAATACGATAGTGTCTGCCATGTTGTATATATACCTATGTCCTGTGCCTTTAAACCCATTTCATTTTTTTTTATTATCATCCATGGTCTCATAATAAAAAATACGAAAACAAAAATTTACAACACCTTTTGCTTTGTACGTGTGAACGAAATGATCGCCATTCTAATCCTTGTGGTATTGCATTTTTACCTGTTTCGCCGCTTCCGCGGCCGCCGTTGCCTCTGCTTGTTTTCTCGCAGCCTCCACTGCCTCCGCATGCTTCTTGGCTGCCTCTGCTGCCGCAGCCGCCTCTGCTTGCTTTCGAGCTTCTTCTGCCGCGATCGCCTCCGCCTGTTTCTTGGCTGCCTCTGCTGCCGCGACCGCCTCTGCTTGCTTTCGAGCTTCTTCTGCCGCGACCGCCTCCGCCTGCTTCTTGGCTGCCTCTGCTGCCTCTGCTGCCGCAGCCGCCTCCGCCTGCTTCTTGGCTGCCTCTGCTGCCGCAGCCGCCTCCGCCTGCTTCTTGGCTGCCTCTGCTGCCGCGGCCGCCTCCGCCTGCTTCTTGGCTGCCTCTGCTGCCGCAGCCGCCTCTGCTTGCTTCTTGGCTGCCTCTGCTGCCGCAGCCGCCTCCGCCTGCTTCTTCGCTGCCTCTGCTGCCTCCGCTTGCTTTCGAGCTTCTTCTGCCGCAGCCGCCTCCGC
>JGI20154J14316_10003647_pt1 | contig 12269 bp, 12 predicted proteins | sample COG_04_FD_14316 | JGI IMG/M metagenome (IMG submission 14316) | reverse complement strand
CGAATTCGATACCGAGCAAAGAAATCACGTTGTAGCGTCGAGTGGTAGTCTTTGCGCCTGCGCTCGAATTCAGGTCTCGATACCTTAGAGAACCCAAGAGTAAGACGCTTACCCACGATGACCGGGTCGCTGTATGCCATGCCATTGAGTCGCCTAACATCCCAAGCGCGAACAGCTAACCAGTCGGCATAATGACCGAGCGTCTCGGTCGCCTGCACCTCGATCGAGTCGTCGCTCTCTACCGAATAGTCGGCAGGATCAGCGCTCAACGCCTCGGCAAGCTCTGCGTCGCTATCGACGGCTGTGTCCTCTGACATCGCCGCTGCAACCTCTTCGGCTACGGCATTAACATCCACTAACACGTTAGCTGCTAACGCAGGCTCGTCGAGCATTGAGTCACTGTCCGGCGCAACCAATGTATCGAACGCTTGTTCCTCGGATAAGTCAGGCTCAATCTCCGCGACTTCTACAGGGTTCTGCATCGAGCTCTCTGATGAGACCTCTGGTGAGACCTCGTCAATCTCGACAAGCGACTCCGGCGCACGCTCATTCGCGACGAGTTGCGGCGGCGCTGCGTAAAGACCCGGCAAGCGCAACTCCTGCCCGGGATAAATGCGGTGCGAGTCTTCGATTCNATTAAGGCGCAGAAGCGCCGTTTCACCGACCGAGAAGCGCCGAGAAATGGTCGAGATCGTGTCACCGCGCGCTACCGTATAGATGCCATTGGCTGGCGCTCGTTGCGACTGCGCAGCAAGTGAAGTTTCGTCCTGCGGTAGGAGTATGCGCTGGCCGATTTGAATNCGATGACTGCTGGTTAGCTGATTCAACGCGACAAGACGCGAGACCGACGTATTAAAGCGCCCTGCAATTGCCGATANACTNTCNCCTCGTTCAACCGTGTAAGACACGTCNGGAGTCTGAACGACAAATTTGTAATCNCCATCAATGCTCGCGAGTAATTCCTGNGATGTCATCTTCGCATCNCGCAGCTTNATTTTGAATCCGCGAGGAATTCTCTTCTGGCCTTGCCAAACCACTGGCCTCAGCGCAGGGTTGTCTGCTTTCAATTGTTCTAAACTCACGTTAGCACTACGCGCGAAAACTTCGGCATCTATGTAAGCGTCGGTAGTGAGCTCGGTGAAATTAGGCGCTGGATTAAACTGTATTTCACCGAAAAAATTCTCGGCGCGCTTTTCGACTTCGTTAACCGCAAGAAACTGAGCGTAGAAATTACGCGAGGCAAAACCGAAGCGCCTGCCCTTGTATTTTGCAACAATCTCCTCAATGTCACTCGACCCCGTTTCGCGCACCGCGCGTGCGATCCCCGCCGCGCCGTGATTATAGGCTGTTAGCGCTAAGGGCCACGTTCCCAGCACTCGGTAGTTATATTCGAGAAGGCTCATAGCCGCCTCCGCAGCGATGTAGGGGTCCATCCGCTCATCGACTATATGATCTATTCGCATAAATCTCTGACCGGTAGCACGCGTGAATTGCCACATTCCTGCTGCATCGGCCGATGAGTACGCACCCGGATTAAACGATGATTCGACATGCGGTAAGACAACGAGTTGGGGCGGAAGATTTTTCCCTACAATGACCTTTTCGATATGCGCACGATAGGCGCCAGAGCGGCGAAGGCCTGCAAGGAATCTGTTTGATTGACCAAGCTGCCAACGCACATTGTCCGAGGCCACTTTTAAGGTTTGATTACTAACATTCGCAGGCCAAAGAGCGAGCACCTGCTGCTGCTCCGCCGAGAGGCCAGTCCTCTTGCCCGTAGACAGCACTTGCAAGGCCGCCTTAATCGCTTCTCGCCTAGTTTCTATCTGCTTTCGGTCGAGTGGTAGCTTAGTGTAAATGACATCAAGATGTTCGGCGTCGTGGAGAAAACCACTCTGGGTATCTATTTCGGTATAGACGCGAACCCAGAATTGGATTGCAGGCTCGAGTTCCGCGGGGCGAGGAAAATCACGGGTATCCTGCGCAAATAGCGGAACTGCTGTTGCGACCAGCAGGCACATCACTGCCGCGCGCCAGATGCTAGCCTTACTTGCGCGAGTCATAGGACCAATGAAATAAGGCAACTCGTCTACCCTTCTGATTAATTTTTTATCGCCTAGGTGGAGACCGCTTCCCTTTGAGCATTGACGGCCTCGGTTACTGTACCAACTAGGGGATATCGTCCAATTCCGATCCTTCCTTGATAGGAATCATCAAATCTTCGCGCGTCACGTTCATCATGAGGATCACGTTCGATGCGATATAAATTGATGAATAGGTACCGACCACAACGCCAATAATCAACGCGATAGCAAAACCCTGAGTCGACTCTCCGCCGACGAGTAAAATCGACACTAATACGAGGAGAGTAGTGAATGACGTGATAACCGTCCGGCCCAGTGTTTGATTCAAAGACACGTTGACCATGTCAGCCGGCGATCCGCTACGCAGACGGCGAAAATTCTCTCGTATCCTGTCCGATACGACGATCGTATCGTTTAGGGAATAGCCGATTATCGCGAGCATTGCGGCGAGGGTATTAAGATTGAATTCCATCCCGAAAACGGAGAAGAGACCCTAGCGTAATGATGAGGTCGTGAGCGAGGGCAACAACCGCGCCGACAGAGAACTTAAACTGAAAGCGCACGGCGATATAGACCATGATGATACCGAGCGCGACGAGCATTCCTAAGCCTCCCTGCTCCGCCAATTCAGTGCCGACCTTCGCGCTCACATAGTCAGATCCCTCAAGCGTAATGTCGGCGGACGTAGACGACGCTAAGAGCGCAGTAATCGTCTCACCCACGCGCACGGCTTGGCTCGCTTGATCCGCCTCGGCAACCGATTCGTCTACCGGCAGAATAATACGAATATCTCGGTCGGAGCCAAAACTAACGACTACCGCATCGTTATAACCGCCTTCGGCGAGGGCTGTATTCACCTCACCAATCGCTACCGATTCTGAAAAATTTAGCCGTACCGACGTGCCGCTCGTAAAATCGAGACCAAAGTCTAGGCCGCGCGTAGCGAGTGAGCCGAGTGAGATAAGGACCAGAAGAAGCGAACCCATCGCCGCTGCGCGCCGCACACCCATAAAGTTGTATTGCTTACTCAACATAATCTTTTATCCGTAGTTTGCGCAGTCAGGCGCTTAGTCTTCAACCGTCAGTGCTTCGGTGCGGGGAGGAATTGTCCCGATCGACAGCGCCTCAACCTTGCGTCCGCCGTAAATCAAATTGATCAACGCGCGCGTGCCGACAATGGCGGTAAACATCGACGTAATGATGCCTATCATCAGTGTAATGGCGAAGCCTTTTACTGGCCCCGAGCCAATCGTGAAAAGCACCATCGCAACGAGGAAAGTGGTTAAGTTAGCATCCAAGATAGTCGTGAAGGCGCGATCATAGCCAGCATCGATCGCGCGCTGGGGTGACGATCCTTCGGCGATCTCTTCGCGTATGCGTGTAAAAATAAGCACGTTCGCATCGACTGCCATACCAACGGTGAGAACGATACCGACAATTCCTGGCAGCGTTAAGGTGGCTGGGATTATCGATGACATCACCGCGAAGATAAGCAGAATATTCATGATCAGAGCAATGTTTGCCGCAAGGCCGAACACGCGGTAATAAAACAGCATAAACAGAATGACCAGCGCCGCAGCAACCTGCACACCGCGGATACCTTGATCAAGATTCTCCTGCCCCATAGAAGGACCGATAACAGACTGTTCGACAATGGTCATCGGTGCCGCAAGCGAACCGGAACTGATCAGCAGCGAAAGATCATTCGCTTCACGCGACGACAGGCCGGTGATGACGAATTGACGGCCCAAGGCCGAATTGATTCGCGCATGGCTTATGAGCCGCTTCTCTTCATAAAATTCGACTTCGTCGACCTCATTGCCTTCCGCATCGATTGTCGTATTCGTTCGCGACTTCGTCTCGATAAGAAGAATGTCCATCAGGCGCCCAACATTGTCTCTAGTCACGCGATTAATCTGATTGCCGCCCTGCGCATCTAAACTGATTTGTACTTGCGGTAACCCGTTTTGGTCGAGAGACGAGCGCACATTACTAATGCGATCACCCTGCAGGATTACATCGTTGTTCACGTTAATCGACAGGCCCTGATAGTCGAAGGCTTCATAGGAAAGGCTCGACGCGCCTAACTCAGCTTCGAGGTGAAATTCGAGCGTGGCGATTCGCTGTAAAATACGGATAGCTTGCGCGGGATCTTGCACGCCGGGCAGTTCTACTACAATGCGATTCGCACCCTGCTGCTGAACCGTTGGTTCGGACACCCCCAGCGCATCGACTCGATTGATTAGCGTCGTGCGATTAGCCTGAATGTGTCGCGTTGGATTTGCAGAATGACATCTTGAGTCATACGCATATCGAGCACGAAAAAGTCTCCCGACTCGCTATTTTGCAATTGCAGCTCAGGGAAATTAGTAATGAGGGCGGAGCGCGCTGCCGACCGGTCATCCGACGTCGCAAAGCGTATTTCGAGGTGTGTGCTGTCGACGAGTGTTAGCCCGCGCGAGCGGATACGCTCCTCGCGGAGAATCGAGCGCACGTTACTTAGGTTGTCTTCCATGCGCCGCTCAATCGCCGCGTCCATGTCAATCTCCATCAAGAAATGAACACCCCCTTGAAGGTCGAGACCAAGATTCATTTTTCCTGCACCTATCGACTGCATCCAAGCAGGCGTGGTCGGCGCTAGATTGAGCGCAATAATATAATCAGGGCCAAATGCGTTTTCGAGCGCTGTTTTAGCGCGCAGCTGATCCTCTACAGAGTCGAGCCTGACGAGCAAACTTTCGTCGTTAATCGCTGCACCGAAGAAATTGAGCTGCGCGGCTTCGAGTGCCGTGGTTGCCCTTTCAATGTCAAACTCGGTTAACGGCGATAGCTCGCTGCTAATCTGGATCGCCTCGTCATCGGGATAGAGGTTGGGCACCGAGTAAAGCAGGCCCAATAGAACGACTAGAAAGATTAGCGCGTTCTTCCACGCGGGGTATCGATTGAGCATAAGAGGGCTCTGCAAATTGCTAGGTTAACGGTTACAAAAAAACGTGTGTCAACACGCCTAATTTCGAGAGGAGCGCAGAGATTACTCGGCACCCCCTTTTGAGAGGACTAGATCTTCGCGAGAGTACCCTTAGGCAATACCGCCGCGATCGCTGCCTTTTGTATCTTCACCTCGAGACTGGTGCCGACGTCTACGGCGAGGTATTCCTCGCTAACGCGCACAACTTTGCCCAACAAGCCGCCGGAGGTTAACACCTCATCTCCTTTACCTATGCTGGTGACTAGATCGCGATGTTCTTTGGCACGCTTCGACTGGGGCCGCAGAATTAACAGCCAGAAGAGGAGGAACATGCCACCGAACAAGATGAGGTTGAAGGTCAATGAGGGCTGACCGGGTTCTTGGGCGTAGGCTACTGGAAACAAAAAGTCCATGTATTGTGCTCTCTCTTAAGTTTGAATTAATTAGTCATATAGGGCAGCGGCATTCATGCAAGGAGAAAACTTCTTCTTGTTGAATCATCTTCTCCTAGCCACTGCGTTCTTCGCTGCGCATTGTCTCACAAATGGAGGCATCGGAAACGATATCAAGACTCAGGCCAACGAGAAAGCCCGTTTAACTGCTCGCTCGCTCGCGTTAAGCTGCTTTTTAGCCTTTGCCTGCCACCTAAGGCTCAGTCTGCGCTTCTAGCGCGAGACCTTCGGCCTGCAGTACCTTTTGATTTTCCTCGAATTTAGCGACGAATTCTGACAATTCGCCCTTGGCTATCGCGTCCCGCAATCCCGCCATAAGATCCTGATAATAATGTAAATTATGGATAGTATTGATTTGAGCGCCCAGCATCTCACGGCATTTATCGAGATGATGCAAATAAGCGCGTGAGAAATTTTGACAGGTGTAGCAACCACAATTTTCGTCTAGTGGCTTGGTATCTTGACGATAGCGTTTGTTGCGCAGACGTAGCAGCCCTTTCGAGGTAAAAATATGGGCATTGCGGGCGTTGCGCGTGGGCATCACACAATCGAACATATCGATGCCCTGCGTAACGGCATAAACAATGTCTTGAGGCGTGCCCACGCCCATCAGATAGCGCGGCTTTTCGGCAGGCAGCAACGCGCCGCAGTGCTGTATTACTTCGCGCATCTCGTTTTTGGGTTCGCCAACGGAGAGACCGCCGAGTGCATAGCCATCGAAGCCAAGCTCAACGAGCCCCGCGAGCGATTCCTCGCGCAAGTCGCCGTACATGCCACCCTGAACGATGCCGAACAGCGCCGACTCATGCTCGCCATGTGCCTCCTTGCACCGACCCGCCCAACGCATCGACAACTCCATCGACTCGCGCGCCTGTTCACGCGTTGCCGGATACGGCGTGCATTCGTCGAACACCATAATAATGTCTGAGCCGAGCGCGTGCTGCACTTCGATGGCCGATTCGGGCCCAAGGAAAATTTTAGCGCCGTCGACGGGCGAGCTAAACGTCACGCCCTCTTCGTTGATCTTCCGCATCTCGCCCAAGCTGAATACTTGAAAGCCACCAGAGTCGGTGAGTATGGGTCGGTCCCAACCGATGAAGTCGTGAAGGTCACCATGAACATTAATCGTCTCGGTGCCGGGGCGCAGCATCAGGTGAAAAGTATTGCCGAGGAGAATGTCGGCTCCCGTTCCACGTACCTGCTCGGGGGTCAGCCCCTTAACCGTGCCGTAGGTCCCGACAGGCATAAACGCAGGGGTGGCAACCTCACCGCGTGGAAAACACATCTTGCCGGTGCGCGCCTTGCCGTCGGTTGCGGCGATGTCAAAACTCATGTGGCTCATAGATAACTCATCTGCCGGTCATCGTGACCGTCTCATTAATTCGTTCGGTAGTTTGCCTCGAGACTAGTGCTCGCGGGTCGCGCGAAACTCCACCTCGAGCCAGCGGTCTTCCATTAGACTCAAATTGACGCGCGTGGGCGCGAGGTAGGTGAGATAGCCGCCGCCATCTATGGCCAAATTGTCGTGGGCTTTTTTGCGGAATTCTGCAAGCTTGACTGAATCTTTACAATCCACCCAGCGCGCTGACTGCACGGTAATCGGCTCGTAGATAGCATCAACTTTATATTCATCTTTGAGGCGGAACGCAACCACCTCAAACTGCAGCACGCCAACCGCGCCTACAATGAGATCATTATTGCGTAGCGGCATAAACAACTGCGTAGAGCCCTCTTCCGATAGCTGCTGCAACCCTTTTTGTAGCGCCTTCATCTTAAGCGGATCTTTTAAGCGAATGCGCCGGAACAGTTCGGGCGCGAAATGCGGAATACCTAAAAACTTGAGTTCCTCGCCACCGGTAAAGGTATCGCCAATCTGAATAGTGCCGTGGTTGTGCAAGCCAATTATGTCGCCGGACACCGCAGACTCTGCTTGATCACGGTCGCCTGCGAGAAAGGTTACCGCGTCGGCAACCTTCACATCCTTGCCGAGTCGCGAGTGGCGCATCTTCATATTGCGCGAATACTCACCCGAGCAGAGGCGCATGAAGGCGATTCGATCTCGGTGTTTGGGATCCATATTCGCTTGGATCTTAAAGACGAAGCCAGTAAAGCCCGACTCTGTTGCGGTGACGTCGCGCGACTCGGTCGCGCGCGTTTGCGGCGCTGGTGCATATTCCACGAAAGTCGTCGAGCATTTCTTTCACGCCGAAATTGCCGAGCGCCGTGCCGAAATAGACCGGCGTCATCTCACCGCGCAAATAAGCGTCGAGGTCGAAATCGTTACTAGCGCCGCGCACCAGTTCTATTTCGTCGCGGAAGTCGTCCCGGTAACTGCCTAACAACGCCTTCGCCTCGTCACTGTCTATGCCTTCGATCACCTCCACCTCGTGCAGCTGACTGCCCTGCCCGTGTCGGTAGACGTGAATCGTGTCTTTATAGAGATTGTAGACACCCTTGAATTCTTTGCCCATGCCGAGCGGCCAATTGATAGGGGCGCATTTGATTTTAAGCACAGTCTCGATCTCGTCGAGCACATCAATAGCATCGCGAATATCGCGATCGAGTTTGTTCACNAAGGTAAAAATGGGGGTGTCGCGCAGTCGGCAAACCTCCATCANCTTAATGGTTCGGTCTTCGACGCCCTTGGCACCGTCGACTATCATCAGCGCCGAATCGACTGCGGTAAGGACGCGGTAGGTGTCTTCCGAAAANTCCTCGTGNCCNGGNGNGTCGAGNAGATTGACGACGCGGTCCATGTACGGAAACTGCATGACCGAAGAGGTGACCGAGATGCCGCGCTGCTGCTCCATCGCCATCCAGTCGGATGTCGCGTGCTTGTCTGCCTTTTTGCCCTTAACCGATCCAGCTACCTGAATGAGATTGCCAAGCAGAATGAGCTTTTCGGTTATTGTGGTTTTACCAGCATCGGGGTGCGAGATGATGGCAAACGTGCGCCGTTTTTTAATTTCGTTGGCTAAGTTGCTAACACCCATACCTGATGAATCCCAAAAGTGACAATGTCTAATTAGATAATCTGCGCTATCGATGCTCAAAAGCTTCCCAGTCTGCGCAGGGGGCGCATAGTATCAAATTACTGGCTACAATCCTTGCCTGAGTTCACCTACACTCGACTTGATCATTTTTACTAATAGACTCAGTAACGCAGGCATCAGTATGGATTTCACCTTAAACGACGAACAGCGCGCGCTCCAAGAATCAGTTAGGCAGTTTGCTCAGCGAGAACTCCCCGAACTCGCTCGTGAGATCGAGCTCAGCGATGAACCGCCCAGCCTCGAGCTTCGAAAGCGTTTCGGTGAACTCGGCTATCTTGGCGTTAACCTACCTAGCGAATACGGCGGTGGCGGCATGTCGCATTTCGATGCGGTTTTAGTACTGGAAGAAGTCGCCAAAATCTCAATTGCTGTCGCGTTCCCCATTTTTGAATCCTGCTTCGGCCCCACGCTGGCCATAGCCCACTTTGGGAGCGACGCGATGAAACAGCGCGTTCTGCCCAAAGTTTGTGCTGGCGAGATGGTTGTTGCCGTTGCAATGTCTGAGCCCGATGCAGGCTCTGCGCTCACCGACTTAAAAACTCAGGTGCGCCGTGAAGGCGACAAGATGCTTCTTAGCGGCAACAAGCGCTGGAGCTCAGGTGCTGGGCACTCCGAGGCCTATGTCGTTTACTGCCGCATGGATGATAGCCCCGGCGCCAAATCTATCGGCGCCGTGCTCGTCGAGAAGGGCAGCAAGGGCTTCACCTTTGGCAAACGAGACCACCATATGGGATTCCGCGGCGTCTACAGTGCGGATATGTATTTCGACGACGTCGAAGTCACCGATGCAGATATCCTCGTGCCCGCGGGTGGCTTTGGCAAGCTGATGGACGCTTTCGATCTTGAGCGCTGCGGTAACACAACCATGTCACTGGCAACCGCGCAGTCAGCATTCGATTATGTGCTGGCGTACGTTCAAGAACGCCAGCAGTTCGGTAAACCGCTTGTCGACTTCCAAGGCGTACAGATACAGATTGCTGAAATGAAGATGAAGCTCGAGGCGGCTCGGCTCTTGCTTTACCGTGCAGTCATCAACGCCGAGAGCGGCCTGCCGTCAATTGCCGAAAGCTCGGTCGCTAAATGCTTCGCCAATGAGACCGCACGCGAGGTTACCGGCAAGGCAATGCAGCTCATGGGTGGCTACGGTTATTCGAAAGAGTTCCCGCTAGAGCAGAAGTTGAGAGATTCGTGGGGATGGGGGATCGCCGGGGGGGCTATCGATATTCAGAAGGTGAATATTACTGCGGCGCTTGTTGGCCGGCGCTTCAATCAAAGAGCGTAGCCTGCCGACGGCGTGGCCTAGTGCAGCACCGCTGCACTAGGAATCTCGCGCGACTCAGAATAGTCGGCGTGGAGAATATCCGCGCGCTGCACGAGGAGCAAATCGTTGGGCAGTAGCTTGTCGTATTCATCCGCCGCCGAGTCTATGGCCTGCACATCAATCTCTTCAGTAAGCACACACACCACATCGTCATCGTCTACATCGACAACAATTGCCTGTTTAAATCCCACGATTGTGTTGAGCGAAGCCTTCGAGCCAATATCGAACCGGTAGGCCGGCAGAAGCGCAGACGGTGATCTAAGCAGACCAGTCGAGGTAAATGCCACACCAAACCCTGCCGCTGCAACGATATGAATAATTTCTATAACATCGGGGTCTGAGAGATCTACTCTGAGTGTTCTTCCTTCCTCGGGGACTGATTCAAATTCCACCTTTGGCTTCTTCTGGCTTAACAGGCGAAGGAAGAGGCTGATGTCTTCCTCGTTCCATTCCAAGGTTTCTTCTTGCTCAGATCGCATACTGTCCGACGCCAAGCTCAGAACAGTGGTCTCTATAGTGAGATCGGGAACCTCGTTCTCGGGGGGGCGGGGCACCACAAGAGACACAGAGCAATAGCCTTCGCTGCTCTCTGGGCTTAGCCTCCAAAGAAACGGAATATCGGCGTTGAGTTCGATCATAAAGCGAAGATGCCTAAAAACGGATGGCGAAGAAAAAGGGTCTTTGGAGTAGCGCTGCGATCGCCATTTAGGGGTACAAAGATAACACAAATAGTAAGGGGTATATATCGCTGCAGCGTGTACTGCGCGTCAGCGTTGAAAGGGCAAGTTAGCGGCATGACCTAAGCAATCTCAGACATTGTCGCTGTAAGTTATTGTGTTTAATGTTGTTTACAGAGAGCGCGGAAACACACTTTTTTTCCACAGAAACTGTGGATAACTCTGGGGGTAAAATAGGAAAAACGCGTAAAAGCCTGTAAATTAGCGCTTCCAAGTATAAATTGGTTAATTTTTGATCAACTCATAATAAATAATAAAATCAATAGCTTAACTAGACAATGCGTGGAGAAATCACAAAAATACCGTTAAAAATAGCGTTTTGTGACACGAATGTAGCGCATGTGCATAAAATAGCGAGGTTAACGCGCACTCAATAAAACACTGAAACGCACCCTACTGATTTTAATGAATTTTTATGACCCGGCAAAACGCTCGTTCCGAACTTTTGCCCGTTTATACTCCTCCACTCCAAAAAACGCCTGTGCGACAATAGCCACCTCGCTTGTTACCGGCATCGCTGCTATGACCTCGCCATTGCACTTTTTCAAAGCCTCTTTTGCGCTGCGTCTCTGTGCAATCATTACGCTAACCCTCATCCTTGCACTCTTCGCTGGCGCAAATTTCTCGCGCTGGTCGGCAGGTAAAGAGGCGAAGGCACGCTCCCTCCTCCTTGTTCGAAACCTGTTCGTCGACGAAAAACCCTCGAGCCTCATGCTCTATGCGCACCCAGCTCTGTTTGAGTCAACAAACGAACTCGATTGGCCGAGCCACCTCTACTACTTGCGCGGTCGACTAGGAAGCCTGACAAGCATTGATGCACTGCGCAGCGCGGTTGCAACCCCCCTTTTTAACCGCGACTCAGCGGAGTCAACAGCGAGCCGTACAGTGCAAGTTACGTTTGAAAGCGGCCCTGCCGACATTCAGATCACCTACCTTCGCAGCGGCGATGAATGGCTTGTTACACAATTCTCAATCCTCGCAGACGCGCTATCAAGCTAGCTTACGGGGCGCTTTTTTAGCCGATCGCCACACCAACCCCTGAATTAACTGACTGTAATCGCTGTGTCCTGACAGTATTTTCTCAATCCCATCTTGGCGCATAGTTCGCATGCCATCTTGTGCTGCCTGATGACGCAGCTCATCAAGGCTTGCGCGCCGGTAGATCAAGCCCCGCAGGCGGCTTCCGCACACAAGCATCTCATGAATAGCCATACGCCCTTTGTAACCCGTGCCTCCGCACTCGCTGCACCCAACGGCCTTACACAATGTCCATTGCCTAGTTTCAAGTCCGTGATTGACGAAATCCTCCTCTCCATACCATTCCAATAGACGGAGCCTTTCGCTCTCGTCTGGCTCGTAGGCCTGTTTACAATTAGCGCACAGCGTCCGCATGAGTCGCTGCGCCAGAACACCTAACAGCGCGTCAGAGAAATTGATTGGGTCGAGGCCAAGATCTAACAGCCGCGTGATCGTTTCCGGCGCAGAATTGGTGTGCAGAGTCGACAGCACGAGGTGTCCAGTCAGGGAGGCCTCAATCCCGATATTTGCCGTTTCTTTGTCCCTCATTTTACCAATTAGAATGACATCCGGATCAGCCCTCAGAAACGCGCGCATCGCCATGGCGAAGGTAAAATTGATTTTGGATTGCACCTGC
>JGI20154J14316_10003643_pt1 | contig 12285 bp, 10 predicted proteins | sample COG_04_FD_14316 | JGI IMG/M metagenome (IMG submission 14316) | reverse complement strand
TTAAACGAGTCTTGTAATATTTCCCATAAAAGAGCTTTATTCTCGTTTTCTGTAAATATATTATTTACCATAATTAAATAATATATTATTTTATATTTAAATATTTTTTTATGTAATACACCTTTCATAAATATGCGTTGCTCTAAATATGCGTTGCTCTAAATATGCGTTGCTCTAAATACGCATTACTATAATTCTTAAAAAAATTGATTAAATTTTAAGTAATTATTGTAATTAATAAAATGAATACATCCATCCAATACATATACCTTTTACAAGAACGAGAATTTGTTAAGACAAATGAATCTATATATAAAATTGGAAGAACACAACAACTAAATAATAAACGATTTAATCAATATCCAAAAGGATCTATTTTATTATTTCAAATAATTTGTAATAATTGTATAAAACATGAAAAAAATATTATTGCAGAATTCAAACAAAAATTTAATATACAAAAAGAAATAGGCAGTGAATATTTCGAAGGTGATCCTTTTGAAATGATTGATATTATCTACTCCATAATAAAACTTGATAATACAAAAGAAGAAACAGAAGAAGAAACAAAAGAAGAAACAGAAGAAGAAACAAAAAAAGAAACAGAAGAAGAAACAAAAAAAGAAACAGAAGAAGAAACAGAAGAAGAAACAGAAGAAGAAACAGAAGAAGAAACAGAAGAAGAAACAGAAGAAGAAACAGAAGAAGAAACAGAAGAAGAAAAGTCATATAAAAACATGTGTGAACGGTTGTATAAAATATTTCCTAATTATAAAAAGGATGTAAGTTTTGGAGGTACACAAAAATATATTAAAATAGCGTTAATTGATGGTGAATATAAAATATATTATATATACCCTGCACATATGTTGAAAGAGTATCACCATACTGATGCAAAATTAGATTATATAATTTCACAAGTTCAGTACAATATTGGATCGGTTGATTACAATCAATATTTTAAAAATATAATTAAAAAAAAAAAAGTAGTGGTTGACAAAATATATGATATAAACTCAGTTAATTTTATTGATAAAATGAATAAAACTAAATGTAATATAGAAGTTGAAAATTTTGACGCGATCAATACATCAGTGTCTCAATTTCAAGAGAATGAAACTACATCAATATCTACAGTTCAAGATATAGAAGAACAAATTAAACATTTATTCTTTTGTAATATGCTTATTAATCGTAAATTATATACTACAATGCTAATAGATAAGGAATGTGATGATTTGAACAAAAGTTTTAATAAAATTAAACGGAAAAGTAGTAGGGGGATTATTAAAATTAGTATTGATGTAGGAGTATTTCATTACCATCTTATAGATTTATATAAAATTAATTCAAAATATTATGAGTATAAGACATATTGTCGTAAATATATACCATATTTACTTAAAATTACACAAGAAAAAGATTATTATTTACTAAATCGTGATTATGAATATATTGGATTACAATCAAAATCTATAGATCATACTATTGTAGGAGAATATTATTTATTTAATGACGACACTAAGCCATGGGATAAAATTGAATATTTTGAAGAAATGTGTAAAAAATATGGACAATTGTTACAAAAAAATAAACTTAAAAACTGGCTGAATGTAGATATTTTAACTCAAAATATTTTAACAGATATATACTAATAATAGATATATCTGTTTATGAATATTGGTATGATTACTTGGTAAATCTTCAAGGATATAATAGACCGAATTATGTAACAGTTAAACAATTTCTTCAATATAATTATTATCAAAATATACTTTTTTAATTTCTTCTTCATTTACAGCCCGTTCTTCTATTGCTATACTTTTTGCACTATTTCTATGAATTTGATTATGTAAATCTAATAATTCATCTGCTGTTTTACACATATATACTGGCGCTACCGGTGTTTGTATTCTAAAAACCATGTTCATTATACCTCGCATTAATGAATTATCTATTATTATAATACTATATTGTAAATATTGGGGTTCTTGTTTTCGTAATTTTTTCATAAACTTTGCAAATTTAAATATAAATGATGGTTTTGTATAATTTACCATTGTTCCATCAAATATAATAATATATGGTTTTTGTTCCTTGTATATATCTAACCATGTTTGAAAAAAAATATCCAAATTCTTATCATCTACTATATTCTCATGATTAAATGTTATATAAACATATGGATATTCAAATTCAAATATAGCAACATTTGGTATTGTTTTTTTTAATATAGAATTATCCAAAAATAAATTATTTGACATAATAAATAATTATATATATCTTTATATGTATTTATATAGTTTATAATTTGTCATTAAAATAAATATCTCTATATTTTTCAATATAGCTATCGGTTAGTCTAGTTTTTTGAAAATCCTCCCATGTTTTTTTATTTGTAAGCATATTAATTATAAAATGTATAGAATAAATACCACATTCTGTATTTTGTAACTGATGTTCATTTTTATTAACATGTAATGTAAATGATTTATTCTTATTTAATAATAATTGTTGTTGTTTAATATTGTCTACTAATTTTTTTATTTGTTTTGGTATTCCAAATCCGGTACTATCATAATAAAAAATATCATATTTATTTAAATTTATAAACATTGATACCCAGTGTGTTCCTGGTCCAGTATGTTTATCTAAATTAAAGATTATTCCTATTTTTTTAATACCACGCTGTATAGTTTTTTGTAAGTTAAATTTACATAATTCTTCCCAAACGCATATACCGTAACTTTCTATTGTATCATAATCTATCGGGGTAGGTCCAATAAATTCAAAATATGGATATTTTTTTTCATACTGTTTCATAACTTTCTCTATATCATCCCCGGTTAACCATTCGTTTTTATTCTCGTTCCATTTTAAAGGCATTAATGGTGCAAATATATTAAATTCTGATTTATCTAAATGTAATTTAAATATATTTTGCTTTAACCAACAAGATTCGCGATTACAAGATTGTTGCATATATATTCTAATTTTATTCCATATTCCACGTGGATCATTTTCTGTAATTTTTTTATCAGGTCTTCTATTATTCCATATATTTTTTAATTTAAATAGTTGTTTACTCGTAAAGCATGTATATGATTTATTGCCAGATAAAGGACCACATTTTACAAAATCATGTTTTCCAACACTTTTATTTTTTTTCCTAATATTTTTATTTTTTTTCCTAGTATTTTTATTTTTTCGTCTAGTATTTTTATTTTTTCGTCTAGTATTTTTCATTATATAATATCTATATTATATTTTATATAAAAAATTTAATATCTCATGCGTGTATTATTTATTTTATTTTTAATAAATGATATATTATTTTCAAAATGTTTTTTATTTAAATTATCATTATACAATAAATCTTTAATATAGTAATATATACTAAATATTATTATCGCATCGTACATCAATCCATAAACAATAAAACCAAGTATATTTAATAATTTTTTATTATCTGATTTTCTATATATATTTTTAAATAATAATACAACGAGAGTAATTATTATTATATTTGGTATCCAATGATCTGTATTTTCAACATCAGATGGATTATGTTTTGTATTAAATATTAAGTCGCATATATCAGGAAAATAATTACCTGCAGTATTTAAATGATGATCCATATGCATATTATTACACCGCAAATATGTATAATTAATAATATGCACAGTTGAATAAAATAACGCAAAGAATAAATAAACATATGGATTAAATCCAAGTACTATATTTTTCCACTTAAATAAACAATAACCTATAATTATTGGCATCATTGTTCCTGCAAATTCCATTATAACCTCAAATAATATACTATTTTTATCAGTATGATCGTGATGATATGAATGTATATAATAATAAGTAGTAGACAATGGCGAATGATAATATATGTGACCAAAATATATATATAATAACCCTATTATATAACTGTATATACCTGTTAACAATTTATAATCACATATAAAGTATGATGATATAGTTAGAGCTATCCAAGTTTTATAATTGATAATTAACGATTCTTTAACATATTTCCAGTTTTTCATTAAAATAATAAAATATATTTGGAATATTATTTTAATTTATTTGTTTTAATTTAAATACTGATAAACATAAAATTTTAAATATACATGCAGAACTAACATTTATAATTAATTCTAATTGTGTATCATATACACGTGAGTTGGTATATAATATACCAATATTCTGTAGAAATTCTAGTCTAGATGACGTAAACGAATGCCCTAAATAACTTTTCTCTAACATGGTCAATGGACAATCATACATTATAATATTACTAACGGAATCTAAAAACAAAATAACTAATAAACATGTAAGACTTAATACATCGTTGCTAAAAATAATAATAAAAAGACCCATTAACATAATTATTTTATGTAATATAGAATAGTACGTTCCCAAAAAATATCTAAAATTTTCAACGACATACTCGGTTAGTATTACATTTTTGACAATACTTTTATTAAATATGGTTTTATGTAATTTACTATCTATTTTATTTTTAAATTCTACAGGAGTATTTATGTCAATGTCTTCATCATTTGTTTGTGTTGAAATCTCTTTTGTTTCTGACATTTAATATATGTTATAAAAAAGGAATAAATATATTATTTTTTTATAACGAAATTATTCTAAATTATTCTTATAAATATAAAATGGTTTAAACTGTTGACCATCCATCCTCTTATCTTTAGAATTAGCTATATCAGCAACTTGATTACTATAATCTATACCTCCCCAATTTTGGTCCATTGCATTATCACTTAATATAGAATTTTCATTAGCATAAAACAATTTATCAAGTGGAGTGTCAACGCCTATATATAATCCATGTGGATCAAATCCTGGGTAAGAATTTAAATTATATGGTTTATCATCGCGACCTCCGTCAATTAACTGCGTTTGTGTAGGTTGTTGTTTATCAACTGGCGCGGTTTGTATGGTACTTGGTAATCCTCCTTCTGGGTCATTTGGGTCTGGTCTAATTTTATATACAGACGATCCTTGTGTATCATACGTTTTTTGTAAATAAAGAACTGGACATTTAATTCCTTGGCTTTTTTGCCAATCTAAAAATTCTGTATATTCTTCTAAATTATTAAAACGAATTGGATTTACTCCTGGTACTTTTGCGTTATTAGAATTATATAAATAATAATTAGCTCCTATTTGTATCAACATATTTGGACATCTATTTGTATCAAATCCTTCATATAATACATCTTGTTTATAAGAAGCCATAACATAAAATCCCATTAAAAATATAATTATTGCAATATAGAGTTTATAATTTTTATACATATATATTTATTATATAAAAATATTAGTATAATATATATGGTACAATATTTAGAAATTAATAATAATGAATCTAAGATTGGTAAAATAAATAAGAGTCTTAAAACAAATCATTGTAATATTATTGCAATTTATATGCCTGGATGTTTTCATTGCGAAATGTTGCATCCTGAATGGAAAATTGCGGCAAAAAAACTATCAAAAGTATCAAATAATCAAGGTATAGTGAGTTTTATAAATATGAAATATATGAATCATCTAAATGTTAACACATCTAATGTAATTGGATTTCCTCATATATTTGCAATTAAAAACGGCAATCAGGTATTATATAATGGCCCTAGAGATAATACGTCATTATTTAAATGGATGTTAACGCTATGTCCATCTACTATGGCTAAAACACATACACAGACACGAAAAAAAAGACAAACTACGCGCAAAAAAAGAAAACAAACTAAGCGCAAAAAAAGAAAACAAACTAAGCGTAAAAATTAAGTATTATAATTTATAATAATAATATAATGTCTAAAAATATTATATTATTTGACGTAGACGGAACATTAGTAGAAAGCGGTGATAAAATATATGATGAAAATAGATACAATTTATTGAATAAATTAAAAGATAAATATGAAATAGGTATAGTGGGCGGCGGATCATTAGAAAAAATAGTAAAGCAATTAGATTATAATAAAATACAGTTTGATCATTATTTTACAGAATGTGGATGCATGTATTATGACAGTAATTTAAATAATATTTATTCAAAAAATATAAGAGAACATTATTTATATGATAAAATAAATATAATAATAAAAAAAGCATTACAATTTATATCAACCGTAACATATAATGTAACTGGTCATTTTATTGATCTAAGAAATGGTATTATATATATAAGTTTAATTGGAATGCAAGCAACTAATACTGAACGACAATATTTTAAAGATTTGGATAAGACATTTAATATAAGAAAGAATTTATTAACAACCCTGAGAGAAGAAGCAAAAAGATTAAATATATTAGATAAATTAAGCATTAATTATGGAGGAACTGTTGGTATAGGCGTTTACCCAGCAGAATATGATAAAGTACAAGTAATTGATTTATTAAAAAATAAAGAAACATATGATAAAATCATATATTTTGGTGATAAATATGATGAAGACGGCAACGATCATCAAATTATAAATCACGAATTAGTATCAGGATACAAGATTGATAACGTAAATAAAACATATGATACATTAGAAAAATTAATTTAATTTAATATCGGTTATAAATCCATCAATATGTATATTTTGTAATAATTCATATTGATCTTTGTTTTGAATAGTCCATACAAATATTTTTATATTTCTATGTTTACATTCGTTTAATAATTCTTCACCACTTGATATTAACATTTCAAAGTTAATTGATATAAAGTTTATTTTATCTAATTGATATTTAATTTCATCATAATAAAAATTATTATCACTTATAAGACCAACCGCGTATTTATATATATTTTTAAATTTAATTAAATCTGTTATAACTATTTTATTAAAACTACTCATCCAAATTTTACTGTAATTTACATTAAATTTATTACATAATATTAATATTTTATCAACAACATTGATATGAGTGCCTTTAATATCTAATAAAATATTCATATTTTTATTGTATTTTTCAATAAGAAAATCTTTGAATGTTTTTATACCGGTCGGTAGAAGATCGCAATAATTTATATTTCGTATTAATTTATTTTTAATGTATATATCGTGGTATATAATAACTTCTCCTGATTTACATAATTGAACATCCATTTCAATCATATCAAACTTATTATTAAAAGCATTTTCATAAGCATCAAATGAATTATCATTATATATATTATTTCCATACCCGCGATGCGCAATTTGTAGCATTAATATAGTTAAATATTATTTAAATGTCATAATAATATATTATTAGAAAATTGATTAATAAATTTTTATTATGTATGATATAAACCTAATATTACAGTATGAGTATGAAAGAGTTCAGATTGTTTGATTTTAAAATTTCTGATAAATCAGACAGCGGCGAAGTAAATTATGACGACGATTCGTCTGTTAGTATAAATTCAGATAACTATTCCAAAAAATTTATTATTCAATTATTTGGAATCAACGAAATTGGAGAAAGTGTTTGTATTAAAATAGATGATTATAAACCATTCTTTTACATTAAAGTAGATGACAATTTTGATAATAATGATAAAGCGGTGTTAATTAGTGAAATAAAATCAAAAGTTACATCAATCCGTGATGATATTATTAAATATAAATTTGTTGAAAAGAAAAATTTGTATGGATTTGATAATTATAAAAATCATAAATTTATCAAAGTATCATTCAATAACAAAAATGCGATGGATAAAGTAAGATTCTTATTTAAAACACGCAAAGGTCTCTTTGTATTTAAATCAAAACGATTATCTAATGAAAAACAATATTGTTATTTATACGAGGGTAATATTCCTCCTCTTCTTAGATTCTTTCATGTTCACGACATTAGTCCATCTGGATGGATTAAAATAGCAGATCACATTGAAGATGAAGAAGACAAAATTACTACATGTACCTATGAATACAATATTTCAAAAGATGATATAAAAGCATTAAATGATAAGGAAACTCAAGTTCCATATAAAATATGTAGTTTTGATATTGAAGCGAGCAGTAGTCATGGTGACTTTCCAATGGCAAAAAAAAATTACGCTAGACTTGCAGATCAGATAATAGATTATTGGGCCGATAATGTTATTAATGAAATGCCAAAATCAAAACAAGTAGAAATTATGTTATATATTTTATATACTGCATTTAATGTTATTGATGACGATGATAAGTTAAATACTATTGATCAAATATTTATCAAAGATACGATAACTAAAGATGAAGTGATTAAAAAGGTAGATGCTTTGAATAATTTTACAATTGGAGAAATTAAAACAAATAAGGATATTCAAAGAAAGGATTTTAATATTGTTGATTTTCATGATGGTGAAGAAGCTTTCTTAAAATCAGTAGGTGAAGATGACGATGTTGGTACATCATTTGGTTATAGTAACAAAATAATTATAGATGATAATAATATTACTTTATTTGATATATTAAATTCAGATATGTCAAAAAATGATAAGTCTAGTAAAGTTGATATTACACTATCTAGGATTTTTCCAAAAGTAAAAGGCGATAAAGTAACATTTATCGGTTCAACCTTTATGAAATATGGTACACCCGAACCATATTTAAACCACTGTATTGCACTGAAAGATTGTGAAAAATCCAAAGATGTTAAGAATTATCAAATAGAATCGTATGATACTGAAGAAAAAGTATTACTTGCATGGACTGAATTAATTCAGCGGGAAGATCCAGACATTGTAATTGGTTATAATATATTTGGATTTGATTATCAATTTATGTTTCAACGCGCAGAAGAAAATAAATGTGTATCTGAATTTCTACAATTATCGCGCATTTCCAACGAAGTATGTGGTAAAGAACAACAAGGTAAGATCAAAAAAATAGAAGAAAGTAAAATAATACTTGCAAGTGGCGAACACGATTTAAAATATATTAAAATGACTGGTCGCGTTCAAGTAGATTTATATAATTATTTTAGACGAGATTATAATCTATCATCTTATAAACTAGATAATGTTGCTAGTTATTTTATAGGAGATGACGTGATTGATCTCAAAACATTTATTACTAAACCTTCTGGTAAACATTTTACAAGAATATTTACTAAAAATATGATGGGACTAGATGTAGGTAGTTATGTACATTTTGAAGAATCTAGCCATAGTGTAGATTATTATAAAGATGGTGCTAAATTTAAAATTATAAAAATAGACAAAGACAAAAAAACATTTACCATAGACGGATGTGAATATTTAAATATGGATAAAAAAGTAAGATGGGGATTAGCAAAGGATGATGTTACTCCGCAAGATATTTTTAGATATACAGAAGAAGGTCCTATCGGTCGTGGTATAGTTGCAAAATATTGTATTCAGGATTGTAACCTTGTTCACCATCTGCTTAATAAAATAGATGTAATTACTGGATTTATTGAAATGTCAAAAATTTGCAGCGTACCAATTGATTTCTTGGTCATGAGAGGTCAAGGAATTAAACTTACTAGCTTTATTGCTAAAAAGTGTCGTGAAAAAAATACACTAATGCCTGCATTAAATAAAGGAGGATCCAATGAAGGATACGAAGGTGCCATTGTTCTTGATCCTAAATCCGATTTATATCTGGATAATCCTGTAGCATGTGTTGATTATGCATCACTATATCCTTCATCCATGATTAGTGAGAATTTATCACATGATACAAAAGTATGGACGAAAGAATATAATGAAAAAGGTAATATAGTAATTGATAAATATACAGGAGAACAAAAAATTAGTGGTGAACGTAACGAACAGGGTGAATTTATATATGATAATTTGCCTGATTATGAATATGTTGATATTACGTATGATACATATGAATATATTAAAGATCCCAATGGTTCAAAAGCAGCGGCTGCTGTAAAAACCAAAGTAGGTTATAAAATATGCAGATGGGCACAACATACTGATGGAAAGAAAGGAATTATGCCTTCCATTTTGGAAGAATTGTTAGGCGCGCGTAAAGCAACACGTAAATTAATTCCTCAACAAACCGATGATTTTATGAAAAATATATTAGATAAGCGTCAACTTAGTTATAAACTAACGGCGAATTCACTATATGGTCAATGTGGCGCAAAGACTAGTACCTTTTATGAAAAAGACGTAGCTGCATCAACTACAGCAAAGGGTCGTAATTTGTTAACATATGCGACCCGTACTATTGAAGATATTTATGGAGATACTATTTGTAATACAAAAGCACTAGGACAGGTTAGATCACGAGCGCGTTATGTATATGGAGACACAGATTCAGTATTCTTTACATTTAATTTTGAAAATATAGAAACAGGTGAAAAGATTGTAGGTCAACCAGCATTAGAAGCAACTATAGAATTAGCTCAAGAACTAGGTAAACGTGCATCTAAATCATTGAAAAAACCTCACGATTTAGAATATGAAAAGACATTTATGCCTTTCTGTTTATTATCTAAAAAGCGATATGTTGGTATGTTATATGAAACAGATCCAAATAAATGTGAACAAAAAAGTATGGGTATTGTATTAAAGAGACGCGATAATGCTAACATCGTAAAAGACATATATGGTGGTATAATTGAGATATTAATGAAGGAACAAGATATTGATAAAGCGGTTGCATTTTTACAAGAATGTTTACAAAAGATGATTGATCAAAATTATCCTATTGAAAAATTAATTGTTTCAAAATCATTGCGTTCAAAATATAAAGATCCAACGCGTATTGCACATAAAGTATTGGCTGATAGAATTGGCGCACGTGATCCTGGTAATAAACCAGCATCAGGTGATAGAATTCCTTACGTTTATATTGTAAATAATTCTGGTAGTAAATTGCAAGGAGATAGAATAGAACTTCCTAGTTATATTAATGAGCACAACTTAACAATTGACTATGCGCATTATATTACAAATCAAGTAATGAAGCCAGTACAGCAATTATTTGCTCTTGTATTAGAAAAATTACCCGGGGTTGCTGATAATCCTGACGAATTACTTCGCATTGGACAAGATTTACAGTTGATTCATGATGAAATAGACGATAGTGAAAAACGAGAAAAGAAAAAAGAGGCTTATCGCGCAAAAGAAGTAAAGCGATTATTGTTTGATTATTATATTGATCAAATACCAAATCAAGAAAGAGAAGAAAAAGAACGTAAGAAACAAGAACGACTTACGATTAAAGAAGACAAACTAAGAGAATCAGAATTAAATCGGTTGGCGAAAACTGAATTACGTAAAACGCAACTTTTGGAAAAGGAACGTCAAAAAAAAGACCAATTGCAATTAAGAGAAAAATTAAAGCATAAAAAAGATATTGAAAAACTAAGAATTAAAAGAGAGAAAGATATTGAAAAAGAACGAATTAAATTAGAAAAGGATAAACAAAAACTAATTTTAAAAGAACAAAAAGACAAAGAACGGATAGAAAAACAAAAATTAAAAGAAGAAAAGGTAAAAGAAAACAGAGAGAAAAAATTATCAAAAATGAAAATAATTAAAAAACCAAACGAAAGCGAAAACCCAAACGAAAGCGAAAACCCAATTAATTTAATATTTCATATATATTAATTTATAAATAATATATATGACAAAATATACTAGAAAAAAACAAAAATCAAAAATTAAGAGTAGAAAAAAAAGAAATACTAATAAACGTACAAAAAGAAGAAAACGATTCACACGTAAAGGTGGTATATTCGGTAAGGTAATGGATAAGGCGAGGGGTGCATTTAATAGTGCAAAAGAATCATTTAAAAAAGCAAAAGATATAACTAATTTTTTAAATAGTATACCAACATATAATCAAAAAATCTTAATGAATAAATTATTGACTCTTTCTTTAGATGATTCACCAGAAGAACTAAATAAATTAGAAGTTCAAAAGAAAAAATATATTGATGATCTTTATGTAGATAAAATAAATACAAAAATATATACAAAAATATTAGAAAAACATCCATTAAATGTAGTAATTAATGATAACGGGTTATCTTCTGATAAAATAAAAGAACAAAAATCCAAAGCTTTTACAACAAAAATTAGTAAACCACCAATAGTACTATTAGAAAGTGGTCCTAAAAAAACAAAAACAGGGAAAACATATACATATCAATTATATGCTGAATATAAAGGTGATGAACCTTCTGTAAAACAATCCGGAGCATCAGTTGATATTAAGAGCCAATACGTTAGTCATACTAAAATAGGCGATATGTATCTTGCATCAGACAACGAAACTACATTAAAAACTGCAATAG